>Ga0123341_1004870_pt1 | contig 11871 bp, 5 predicted proteins | sample Turbeapinknodule_FD_89959 | JGI IMG/M metagenome (GOLD analysis project Ga0123341, IMG submission 89959) | Root nodule microbial communities of legume samples collected from Mexico - Turtle bean Mexico pink nodule | ecosystem: Host-associated > Plants > Roots > Nodule | place: Mexico: Nepantla... | reverse complement strand
GGTTAAGTAACTATACGTATTAAGGCACATTTAATGCTCGCACCAGAACGAGGCACAAGACAAATGTCTGCTAGTGAAATTTATGTTTTAATATATTTTTTTAAATGATTTTCAATTTTTATCTTGATAATTACTCTTTCTAAAAAAATCCAGAAAAATCCATTTTGTGAAGTGTATTAGTGATATATGAAAGCCTTTTTTTTAAAAGAATTTGACTTTATTTTAAAACACTATTATTACTTTTATTATGTTAAAATTAAAATTTCTATACATAATGTTCTTATTTATAATTTTAAAAAAAGATGTTATATTTAATATTTTTTTTAAATTACACATTGTATATTATAATTAAAATTTGTATATGTAAGGATCCTAATTTATTATTTTGTCATGATTCCCACTAATGGCTTTGTCTACATATATAAAGATTTAATATATAGATTTTTTATTGGACATGCCTTTATCCTATGATTTTCTTATTTAATATATTTGCTGATAAAAAAATAAAAATAAAAATAAAGCTTTAATATATAGTTTTTTGGTATCATAACTATTTCCATCTTTATGCACACATAAACTTATAATGCTATGTGCTTTGTTGCTCATTAAAACTTTGAGGTGCACATCTTGATTCTAATACCAACTCTTACATTTAACTAAAATTATTTAGAATTTAACTAAAATTATTTAGAATACGTTTCAAGAAATCTCTAGAAGTAATTTTACAGGAGAAGAATATGAAAGAAAAAACAAATAGAGGGTGATTTGGAGGTAATTCAAGACGATTAAACCTTTAATTGAATCATAACGAACAATTTTAATCCGTCAACCCACACCTAATTTGAAAATGACATTATTCATGTGCTTCCAAATCTCACTTATTACTACAATCCAAACCGCTCCCCAAACGTCATTAACTGAATCAGTAGTGTTACACTGAAAGAAAAAAAAATTAACATTTGTTCATTGTGACTCACTGACGTCACTCCAAGCTAAGTAAAACAATGACATCAGACTAACCAAGCTATTCTGCATTCAAAAAATAAGTGACGACAAGTCTTCTCCTCCGCCCACAAAAACTACACAAAATACTTTTAACCACGATCCTGCACCTTTTCAAAGTGACCTTAGTAGCAATCTTATTTTCCAGCACCCTCCAAGTAGAGACAAGTGCAGAGGGCACTGCTTTACACCTCCAAAACTTTGTGTACACATATACATTCTCCCCTTCTCGAATCCTAAACCCTAAACCCTCCTTAAACAACTATAAGCAGATTTAACCGTATAAACTAGGAACTTCCCATCTTTCCAAACCCAACTATCCACCTCTTCCAAGTCAAAACCCAACCATTGAAATACCTGGAAAAAAATGACTCACCATATGTTTTTCCCATTAAAAAAAACTCATTCTCCAAGCTAGTTGTCACTCTCAAACACCATTAGTCCATACCCCAAGCTCGGTCACCTTAGGAGCTTTGAAAGAGCTTAGGGAGAAACCCCTCGAATAGACACTCTTTAAAGCCCCACAACCCGCCCAACTATCCTCGCAGAAGGAAATTTCCTCTCCATTGTCAGTCTTCCACTTGAAAGCATCTTCAAAATTCCTTCCCCATCCCTCCTTAAAATCTTTCCATCAGAGAGAGACCTTACTATTTTTCACGCCCTCTCATAGGCTTCTCCAGCCTCTATATTTGGATTCAGGAACCTTCTTCCACAAACCGCCTGATAAATCCATTTTCTTAATAATGTCGTATTAAATACCCTTAAGTCTAATATTCAGAGACCACCAACCTCGTGTGGCTCACAAAACTTACTCCAAAAAGCCCAGACGATCTTTCTCCCGTCAGAACCCCATCCCTATAGGAAATTCCTTTGAATCCTCACTATCTCGTTTGCCACCACGAAGGGCATTTTGAATAGAGACAAATAGAATAACATAATAGAAGAGAGTGCAAACTTAATCAAACAGATCCTCCTAGCCAAAGAAAGGAACCTACCTTTCCAACTGCACAGTCTAGCCTCTAGCCTTTCAATCACTCCACCCCAAAACGCACATCTCTTATGGCACCCTGTACCACCATACCTAGAGTAAACAAAAGGGGTTACCATCACGTCGCAATTAAGAATTGTCGCAAAATGCTGGAGCATTAATTGGTTAATCCCCAGTCCGCCAATCCTGCTCTTCAAAAAATTCACCTTAAGTGCATAACAGAGTTCAAAATAGTTCGAAGTTTCCTTGATATTGAATACACTTTTAGTGTTAGCTTCGGAAAAGAATAAGGTATCATCAACTAACTGTAACATGTTTACCTTCACTTTCTTCCTTCCAATCTCCAAGCTATCAATCAAGTTTTTCTCAACTACCATCCTTTACTTTCGAAAAAGGAGCTAACAGGTCACCTTGACGAAACCCCTTCTTAGGAAAAGAACTCCTTAATTGGACTACCATTCACAAGCACTGACACTGAAGATGATTCTAAGCAACATTTAATCCAATGAATCCATTTGTCACAAAAACCAACTCTTTCCAACATATATAATATAAACTCCCGACTGACAGAGTCATAGGCCTTCTCATAATTAACTTTAAAGAAAACGCAACTTCATTAGCCACTAGTACACTATCCAGCAAACCCCTCCCTTCAAGAAAAGTCGATTGTGTAACATCAATGACTTTGTGTATCACCTTTTTCAAAGCAATTTCAAAATTATCTTATATAAACACCCAACAACTAAATAGATTTAAACTCGTCAAACTACTGAGGATTTTCAACTTGTGAAATCAAACATAAAAACAATGTGTTTGATCCGTAAACCATTTACCACTAGCCGCGAAATCTTACTAATGTAGAGATTATTTACTATTAGACTTCTCAAAATCTTTTTTTTATCTCATACATAAACTATTTTTTTATAAGAAATATTTTTTTTCTATTGTAGAAAATTTCCTCTCAAACAGAACTTAATATTATTAGATTCATTTTAACTTTTTAAACTTCATAATAATGTCTAACTTGAAAAAAAAATATATAATATAATTAACCACAAGATCTAAACTAAAATCTTGATAGAATTTTTCTTGAGCAAAATTTTCACCCACAAAAATGGAATTCTTTCTAGGAATTTGTAAGTAATTACACAAAATGCATTTAAACTCAAGTTTGGTTAAAAAAAATCTGACAACTCTGATTCTTATTAGCACTACACGGTAAGAAAATCACTGTTGTAATTACCTTTTTTTCTTTTTAAATAATCATTGTTATCAAGTTTTAATAGCCATTTATTCTTTTAATTAAAATGGGAAATAAAATATAGTTTTTTCACATGGCCCATTCATCCCATGCGATCCACGAGTTAACAAACGTGACAAATTATTTGAAAATACAATGAGAGATGCACATTCTCCATGCAACCCAAAGTGATTTTTTTTAATCATATGATTTTCATAGTAGAATTTTGTAAAAAAATGAATAATATTTACTACTTCTTGATTTATTAATAATATATTTGAGAAAAAAAAAAGTCAAAAAAAATTTCTAAATAAATTTAAAAAACTCAAGTGTTGTTCTAATTTCATACTTGCCCCCATTCATACAGTGAGATGCACGAGTTCTTGATTTAATAGTAAATAAATAAATGATTCAATGTTAAAATGAATTTTCATGGTACTTGTTTTTTTATGATTCCTTTGTTCTTTCTCCAAAGCTTGTGTCATATATATACCATGAAGCCACCAACATCACACTACCACAAAACTTTCCACCCTTTACTGGATCTACCATTCTCCAACCTTCTTTTCCATTGATCCTTCTCTCTCTCTCTAAAGGCACCTGCATCCCCTTTCTTTCTCTTCACCCACTTCAGTATACTCTTCAGTTTCTCGTGTTTATTTTTTCTGTGTGATTCTTTTGCACCAAAAATTTGATTTTGATTGGAATTCTAGGGACCCTTAAGCTGATTTTATCTGGGTTTTTCTTGTTTTATGTTGAAGGGGAGACATTTGGTTTTGGTGGTGAGTTTGTTATGCAATGGCACGCAAGAAGATAAGAGAATATGACTCCAAGAGGTTGTTGAAGGAGCACTTTAAAAGAATATCTGGCCAAGACTTGCCCATCAAGTCTGCACAAGTAAGCATTATCTTATGGGTTTTTTTTTTTAATTTGAACTAGTATTTTAGTTCTTACATTGTACATTATGGATATTTATTTTTATAATATTAAAAATAGCAATGAATGAACACTTCTGAATATATATAAATTATGTTTCGAATTTATAGTGTAAAATTTAAATTGATATATAGGGTTATTTTTAATTATTGATAATTTATTTAGAAAACTATTGAAATTTAACTTAGAGATAGAAGTTGAGAGAGTGAAAGCTTCACTCTCCATGTGTATTATAATTTATAATAAAGAAGTCAATTTCTGAAATAGTTAATGGTGGCTTGGCTGTGAATCTTATACCTTAAAAGTTCTGATGGGTTATAATCACATTGGAATCAAAGATTAAGTTTATTTGAAGCCACTGTAGTATCTCAAACACCTACTGAGTTATGTCTTAGATACTGATAGCTGGTAAATCTGGTGCATGCCTCACGAGATTGAACTTCCAACTAGTCTTACTTTGCCTATGGTCACCTCATGATATGCCTTTTGCAAATTATTTGTATAAGTTTATACCTGAATAGGTCTAATCTGAACCCTTGTCAACTAAAATTTGTTAATCCTATTGATATGGTGTGTCTTCAATCTGAGAATTTAATCACTGTTTTAAGCTGAGTAAGACTATATGATGTATAACTGATTTGTGGAAAAGAAATTTGTATTTAATAGTCAGTCAGTGCAGTATGCATATTAAACATGAATAATAAATTTGTTGTGTTCTGTTCCTCAGGTTACAGAATCCACTGATTTCAGTGAACTACCAGAGAAGGAACCCTGGCTTTTATCTTCAAAATTGGTTGTGAAACCCGACATGCTATTTGGAAAGCGTGGCAAAAGTGGTTTGGTTGCCTTGAATTTGGATTTGGCAGAAGTTGCTTCTTTTGTGAAAGAGCTTCTAGGCAAAGAGGTGTTCTTTTTGCCTTCTGTCCTCCCAAACCTTAGTTTATTTTTCCTTTTCTTAATCACCTTTTCTTTGAACATTCTATCTCTTTAATTGTTTGTTCATATCTTTCTTGATGATCTAGGCTGAGATAAGTGGATGCAAAGGGCCCATAACAACTTTCATTGTTGAACCTTTTATCCCACACAAGGAGGAGTTTTATCTTAACATTGTCTCGGAGAGACTAGGGAACAGTATAAGCTTTTCTGAATGTGGAGGAATTGAAATTGAGGAGAACTGGGATAAGGTACCAAAAGTCATTTTTACCTTACATATAAATTACTTGAAGTAAATTCTTCTCACACCTTCCTTGAAATTCCCATAAGCTACAAAGTGTTTTGTTCATATTTCAGGTCAAGACTGTATTTATGCCAACAGGACTGTCTCTTACATCTGAGAGTATCGCTCCACTTGTTGCAACCCTTCCCTTGGAGGTGTGTTAATCTTAGTAATTTGTTAGTTTTTTAAGAAGATAACTTTCTTACTTTTTTGGTTATTCAGTAGGACCATGGGATTGAATATCACATGATACTTTGTTGCTGGACATTTTGTTTCAATTATTTATAAGTACTTCATTCATGCTTACAGATCAGGGGAGAAATTGAGGAATTCCTCAGGGTGATTTACACTCTATTCCAAGGTATATTACAAAATATGCTTTTACTAACATTAGATGTGCTTATGAAGAAAACTTAATTGATGGTTGTATTTAAAGTTACAGTTTTAAACATGTTCTTTTCCTATTTTATTTGTCTTCTCTTAGACCTGGATTTCACTTTCTTGGAGATGAATCCTTTCACTTTGGTCAATGGAAAGCCTTATCCTCTGGACATGAGAGGCGAGCTTGATGACACTGCTGCTTTCAAGAACTTCAAGAAGTAAGTTTCTTTCCTCTAAAGAATATCGACTGTTATTTATAGGATGAATATCATATCTCTGGACTCTAATTCATTTTGTATAATTGAATAATGTTTCATAGTAAAAAAAAAGTGAATCATGCATGTTATTATTATTTACAGATGGGGAAACATCGAATTTCCATTGCCATTTGGAAGGGTAATGAGTAGTACAGAGGCCTTCATTCATGGATTAGATGAAAAGGTGAACATATGAACTTTTCTTCTGTATCCTCAATCAGATTCAATTCATTCATAGCCTTGTCCATAAGCTTCAGTTCATAATCTTTTTTCTCCCTAGCAAGTACTGTTAACTATTAACACATGGTCATCAGATCTTTAGGTCAATTGAACTCCTTGTACTAATCTCTTATCATAGTATTATGACTTCTAGCAGTGATGAATTCATGGAACTACAATTTTTCTTTACAATTTTATGTTGTTTGTTTATTTTCTGCTCCCAGACAAGTGCATCTTTAAAATTCACAGTACTAAACCCGAAGGGCCGAATTTGGACAATGGTAGCTGGGGGAGGTGCTAGTGTCATCTATGCTGATACGGTGTGTTTCTATTACTTTAAATGTTAAATTCAATGCTAATCTATATTATACTGTAACATTAAGCAAAAGACTTCTTTCTTACATACTAATTTATTAAAACAGGTAGGTGATCTTGGTTATGCTCCTGAGCTAGGAAACTATGCAGAATATAGTGGTGCACCCAAGGAAGATGAGGTCCTGCAGTATGCCAGGGTTGTGATTGATGTAATCATATCTCAAACATTATTGAAGTATATTTTATCATCGATTTATTGATAGGATACATGATCATCCATTCCTTGTTTGGAGTGTGTGAAAATGGCTTATCAAATGGATGCTACTTTGTAACATGATACATTGATTGTTTCTCTCTACGGAAATCTCTTTGCAGTGTGCAACTTCAAATCCTGATGACCAAAAGCGAGCTCTTGTGATAGGTGGTGGAATAGCCAACTTTACTGATGTTGCTGCTACATTCAGCGGCATAATCCGTGCTCTGAAGGAGAAGGTGAGGACATATATCATCATGAAGCTTTTCTCATGATATATTAATTTGCTCACGGTAGAGTTAATTGATTGCTGGCCTATTACAAACCAGGAACAAAAGCTAAAAGAAGCAAAGATGCACATCTATGTGAGGAGGGGAGGTCCCAACTACCAGAGTGGTTTAGCAAAAATGAGGGCCCTTGGAGAGGAGATTGGCATTCCCATTGAGGTTATATAACTAAATGATTCCTTTATTAATTGCATTGAGAAACCATCTGAACTGTTGCTTATAGTTTTTCATAAAGGGACTTTTTCTTATCTATATTTTGGTATCTTTGCAGGTTTATGGACCTGAAGCAACAATGACTGGTATATGCAAACAGGCAATCCATTACATCACTGCTGCTGCTTAATTATCCATTCTTAGGCCTGTATGAACTTCTTTTACAAGTATTGTCATGACTGGTTTGAAGAGATTGTTGATTCCTAGTTCTCTGTCCAACTTTAAGAAATGATTACTTTGGTGAGTTAAGAGTGTAGGCCGTTATAAATTAGTCATCTAATAAAGTGGGCAAGAGTGTTTTGTATCTTCTAGAATTCTGATAGTACATTAGTAATACCATGAAATGGTACAGGTGTAATTGTTTTATGTTATGTCATGGTTCTCCAGATTTACTTTCATTAACTAAATTGATTTTCTTTCCACTTTTGCTAACTTCAATTTCTGCTTGAATCTCAGCAAGCTTGTTTACATATATGCAATTATGAGTAAAATGCAAGTCCCTCTTCAATTTTTAAGTAATTCAAACTCATATATAACATATTAGAATAATATTTTATCAATAAAGAAACTCATGAAATATAGTTAAACAATTTCCAATGTGGATGATGTTGAAATTTGTCATTCTACTTTTTGTGTTTTACCATCAGTATAAAAGCTTTTTCAAATTCTTTGAAGAAAGAAAAATGCATGCTTGAGTTATTTCAGAAGAACATTGGTTGACTATATACCCACCAACTCCTTATAACAAAGCTTTAAAAGAATCAAAACCAAAAATGTGTAAAAGAAATTTCAAACATGATAAACATTAATTTGGAGTAGTTTGTTTTTAGTCTACCACATGTGTCCCCACACTCAGTGGATGGGTACTAATTCTCTAGCTGGTGTATCTTATGACCTAAACATTCCTTACACAAGGAAATGTTTAGTGCAATTTAAATCATATAACATAACAGCTTGTTAAGAACATATTTTGACAAATTTCTAAAAGAAAAAAAAAATGAATTTAGAGAAACCATATAATTTTTAAACAAATTAGTTTATGTATAAACTAATTTTAACACATGAAAAAATTTCATTCCTTTTATATTTTACTCTTCTAAAAATTCTTTGTGCATAAGTTTCTCCAAAATTCTAACACTAATAAAATTAGCTTATGTATCAAACTAGTTTATAAAAATTCTTTTCTACAATTTTTCAAAATTTTTGCTTTTAACTCATGTATAAACTAATTTTAACTTATGAAAAAAGTTATTTTATTTATTTTTCTCTCAAGCAAATAAATTGTCCAAATATAACTTATATCTATTATCATGCATGTAGATTCCCGAGTGATATAGAGAACTATAAATTTAATGCTGATGGTTGCACACCATTTGAAGTAAACTAAAAAGTTTAGAAAAACCTACAGAAGTTTGGGGGTTAGAATGAGCAATTCCTTTTGCTGCTGGTTCATCAAATTCAGTAGAGGTTTAAATCAGAAATATAGTTTCAATTTGAGGATAACATGTTATTAATTTAAGCATGACAATAGCTTCAAAAAAGAGATTAAAATCAAGCATAAATTATGATGTACATCCAATAAAATTAAGTGATGTCAGATTCTTCAAACTTTAGGTCTTGCAAATCTTGTGTACAAGAGTTTTGAACACCATGTGTGCAGGTAGTGAAAGAGCTCATTTTTCTAATTAACAGAGAATTAACAGGGTAGTCTAAATTGTTGTTAAAAAAAGATTTGGTGGTTTTACAATGCTAATGTGCATCCCTCCGCAAACAACTAGATGTGGTGACTGCTTTAGAGCTTCTTCAGTGTTGCTTTCAAGTGTGGTTGAAGAGTTACTGTGTTGGTAGCCATCTGAACATCATAACAAAGAACCCCATCAACCAGCTGAAAACATCTTCGTATCTCTTTAACCTGGGTAGAGTGGTATGAAGTATTTAGATAGTGATGAGAAACATTTTAGTCCACTATTAAATGTTGTTTTAGTTGGGGTTAATAGCATAATGCATTGTTTAAGCATGAATTTTGAATAATTTTATTTGTTTTTTATTCATTTTGTCAAACATATTACACATTATGCAGAAGCATAAGCATTTTTGGATGAAACATATATCTATTGAGGCCCCTGCACTCTACTTGCAAGTTCATATTCTATTGTTTTATTTTACTTTTTTAGGATTGGACCTAATGTTGTTGAGGCCATAGCTATAAATAAGATTTTTCTTTTGTTCTAAATAAGAATGAGAAATTTCCTTAACATTTTTTCTTTTATGTTTTCTTTAATTATGTGAGTAATTTTCCCTCATTCTAAAATCGGGCCCAAGCCCTTGACAACTATTAAATTTAAATTTATTTATTTTTGTTCTTTTTAATTTTCCATTTGAACTATATTCCATGTTATAAGTCAATCCTTGTTCATCACATAAAAAGCATAATCCTCATAGATGATGTAAAAAAAATTCTTTAGAAGCATTCCCAATACAATTTTTTTGACACATTCATAATATCAGAAGAGGCCCCACTAAAATGGTTGTTTTTTACATGTAACATAAAAGAAGCAATTCAATCATTGCTAGAATGTAATGTATGTGAACAATGCAATCATAAGCATGAGAGATCAACATTAGTATTATTGCAGTTGGGAAATACTAATTTAGATTACCTTAGAAGCATTCCCCACCATTTCACTCTGAAGTTGTATCATATTCTCTTCAAAGCTGTATATCCCTTTCTGGAAGCACAAAATCAAATGCCACGTTAATAGCAGAGAAAGGCAGCAGAAGGGAATAAAAAATGAAAAGCAGGAAAATAACTAACCTCGTGGACCTAGAAGCAATTTAATGATCAAGATCTTTTATGTTTAAACAATTAAATAAAGGAAAAAAACTATAAACCAGGCATATATTCGGAAGAATATCTCATCATGACAACATAAACAGTATATAGATAACGCATTGCTTTACTTGTGCATCAATGCACATAGAAAGAAATTTATGCAATTACAATATCACTCTTGCAAGCAGCTGGCTACAATGGATTGAATGCAATGTTAGGAAAATTGGGACTAAAAATGTAACAGAAGAAGTGGACTGTTTTGCCATAGAGTTTATTTGGAGCAAAATACAAAATAATAAACATGTGCTTGTTATAGTTTGACAAGTAACAAATAAATTCAAGGATTTAGGTTGATCCAAAGGGTATTATTTAGCAAAAATGAATCAAGTCACTAACTTTTTTATTCAAATTGAGTTGTCTCAAAATTTAAACTGAAGTTATGCAAATTAAGAGTCCATAGAGCTTCTAAACCCATCATTCCTAAAGCATACAGATTATACAGACACCAGTATGAAACCAATTGGTCAAACAGAGTATCCGTGACAAAAACCAAATCAAACTGAAAAATAGTACCTGAACTTCCACAAGACCATTGCTTTGGGCAATCACAACTTCAATGGTGCCATCAGGTTTAGGACGCCAGTATCCACTCTCACCGTGCATAGGCTCTCCAGAGCTGAGTTTCCATGTCTTCTGAGTGTACCCTATCACAGGCTACACCCATTTCAAACACAACCAAACCAAATAAACAAAATCAGTGCACAACCACACACAAAAAAGAGAGACAAGATGAGTTAAACTGAAGTCCTCAACATATATCATCATAAACGGTTAAAAAAGGAAAGTAATTGAAAAACACAAATAATGTAATCCAATAGTTATTGCCATATAATTAAAAGTTAATTACTTTTCTGTAATAATCACTTTAAACATCATGTTTTGGATAACCTTTATATTTTCTTTACTAGAGTCACAATTGTATTTTACAATAAACAATCTTACTAGTCAGATATAAAGGGCGAAATTCTTCCTGCATATTCAGAATCTGAACTAAGACAACTGGATAAACTGAAAAAACCTTGTACCAGTTGATTTACTTTGAATGGTGGAAGAATTTTGAATTGATTAACCATGTAAACTATGGTGTATCAAAATGAAATTCTTAAAAAAGAAAAACAACCCAGTAAGAAAAAAGAGAACTTCAAGAGACCCAGATAGTGTTTATGGAGAAAGAGGCAGGAAAACCTTGTTGGGGGAATGGGAGAAGATAAGCTCTTCGCCATAGGAGAAGGAATTTATAGTGGGGAAGCCTCCTTCTCCTTGGCCCCTCCAAGTGCCCAGAAGGAAGGAGAGTGGTACCACCGCCGGGTGTATCACGGGCGGTGATGTTGCCGGCGCCGGAGACTCCTCTCTAGCATCCATTTTTGTTTTTCTTTGGAAAATGTGTATATGAACCTATTATTCTGGAAACCAACATGGGGCCATTTGGATTTATTGTTGTGACTTGACTTGTGTGTTATTTTGTTCTGTGTTTACGAAGACGATGATAGCTGTTCCTAAACTTGGTAATTGCAAATTTGCAATTCGGAAGTAATTAAACTAAATCTATAATATATATTATTTTATAAAATAAAATAATAAATTAAATTTATTTTATCATAAATATAATACAGATTTTTTTAATAAAATTTATTACTTATAAGAAGTATTTAAATCTTCAAATTTAATTAG
>Ga0123341_1004869_pt1 | contig 11872 bp, 7 predicted proteins | sample Turbeapinknodule_FD_89959 | JGI IMG/M metagenome (GOLD analysis project Ga0123341, IMG submission 89959) | Root nodule microbial communities of legume samples collected from Mexico - Turtle bean Mexico pink nodule | ecosystem: Host-associated > Plants > Roots > Nodule | place: Mexico: Nepantla... | reverse complement strand
TTCTTAATTTAAACAATGTTAAATTGATTTTTTTTTGTAAAGTTTTATTGTGTGTAATTTTTATTTAATATTATGTAATGAAATTTTTTTTATTTTAATTTCTAATGTTGAACATGCTTTAATTTGAATTTAATATAAAAAAAAATAAGTAGTAGTAATTCAACAAATAATAAAAACTAGTTCAATAATAATTATGTTTATAAGATTAAAATATGTAATGTTAGGTAAAATAAAATTAAAAATATATTAAAATATAATGGACAAGCTAGTTAGTAGTTGAAATAATTTATAAGTAGGAAAACTCTCACACAAAATTACCTTGACTTTCAAATTAAGTTGTAATGGAAATGTTGCAATGACTTCTTTAGATAGTCACTATCTTACTGGTAAAGATAATACTGATGAAAATATTTCAAATAAAAATACCAATGTTAATCAAAACTCACTAAAAACATTGTTAGATATGCATGTATTTAAAATGAATTACTTGAATACATTTCATAATAGTTTTTCGTGGAAAATTAGATGTGGGTATCATTTCACAAATTTCTTATATTTGTGTTATTGACATTACAGTGGATGATAAATGCATAAGTAGTTAACTTCTAATAATTTTAACTCATAAAGGAATTTCATATCAAATATAAATTTAACCAAAAATAAAACAAGATGTGTTCACTCTTATCCTTACCTTAATCTAGGTATTTTTATCATCACCTTAATCCAGGTATAGTTCAATAAATAGTAAAATAGCACCTTAACAATTTTAAAAAATTTAAAAGATAATAGGTTGCAGGTTGAAACTGAGGCAATTGCTTCCTGCACGATATTACTGCACCAAATCACAGGGGAAAACCCGAAAATACCCTAAAAAAATGGGGTACATATAAAATTACATTCCGGACCCCCTTTTTTGGAACACAATAATCTCTTCCAGATAATTTTATCTGGAATGTATTATTTTCAGTTCTGGATTTTTTTATCCTGAATGGAATTTTGTTTTTTTTTCCGGATTTTTATATCCGAAACACAAAAATCTCTTCCGGATTTATTTTTCCAGATGCATTATTTTCAGTTCCGAATTTTTATTTCCGGAATAAAGGGTATTTTTGGAATTTTTAAGATTATGTTGGCTGTAGGTTAAAAAGTGTTGGGTGCAGGGAGCATTTGCCTGAAACTGATATGGTGCATGAAGAACTTGCCTGTTATGAAAGCCTGCTTAGAGTGTTATTTTAAAGCCCACTACGCAAGAAATTGCTTTAAAGCCCACTACGCAAGAAATTGCTTTAAAGCCCACTACGCATGAATAGAAAGCCTAGCACAAAGAGTTCGGTCCACACAAAATTGGGCTTAGCCGAACGTTGAATTGATTCCTTATTAAGATTGCGTTGAGACCGTTAATCACCAACCAGGGGATTTTGAATTTGAAAAACTCCCGCTCCAGTGTCCATATATATGCCACCTCTGTTTCTTTGTGAAAGAGCCGTTAACAGTACACAAAAGAGTATCCAGAAGGAGAAGAAGAAACGAGAGAGAGAGAGAAATGGCGACCAACATTGGAATCATGGATGCGGCTTACTTCGTTGGCAGATCTGAGATTCTTTCTTGGATCAACTCCACTCTGCAACTCAGTCTCTCCAAAGTCGAAGAGGTTTATCTTCTGATCCAATTCTTTTTATACTTTGATTTGGTTGTCTTCTATAATTTCTTAGTTTATCTATTTCGTTGGATCGTTAATTTTTCAGGCATGTTCCGGCGCTGTTCACTGCCAGCTTCTCGATGCGGCTCATCCTGGGATAGTGCCGATGCACAAAGTCAATTTCGATGCCAAGAACGAGTACGAGATGATTCAGAACTACAAGGTCCTTCAAGATGTCTTTAACAAACTCAAAATCACCAAGGTAATACTCTCCCTATCTCCCCTTTCAATCTCGTCTCTGTTTTACTTTAATTTTGGACGATCTTTAATTCGGTTACTGAATTGTTCGTTGTGTTTGACAGTACATCGAGGTCAGCAAGCTCGTGAAAGGAAGGCCACTGGATAACCTAGAATTCATGCAATGGATGAAAAGATACTGCGATTCTGTGAATTCCGGACAGAACAAGTAATCTAATCTTAATTTGATTCTCATGCGTATTATCTTAATTTAGTGCAATGTTTTTGGTATTTCTGATATAAATTATTTGAATTAAAAATACTGTATGCTAAATTTTTGTAGTTATAATGCTTTGGAGAGGAGAGAGGTTTGCAGAGGAGGAAGAGAAACGAGTAAGAAATCTGCAAACTCCCAAGCCTCTACTAAGGGTTCTACTTCGCAGAGACCTCAGTCTTCCCACAATTCTCGAAGAACCGAGGTTCTAAATGCAAATCCAACAAATCAGGCTGTTAAGGTCGCGAGAGCGCCAATTGCTGCAGGTGGCCCTGCTTATGAGGAAAAGGTTTTTTTTCTTGTCACATCAAAAGAATTATCAAACGAATGATGAAAATACATTTCCCTAATGTTCAAGTTGATGCAGATAACGGAGTTGAAGCTGTCCATCGATAGTCTTGAGAAAGAACGGGACTTCTACTTCGCAAAACTGAGAGATATTGAGATACTGTGCCAGACTCCTGAGATAGAACACTCACCGGTACTGTGTTTTCATTGTTTTTAGTTATTGACTGCTGAAACCCAATAACTGGTATTACTATAGGTAATGATCATATGTGATTTGATTGTTGTCTATTTGTCTATGATGATTCAGATCGTTGAGGCGATTCAGAAGATATTATATGCCACAGATGATGATGGAACGGCTGTGGCTGAAGCTCAAGCCTTACTTTCTGCTGGTCATAAGGAAATAGAGGGGTTGAGTCCAATCGCTGAGGTTTCTGAGGAGAAAAGCAGTTCAGAAACTAACAAGAGAAAGAATATTTCCAATATTGATTTTGATGCTGCTGGCATCGCAACGTTGTCTCCCAGACAGAGGCTTTCTGATGTTTCGGATGTTCACTGTAGCGGGTCACCTCTTATGACTTGTTAAGGAATGAGGGAAGCGTCGTTAATTTCAATTAGCAACTTGTTCAACTGTTTTGGTTCTGTTTCTTGTGTGAATTGACAGGGATATTATAATGAATGATTAGGGGTTCTAGTATGGTTCTGTGAAGTTATGAAAAATATAGCCAGATATATTTTGCCTTGTAGAATTTGCAGTTGTCATCAACAAATTGTTGTCATCAAGTAATTTCTGGTCGTTAGCCCTATTACATTTTCAGCTTTTTTTCATTAGTTTCAGCTTTTTTTCATTAGTTTGTGACGATATTTTCAATTCTGGTCAAATTACAAGCTATCATAATCACCTTGCTGAACATTGCATTACGCTCCCTTCCAAATCATCGAATGGAAGGGGCATGTGAATCCTTCGTTGTCGGTATTCGTGCCTAAAGTTTGCTAACATGAATGAAGAAGAGGTTAAGTGTAATTCCAGAGTCATTTCTAATGATAAATGAATGAATGAGAATGAATTCGTCTTAATGCACAAACTGGCTCTTTCATCTTAAGTAATTTCAGCATAAAAAAATGCACATTAAAATAAGAATGTATGTTTTTTAGAAAATCGAGGTTTATTTCTTTTGCATGAACCATGAATCCTGAACCCTTGCTTTGGTTTGACGCTGATGTAACTTCTGTACTGTGTCATCCGAATCTCAATTCTGGATGGGACTAGAAAATTCATATCACAAGATCACTTTTGCATGGAGACAATCATAAGTCGCTTTTCTACCCATGGTTTCAAATGGCACGCCCATCATTCACTTTATTCTTTCAGCTATCTACACTCGAACCCTATTCCATTCCCTCTTTCTATTAGTGCAGTATTGATGCCTCGTGCTATTTTCTGGTCACATGGTTATATAATATATGACCAACAGAGTGATTTTTAAGTTTCCTCTGCTTGTAAAATATACATCATTTTGAGGTAGTAGTACCTTCCTCTTCTTTCATCACAGTTTGCAAAAGAAAAAAAAAATCAGAAAAATAATTTCAAGGGTTTTATTTTGATTTTTGGTTTTATTTTCATTCTCCACGTTTTACTCAAGTTGTTTTTTCAGCCAAAATTTCGATTGAACCAGAGGCCACAATGGGTTTGACGGTGTCACGGCTAATGAGATTGTTTTATGCGAGGAAAGAAATGAGGATCCTCATGGTGGGTCTTGATGCAGCTGGGAAAACAACTATACTCTATAAACTTAAACTTGGAGAAATCGTCACTACAATACCCACAATAGGTTCATACTAGTCACCGTGCTTTTTTTCCATCTGTTCCTTAAATCTTCTGAATTCGTACCAGTAATGACATGACTATTTGAAATAATTTCTCTCAATATGAAGTTCCTGAGATATCTGTTACTTAATATTCATTCACAAATAAGGTACAAGGCAAGGTGGATTAATCACATTTCCTTGAATACTCTCTCTCTCTCACTCACACACACATATATAGAGAGTGGTTTTTTACAATATGAATGACAAATGAAATTATTCAAATTGGGTATATATCTTGGATGGCTTAGGCTTCAATGTGGAGACTGTTGAGTACAAAAATGTCAGCTTCACTGTCTGGGATGTTGGAGGGCAGGACAAGGTATTTATGATCTTCTGGACACATCTTAATTTATTAAAAAATGAACCTTCATTTGAAATCCTGCAGTTTTGTTTGCCAAAATATAATTTTTATGGGATCATTAGTATATGGTAACATTCCAAGCACATGTTATAAAACTACGTAGATTCGACCATTGTGGAGACACTACTTTCAGAACACACAAGGTCTTATCTTTGTGGTAGACAGTAACGATAGAGAAAGAATTTTGGAATCCAGAGACGAGTTGCATAGAATGCTAAGTGAGGTCAGTGATTTTTCATAGTCAAGTAATTCTAATTCCTGCAGACTTCGAACCATGGTTAAATTTTATCAAAAGTGCAGTCCAAATGAAAACATGCAAGCTTTGCCTTTGGACAATTAAACGATGCAATAATGTTCTTAATGATGAGCATTTCAGGATGAACTTCGCGATGCTACAGTTCTGGTGTTTGCCAATAAGCAAGACCTTCCTAATGCTTTGAGTGTTGCAGAAATTACAGATAAACTTGGTTTACATTCACATCGCCTGCGTCGCTGGTATTGCACTTTTTAATTACAACGATTCATATAACTTTTATCATATAACAATCACATGCCCCTTATTATCCCTACACATAACAACTTCGTGAGAATTAATAATGTTTATTTATTTTTGAAGGTACATCCAACCAACCTGTGCCACATCCGGGCAAGGACTCTATGAAGGGCTAGATTGGTTATCCAGTCACATATCTAACAAGACAAGATGAACAACGCTTTGAGTGCGTTTCTGATCTTCCATAAATGCTCACACTCCATTATAAATGTGTAATATAATATATCGTTTCACTATAGGCATAAATGAGTTTTATCTGTTATTTGAACTTCGAACTACTTATAATACCAATCACTGTGATATATGTGTGACATAATCGTTCAAGGCATGTAAACTACATAAGTTCTGAGGAGTATCATGCGCACATACCCAGATGTTGTATTAGACAAAATCTATGTAGTAACGCATTGAACAGCAAATGTTGTAGACTACACTATGTATACGCATTATATTTTTGTAAAAGATGTAATATAAAATCATTGACGTGTTTTTGCCTAATGTATCTGTCACTATCTTCATAAAAAACTTTAATATCAGCGCATGATAGAAGGACATGTGCATTATTTATGCTTCAAAGCTAGAGGGGCTCTTGCGTGATAGGGCATGTTAAAGATGCAATAAAGCATTCATGGTCCCTAAAAAAGGGTTTAGAGAATGATTACTTTTTTAGCCTATTTCACGTAGTGAAACTTACAGTATAAGCTCTGATATGAAAAGTTTGTTAATTTAAATTATTTATTCAAACATTATTAGATCTACAACAGACTAATATTAGGAATAAGATCTTACTGGCTTCGAAATTTTCAGTTTAAAATTGAAGAATACTTGAGTTGATAATCAAAGTTTAGGTTGCTGTAAAAAAAGTGTTTCTTTCTCGTGGTACTCCTTTCCATTTAACTTATATGGCCTCATAATTAAGCGGCTAGACCAAACATGTAGACCAATATGAGCATGGTAGCTAAAACAGGTAGATTATGCGGAAACAAAATTGGCTTACATAAATTTGGCACTTTTAACCAAAACCACAACGCACCTAATATTACGTGCATGTGGAGAATGCTGGCTCCTTATTAGCTTTTGATGCTATATTTCTAGGTAGCAACTTTAGTCTATAGATAGATATCACATTGTGCACATCTTCTGTCTCTTGGTTGTACATCAGAAGAACCCTTTTAATTTGGCACACCCCTTGGTCATACTCGTGGTCCCTGGCTACACCATACAACTTTACTAACGAAATTATAACACTGTCCTACCTCCCAAATACACTTCAATCATGTCACAATCTTCTTCTTTCTGGTATCATAGAAAATCTCAAGCAGACTTGTTTTTGCCAAACTAAGTATGATGCAAATTTCAATCTGAAGGAGGCTCATGATATCACATAGAATTATTGTTGGGCACCATAACTATGGCATGATGCAACCGCAACACATTGCTGACCATAACTCAGTTAAAAATGGGAAAGGAACAGGACAGAGAGGTAACAAAGGCAAAAAGTTTGTGATTTTCAAATATTTCGTCCTATGATGACCAGTCTTCCCTTTGATCATTTTGCCTTTTTTGCGTCCCTATTTTCTCTTCTTCTGTGTAATACCTATATTATGAGCATGGCTCTATCACTTTCCAAACATAAAAGTCAGACAAAACTCCTAAAAGTTCAGAGAGAATTCATCTTTCCTGAAAACTTCTCCATCACCCATCACCTATATCCAATTCAAGCTCATAGCAGCTAGAGTCCATCTTTATCATTATTTAGTTATCGTGCAAAATGCATTTTCTATTTTGGCATCTTTACTTTATAATGACAAGAGTACCTTCAATTAGAAATCTTCAGAAGTTGCTTTAGGTTGCTTCATGGAACACTCACAAGATGCTTAAAAAGTATTTTAATTATTTCCCTAAGCATCTCAACCTTCAAAGTAAAAGAATATTATTTTGTCCATCAAAATAATAAATACTATTATATAAAGACAATTTAGTCTAAATTACAAAAATATAAAATTGTAAATGACTTTCACTGGAACACAATTGGGATTGACTTTCTTAACAACAATATGACAATAGAAATCACAAACTACAATTTTAATATATAAAGCAACTTATGTAAGTTACTTCTATCAGAGATGTTTTAAGTGCTCAAAACCATATGGGGAAATTTCAATTCCCAATTTTCAGTTAACCGGAAGATGTCTCTTTTAAACAAGACAACAGTCATAGTGTTAGTGATACGGAGCTGCACCTTCAGTTATAAGTCATACTGTTCGTAATATGGACTTGCATTTTCAATTATAACATGGTAGTTAGTGACAGCAAACCTTGCATTAAATTTGCAACCACAGACACTGAATTGCTCAAAGTCCCATGTTCATACTTAATGTCGAACAGGAAAAAAAGGTTTGATCTGACTATACGACCATTGAAAGTTGAACTTTTGATTGCAATATTTTCCTCCACAAATTGACAATGAGTTAATATATATTCATGAAATAGAACTAGAGTTGAAAGCTGGGTTTAGTGACCAACTTTGAGACCAAATGTCCAGAAATATAACCAAATTATGCATATTCATTTCTTTGGTTCTTGTTGTCCATGCATGAATTTCGACTATGCCAACAATTCTTGACCAGGGTTACAATCAAAGCTTTTGAGTTCTGAGCATAAGCCGGAAGATCTTAAAATCTAATTCAGGCAAAGGAAATGGTTCCATGTAAACATAATATTAACAGATTGAGATTACTGAACGCATAAATAGGTTGGTATTTTGTTGGAAAAATGGGTCTCCTCATTTATATTCATAAAAGAAACCATGAGTATCTCCTGGAGGAATACAAAGAAGACTTGTTAGAATTTCATTTATTCATCTAATGCATTGCCGAAGACATTCCACCCATCTTTGTTTGCATGTTAACCTCAATGTGGAGTTCCTGTTCTGTACTAACAGGGAGAGAATGGAAGACAACAAAGAAACAAGGGAAACCCTTGACTGTTGCTCATTGGGAATAATTGAACTTGCACATGTAAAGCTAATATTCATGTAATGTTGCTACTCAGTATCAGATCCTTGTTCCACTCAAATAACAGTGAAGGAATAGAGTCTTTCTGCTTCATTTTCAAATCTAAAAACTAACAACATAAGTTCTCCTCATAACATAACTGCCAGATATTTTCTTGCGGTTCCTAATAAAACTACCATGATTCTAAGTTATTGACGAGGAATATTTAGAACACCAATAGACACTCGATCCACTGAAGGCAAACGCATCTGCTGGTCCTGAGCTTTCCTCCTTTTAAACTCTGGCTCCACAGAAAGTGATGCCACTGACCATGAATCATTTGAACTTTCACAGCAGAAAGATGCATCAATGACCCCATCAGGGCTACTTGGCTCCGAGAAACGTTTGCGCCTCTGACCAGGATGGTGAATCCCTTCACAGCAAACTAATAGTCCCAGCATCAGTTTGTAGCACTCATTCACTTGCTCCTGTAACATAGCCACCGAAAATTTCCAATCAGTAACTCAAAATTGTGGCAGATTGGAACAATTAAAGAGAAAGTGACACACCTCACTACTTCTGAGTAAACCAAGAAGCTGATTTCGGTACTCCCTAGCATTCAATGGTTCAATCTCTTCAATAACGTGGATCATTATAGCAGCAGCCAATGTAGAAGGAAGATAACTCATAACCCTTGAATCTGAAAAATAATAAAGAATTATAAATATTACAAAACACACTAAGTTAATCACATATCAATATGAATGTACTGAGCGATATCATGTAGGCATAATTATTTATTAACATTATTGTTACTTACCGGCGATGACAGAGAGAAGAACATGTTGGCACCCACAGAGAAATTCCCAGTGCAAGTGAGGCTTTAAAGCAAGCCTTGTGAGAAAGTGTTGAAAGAAACAGATTGGGGTGACAGGGTTCATTTTCCATTCGAGAGTGGACAGCACGAGGAGCTCCATTGTATGTATGGTGTTCGCTTCAAACACAAATTTCGATTCCTCCACCTAAACAAAATCCAAAACCACTTCCACGTTCAACAGTAGAAACAAAGAAAAACGGAACTTTAGCAAACAAACAGCGATGTCGGAAAACGTACTTGCAACTCCAAAAGAAGCGGCACTCGTGTCTCTTCCACTTTGGCCGCGAGAGAGACGCAAGCAACGGCTGCTAGTTGAGTCCTCCACGGTTTATCTTCGCTCTGAAAGCTTCTTCTGTTAACGAACCTGTAGAAGTAGTTCACGGCAAGAACGGTGGTGAGAGGAGCGAAACCGTGGAAGTGGGAAAGTGTAGAAATCCAGCGGACGACGTGGTGGGAAGGGGAGGGAGTGAAATGCGTTGCGGTCTCTTTGGAGAGTAGAGAGAGAAGGTGGTCGTGTTGGGAGAAGAGGTGGTTGTCGGAAAAAATGGAAGGTGAAGAAGATGGGGTGGTGATGAGAGTTGGAGAATGCTGTTGGAAAGAGGAGTGTTGTTCATGACAGAGAAGGAAAGAGGGTGATGGTGGCTGAGACATGGTGTTGAAAGAAGAAGAAGAAGAAGAAGAAGAAGAAGAAGAAGAGAATGAAAGAAGAAGATAGAAAGTTTTTTGGCTATGGTGTGAGAAAGAGGAAGCAATTTAACATTTCATTTCATGACGTTACTTACTGACGCAGATACTACTCGGAGTTGGAACTCAACTGAGTTACGTTTGCCAAAACCCAAACTAATAATAAATAAAAAATAAGATATTTAGCAACTTATATTTAAATAATCAATTTTAATTTCTTTTGTATGAAACAGTTTAAGTGTTTGAATTTCACTAATTATTAATTTAATAATGAAAATAGTAATTATTGTTCTGGTAATAAGGAGAGATGTGAACATTGGAAGTGACAAAATTTACTGACATTAACAATGTGATTGGTGGCAGTGATAATCTTTTTACTAACGGTAATATAACATATTATGGTAATAATATAAATGTTTAAGTATTCACGTTGAGTAATTAAAACAATGGGTTACTTCTATACCATACTAATTATTTCTGTAACTATTCTTCTCTTAATAATCACAACTAAGTAAGAACAGTGACAATACTTACACACACTAACTAATATTTTTCTTAGTCAACATAATATTAAACCATATAACGGTAATATAAATGTTACTTAATCACGGTTGCAGTAACAAATACAATACTCAGTTATGTGCTAACAATAATGACAAACCACTGAAATGGGTTTACCTTAAATAATTTATATTTTCTCATTTAAAATGCTATGTTTATATCACATCACAGTCTTATAAGTATGTTATTGATATTATGAGGATCGTGAATGTATGAGTTATGAAATAAAAAAAAAAGAGTTACATTATATTTAAAATTAAACACTTTTTAGAATATTGATAATAAAAAATCTCCACTAATAAAATATGAACATGGTAACGAATTTCTTGTCAAACATGTTCATGAACCAGTTATATAATTTGCTAGGTGCTGCTTACGCAACTTGCTTGAATAAAAGACTCTAGTAAAATTTGAAGTCTAGAACAAAACTATTTGGTATTAAATCTTACTCATGTGAGTGTTTAATTAGATGAAATAATATGTTAGAAAAAAAGGGAAAAAATAGATAATTATCATGAAAATGTTGTTCTAAAGCCATTTCTCTCCAAATAGTTTGATACCGTATAACTATTCACTCTTGTAAATGAATTTTTTATCATTTGAGCATAACATATTTAGAGTTTTGATACAATCTTAATTGAATTTGACGAAATATCACGACAAGGTTGTTCTAAATAGATTTTCTTCAAGATAAAAAAAAAGAGTAAAAGTATATTATTTTGAAAAAAAAATGATAAATGATGAGATGAAATTGTTGGAAATCCCACATCGATTAGAAGTTAGAGTCTTTCATTATATATAAGTGGCTGCAAATCCCAACCTTTTGAGTCAGACTTGGTAATAGAAATGGATGGGACTTTGTAATAGAAATGGATGGTCTTGCTATATATGATCATAGTTAGCAAAATGGATTGAAAAGTTGTTGTGGTGTGTTGGATCATTTGGATGCAATTGAAAGAATAATAAATCACCATTATTTTCATTCCACCCGCAAACCACCAAACCTGTTGCACTATGCAACACTAACAAATAAGTCAAAAAAACAATCTCCACCAATTATTCAACAAACCAACTTTTTTTTTTTTTATAAAAAGTTTTCGCATCACCATACTACTGGAAGAAATAGTTATATTTTTATGAATGACACTAGAATCAAAATTTATAATAAGTTTAATAAAAACTGAAACAGAGTTTGTAAAGATTTTGAGAAAAATAATTTTAGAATAGAAGTTGGAGTAGCAAGAAATCTAGAAAATAGCGTAGGTTAAAGAAGAGACACGCTATGAAAGTTATTACACATTGATAAAGATTTTTTTTATCACCATGCAATTGATCAACATTAGATGTGATATAGTTATGTATATATAAATTAAATTAAATTGAATCTTAATTCTGAATGGCTAGGTAGAGTTTGTTACTGACAGTAAAATTTATTATTTTAAGATTAATGAAAATCGAAACAGAGTTATTGTACAAAGTTTAAGAAACTTCTCGCGGCTGTTTTTGGAAAAAAATAAAAATAATAAACTAAAT
>Ga0123341_1004868_pt1 | contig 11872 bp, 9 predicted proteins | sample Turbeapinknodule_FD_89959 | JGI IMG/M metagenome (GOLD analysis project Ga0123341, IMG submission 89959) | Root nodule microbial communities of legume samples collected from Mexico - Turtle bean Mexico pink nodule | ecosystem: Host-associated > Plants > Roots > Nodule | place: Mexico: Nepantla... | reverse complement strand
CTGGTTGGGCGACGCCATCACCTAGGCGACGCCTTGTCTTGGCGACGCTTCCTCTTGGCGATGCTGGCACTTGGCGTCTCTCCACCTAGGCGACGCCTTGCGTTGACTTTGACTCTCCAGTCGCTGACTTTGACCTTGACTTAGTCAACGCCCGGATACGGGACGGTACAAAAATATTATTGAATTTAACTTAATAAAAATAATTAAGGTTATTATTATTAAACTCGTTAATATCGTATGCATGATTTCTCCGTATTTAGAAGGTAAAGCCCAATTTATCATAAAAGTTGTCAGAGCATTTGACTTTTCAAACAAAATGCACTATTTAACAAAAATGTCATCCAAGCATTTGATGTGAGGTTTACCTTTTGTATAAAAGTAACATTGTTTATTTCAACAACAAAAAAAGTGTTTTTAGGTTAAGAAATAGAAAAAAAATGTATAATTAAGAATTCACTTTAAGAATTTTAGTATTGGAATGAATTATTGTAGAGTATGTAGATCGTAACACTACAAACATTCTACATTTAAAATAAGTAAATTATTTAATTATATATCATACGCCTAAGTTGAATACTGAAAAAAATAATTGATATGTAAAGAAACATAGTCCTATTATTCATTTTGTTTTTCTCGTATGCTGTTTTTATTTTATTCCTTCTGTTCGGTAGAATTTTACTATTACTTTACACATATATTCATTATGATGATTATTAATTTCAGATGGATATATATATATATATATATATATATTTATTGTGATGTCCAATTTATTTAATGATTATATGCATAGTGTTTTTTAAGATTTATTTTCTGTAAATTATAAGTGTAAAAGATTTCACACAGTTAATAAAATGATAAATATAATTTTGATGTAATTATTATCAAAATTAATAAACATATCATAGTATTTATATTCTGAATATATATATATATATATATATTATTTTATTTTTATTTCTTTTCGATGTAGTTTTGATTAAAAGAAATAATTATAAAAACTGGTGCTATATATTAACCGATTTGATAAAATAATTAACTAATAAAACATTTTGTATTTTTGTAATTTTAAATGCATATATATTTATTATGATATCCTGAGTAAGGTGAACCTGGAGGTCCAAGAAAGGTTTAACAGAAATTCTCAAATAAGGAAGGGTCAGGTTAGATTAGATAACATATAGAGTTCCTCACCTTAAATATAGAGCACAATTTTTTTTTTGATAAATAAATATATTTTTAGAAGAAAAAAGATTAAAGAAGTTGTATGGGCGTGTGAAGATCACAAAATTCCTGGTCACTAAAACTTCAATTTTATTAAAATTGACTAGTATAGTCTGAAATTGGACTTTATCAAAGTTTTAATTTGTTTTCGGAAATTAGGAAAATGGTGGAAAGGGAACAAATGCATCTTTTTTTTATGTTTAATTCCTAAGAAAGACAATCCTTTGTGTTTGGAAGACTACAAAACAATTTTATTGGTAGGATGCACATATAAAGTTGTGTCTAAGCTCTTATCCAAAAGATTACAGATTGTCTTACACAAAATTATGGACATTAAACAATGAACTTGTTTAGAGGGAAGGGGTATGTTGGATAGCGTTCTTATGACTAATGAAATTCTAGATGAGGTGAAAAGAACAAAGAAGCGGTGCATTGTAGTAAAAGTTAATTTTGAAAAGGCATATGATTCTATTAATGAGGATTTTATGTGTTATATGATGGAGATGTTAGGTTTTTCTAATACATGGTGATCTTGCCGGTTGACCTGAGTGCAAGAGTCTTGCCACGTCAAAGGTTTCTCCCTTTGGATCAGCTTCGCACCATGTTAGCCTCTGATCTTCACGCCTCAATTCCTCGCAAGAACCTGATGAAAACAGAGTGACGCCACTGCGGCCAATCGCGCTCCGACGCTCAAGTCAGTGACGGAATCACCAAAAACTAAGAGAGAAAATCTAAACTCAAGGAACCGTGCGCAGTGAATCTCTGTGTACTCGAAAGTATTCTCAAAGCGTACTGAAATGTTCTGAAAACGTACCTCAAAGTCTGTTAAGAGTTCCTTATATACCTGAGCACTTTCTCTCTCCTGACGGTTATACTTCTGGACACGTGGCTCGCATCCAGCTGTACACGTGTCGCCATCTGGAGCCCCCTTCTACTTGAGCGTCACCTCTACTCTTCAAGCTATTCGACTAAGTTACCCATGCAAGGAGTAACTTGGTGCACAGCTTCCTTTGGAGCGCGATCCTTTAAGTGGCGAGTATGGGGTGTCACCATGCACACCTTCTCTGTGGTCTTGCCTACCGCTATCACGATCTGCTTCACTTGCACATCATTCATGTTCTGGGAAACTGTTCCCTTGCCTCGACCTCTGGCTAGGGAGTGTTTATCTGATAACCTCATCCTTCACTGCTGTCTGACAAGCATATCACTCATTTCCCATACTAGTACCCCTTGGAAACCTTAAATAAGCTCTTTTGACCTTTCGGCGATGTGCCCCTTTAGGCGGTCTCTAACCACTTGATCGCCTAAAACTCACATACGACGACTATGACGGAAGCCTGGTGACCGCCGGTTATACATACTAGAGATCGGAGAACGCCAAGTCAACAATTGGCGACTACACAGACTTCCCAATGTACTTCCCTTCTGTCAGCCAGGTGTCCCGTTCAACACGCCTATATTATCGCTTGCTGCCACGTCATCACTTTCGATTACCTAATCGATACACATGGATAAATTGGATTAGAAACTACTCATAATTTGAAGGTATCTATTATCGTTAATGGCAGTCCAACTGAAAAATTTAAAATGGAAAAGGGTTTAAGATAAGGGGACCATTAACATGTTTTCTCTTAATTGTCGTGGAAGGGTTAACAAGATTCGTGAGACACGCTGAGAGAAATGATATGCTTGAAGGAATTAGGGTGGTCATAAATGAAATACATATTAATATGTTTTAGTTTGCTTCAGTTTGAGGATGACACTATTCATATGCAAAGGAGGTTTAGAAAATATTGTGGTCCTTAAAAGTATTCTCAAATGCTTCGAATTAGCGTCCGGTTTAAAAATTAATTTCCACAAATCATATATAGGAGGGCTAGGTTTTCAAGAATCCTGGTTATCTACATATTTAGATATCTTTAATTTCATAATTTTGAGATTACCTTTAATTTATTTAGGAATTACTATATGAGGAAACCATATAAAGAAGGAATTTTGGAAAGGAATGGTATAAAGAATAAAGAAACGACTCTCAAAATGGAAAGCTAAACATATTTCTTTTACTAGTAGAATCACTTTGATAAAATCTGTTGATGGAAGCTTCCTTCGAGAGCGTCAACGAAAGACTTAACAAAGAACTTGAAATTTTTCCAAAGTTTCAAGAATGAAACTTGAGAGGTACTTTCCCAAGGAAGGTCCCTTGGTATGCGAACCTAGAAGAATAATACTCCAATTTTAAAACATTCAATAGAACAAGAAAACTATCTCTAAGCCAATTTAATTTTCATTCAACTCAAAAGTGACTTTACAAAGGGGGTAGGTATCTTATTTATACATGTAGAGGCCTTTTCATTTAATCTCCCAAGAAATGTGATACAAAATTCACAAAGTTTACAACTGCACCTTATTTTCATGTTGGTTTTGACTCCATGTTCCTTGAGCCTTGAACTAGTCGTGAGCCTCTCCATTTGAGTTGTCTTTGCCCACTTATTTTTTATACAATAAAATTCTAAGTCCTATACATTTCTTCTACTATATTTTTCACATATTTACAAGGCTAAGAAGAGGGAGAAAATGACTCTTTAAAATGTAGATTCTTTTCTTGAGACTTCATCTTTTCCATTCTCTTAGCTCAAAAAGTGGTGACTTGGATGGGTTTACATCAAACCCTCTATCATGAAAAAGATTTGTCCTCGGATCTTATTGATGCGTAAGGACTGCCACCTTTGATTCTTTTATTTTCGTGTTGTTTCCTCTAGGGTAAAATAATAAACATAAAATAAAAGTGGGATAAATATCTTTATTAAAAGAAAACTAAGAAAATTGTTTCTAAAAGAAGATGTATCAAAACAACACCCTTTTATTATTTTTGCAAAAACTTTGAGAAAAACTATGGATAATTGTTTTAGAAACATAGTTTTTTTTTCACTTTGTTTTTGTTGTTGCTTTGTGCCATGTAACAGGAAGTGTTGGATTTGTGCCTTCATGACCAAATTCTTTGATTGAATTTTGGAGAGGATTGGCAGAAGCTTCAATGGAGGAGGCGTGCAAGGAGGCTCACATGGAGCTTGCGGTTTCCTTGGAGGTGCATGCTAAGTATGGAGAGTGATAGGTGAGGCCTAATCATTTGGGCTAGGTAGAGAGCTGAAGACTAAAGTATCTATCCTAAAGAGACAAGACAAGAAGAAGATTTGGCTCAATATTTTGGCAAATATTTCACTCATTCATTAATCTTGAAAATACATGAACCAAACACCTTTTTATATAGCATGAGAGGGCTGGATTTGAACAAGTAGAAATGGTGGGAAAATTAAAATGAAATGGGTTTGAATTTGGCGCCTAAAATGAGCTGACATGGAAGGTGTTACATGGTGTGTAACATGTGTTCATTTTTAGGTCTAATGGGCTGACCTAAGTTAATTAGGAGTTTTCTAGAAACCCTAATTTAACCTAGGTTGGTCTTTAAATGCCTAAATTCAACCTAATTACAATTAGAAAAATATTACTAGTAAAATTCCTATTCTACTTTTGACAAAAAAATAAATTCTACTACAATATTTAAACTAGGATCTTGGCTTCTTCAAACATGTAGAGAAATGTTTCTCTGCCATCAGTAGCAACATCCTAGTCCTCTTGTATCTTCTTTACCATAGACCTAGTTGTGGGGCCTGATCTTCTAGTTGTGGGGCTTGTGCTTGGGCCTCTTCCATCATCCCCTCCCTCTTGAAGAGGATTTGTCCTCAAATCCAATGCTTCTGCCTCTTCATCTTTACTACCTACAAAAGGGCTTAAATCCATAGCATTGAAAGTAGTATGTACTCCATGTTCTTTTGGTAGGTCTATTTGATATGTATTATTATTGATTCTTTTGAGGACTTGGAAAGGACCATCTCCTCGGGGGACTAAGTTTTGAATTTCCTTTTAGTAGGGAATTTATCCTTCCTAAGGTGAAGCCAAACCCAATCTCCTTCCTTAAAAATTAACTCTCTCTTCCCCTTATTGCTATGTTTCAAGTATTTATTTGTTTGTTGTTGTATTTGATCCTTAATCTTCTCATGCATTTTCTTAACAAATTCAACCTTTGTTACTCCTTCCTTATGCACAAATTCTTGTGGATTAGGTAGAGGTAACAAATTCAAAGGAGTAAGAGGATTCAATCCATACACAACTTCAAATGGAGAAATATTAGTAGTTTTATGAACTACCCTATTATATGCAAATTCAATATGGGGAAGGTACTCATCCCTAGATTTGTGGTTGCCTCTCATGATTTCCCTAAGCATAGTAGAAAAAGATATATTTACAACTTCATTTTGACCATTCGTTTGAGGATGACAAGAACTTGAAAATTTCAACTTAGTTTTAAGCTTTTCCCAAAGAATCCTCCAAAAATGGCCTACAAATTTTGGATCTCTATCTGAAACTATGCTTTTAGGTAAACCATGAAGTATTACCACTTCTCTAAACAAGAGCCTAGAGATATTGTTAGTGCCATCTTGTTAAACCTATCCACAACCATAAAAATGGAATCAAAACCTCTTGCAGTTCTAGGAAGTCCTAATATAAAATCCATGCTTATGTCTTTCCATGGAGCACTTGCAAAAAGGTAAATGAGTATATAGTTCATGAGACATTGCCTTAGATTTAGCTTTTAAGCAAGAAATGCATCTATGACAATGTCTTTGGACATCTTTTCTCATGTGTAGCCAAAAGAATTTTCCTTTTAAAAGCTCTAGAATTTTATCAACTCCAAAATGGCTCATGAGTCCTCCTTCATGAGACTCTTTAAGAAGTTTTTTATGTGTTCCTTTACAAAGCAGGAGGCCTGAAGGTTGTTCAGAAAGAAGTATATTTTTAATTTTATTTTCAATTTTTCTTCTTTCTGAATGACCTTGTGGGAAGGAACACTTTTCTCCCACACCTCAGATTGGTCTGTAAGGACTTTCTCTTGAGTTTTTATTTCTATTTTTACATTTTCTTCACTCTCACTAGTTTCTTCTTCTTGGCTACTATTTTCATCTTTGACCCTTAAATTACCCTTACGAAGACATTTAAAACACTGAATTTCTCTAGTTTGAGTGTGTGAGATGTGCTCATTTTTTGATAAGTTTTGGGAAGGTTCTAGAGATGTTTCTTTTATATGCTTTTTCCCCCTTTGGAACTCATCCTTTTCATAAGGTACAAAGTATGAACTTTGTTTTTAACGTGATTCTTTTTTCAAAAATTGTTTTCAACTTTAATACAAAGTTGAATAAGTCATTTAAATCTCTATAAGGTAAAAGTTCAACTCTATTTCTTATCTCAAGTTTGAGACCACTTAAAAACCTAGATATGGTGGTACTATTTTCTTCCCTAACCCCTGCCCTGATGATATATAACCCCATCTTTTGCCAGTATTCTTCTATGCTCAGATTTTTTTGATGAAGTCTTTGGAGCTTGCCCATCCACTTCCTATTATAGTATGAGGGAACATGGCAACGTCTCAAGGCTCCCCTAAGGTCATTCCAATATGTAATGAGAGGGTTCTTGTGGAAATGTCTCTCTCTTTCTAGGGCAGTCCACCAATACATTGCATTAGATTGAAAGCTTAAGATGGCTAAGGGTACATTCCTTTCGTCATTAACATGATGGCAAGCAAAATGTTGTTCTACTTTCATTTCCCATTCTAAGTAAGTCTCAACATTTTCCTTCCCATAAAAATAAGGTAGGTATACCCTAGTCTCTTTTGGGGTTTCCCTTCTAGTTCTTCTAGGTGGAGGTTGATAATATTCATTAACTCTAAGACTCTCTTCAGCATGTGAGTAACTCAACCTAGAACTAGATGCATGTGAAGATCTTTTTATTTTTTTGATGTATTCATCCTTTTCTTTAACAAGTTTCAACTCTTCTTTTAATGTAGCCAAATAAGAATCCCTTTCTTTTTTATCTTTTTTAAGTTGGGCCTCATGTTGCAATTGTCTATGATAGTGATTGAAAGTCTCTGGCTAATTGTTTTAAAAGGGATTTTGTAGACTTTCTATCACTATCACTTGGACTAGAAGAATGAGAAGACATGTTGAAAGTTATGTGTTAAAAGTAAGTTACCACAATAAAGATAGGTGGAGTAATGTAGGTAGATTCCCAGGAAAGGGAGGTGGATCACTTGGATCACTTAAGTACCAAGCCTTTCCTAGCCAGATTCTATCCTCCAAGACTTTCACAAACTTTTCTCTAAGTAATTTACTTAGAGCACAATCAAGAATGAAAACATAATTTTATGCAAGAAAACAAGAATGCAAAAACAATTAAACACAATTGAAATAAATTCTAACTAGAAAACTTTAAACTAGTCAAAATCCTAATGCTGAGGCTTCTTGGCACTTAGAACCTCAAAGACAAACTCACCATCTAATTGTGCCATTAATCCACTAATTTTTCAAGGCTTAACAAAATACAAGCCAAAGAAAATACAATGACAATTGAAACAACAAATTTTTGAAGCACCAAAAATTTTAAATCCTAATCTACGCATTCCTTCTTTTTGCACTCCCTCTTTGTGTATATTTTGGTACAAACTTGTTGTTGTCCCCTTGTTAAGCCTCTTAAGGATATTCAACTTTGAGTATTCAAATCTTCACCTCTTTGAGTGATAAGGATTCTCACCGAAAATTGTTAGCTCCAAACTCAACACGGCACTTTTGAAATACTTTCACCAAGAAAGAGATCAACAAAATTTTAAAGCAACAAAAGTTTCAATTTAAAATTGGACTACATCAAAGAGAGTAGATACATGACAAAACTTGAAAGAGTATTGAATGAAAATGACAAGCAAACAAAATAAGGAACTCAATAAAAGGTGGCAGACAAATTGAACCTAAAGAATGGTACTAGATTTGGATTAAGAAAACCAAAACAACACTACTGAAAATTTGAGGTGTAAAAATGCGTGACTTAAACAAATTAAGCTGAGCTGGATAATTCAAATTTGAATTTGAAATTTAAACCACAGAAAGTTCAAGATCTTAACTCAAATTTGGCGCTGGAATTACCCCAAAATGATGCACAAATTAATTGTGATAAGTTTTTCAAATCTACTGCCACTTCACCGTTTTTTTTCGTGCCAAAATTGCACACTAATTGTATTTGATTTATCATTTTTTTATATTTTGAATTTTAACAAAACTGAATTGGATTAAAAAATTAAAATGACTATAACACAATTAATTTGCACCGATTAAAACAACAAGAAAGACTCAATTAAAGCAAAAAACAGAACAACAAACACAAAACTCCATGGAATCCTAATCAAATTTGCACACGGATTGCTCAAACACAATTGAACAAGATGCACTGATTGGAATTTCCAAACAGCAACACCAAATTACAAACAAAATTAAAAACATCAAGACAATTAAGGAATTGATGAACAACACGGAATCAAGAACAACACAAAAATAAAAATAAAACAATGAACACTTAGCTCTTGAAGAACCATGACTCATGATACCAAAGAACGTATTTGTGCCTTCATGACCGAATTCTTTGATTGAATTTTGGAGAGGATTGGCAGAAGCTTCAATGTAGGAGGCGTGCAAGGAAGCTCACATGGAGCTTGCGGTTTCCTTGGAGGTGCATGCTAAGTATGGAGAGTGATAGGCAAGGCCTAATCATTTGGGCTAGGTGGAGAGTTGAAGACTAAAGTGTCTATCCTAAAAAGGCAAGACAAAAGTGAGAATTAGCACAATATTTTGGCAACAATTTTACATTCATTAATCTTGAAAATACATGAGCCAAAGACCTTTTTATATAGAATGAGAGGGTTGGATTTGAACAAATAGAAATGGTGGAAAATTCAAATGAAATGGGTTTGAATTTGACACCTAAAATGAGGTCACATGGAAGCTGTGACATGGTGTGTAACATGTGCTCATTTTTAGGTCTAATGGGCCGACCTAGGTTAATTAGGAGTTTTATAGAAACCCTAATTTAACCTAGGTTGATCTTTAGATTTCTAAATTCAACCTAATTATAATTAGAAAAATATTACAAGTAAAATTCCTATTCTAGTTTTGACAAGAAAATAAATTCTACTACAATATTTAAACTAGGATCGTGGCTTCTTCAAACATATAGAGAAATGTTTCTCTGCCATCAATAGCAGCATCCCAGTCCTCTCGTATCTTCTTTACCATAGACCTAGTTGTGGGCCATGATCTTCTAGTTGTTAGGCTTGTGCTTGAGCCTCTTCCATCAGGAAGACAAACTGATGTTTTTAAAAGTTTTTAGAATAAGAGTTAGCATCATGATTTAATTGAAAAGAAAACTTCAAAGTATTACAATCCCTCTTTAAGTATTTTGTCTCAAATATACTTTTAGGGGGTGTTGTAAGAGACTCCTCTTCCTTTATAGATTTCTCCTCTTCTTTTCCTTCTCTCTCTTTCTTCTCTTTTCTCTCTCTTTTGTTTCTCTGTTTTTCTCTATTTTTTTCTCTCTATTTTTCTCTTTTTCTTCTTATTAAGAGTCTATACTTTTTCTCTAAACTCATTTTCTCTTCTTACAAATTCTTTTTCTCCTACTATTTATTTGATTACTATTATTACAAACTCTGTCATTTCTTCTTGAATCCTTTTATTTTTCTCATGTGAAGGCATACCAAATTTTCTTCTTGTTCTTGTCATTGAGTTGCTCGCCGGTTGAATCCAATCACCAGCTCTAACTCCGTCTGTCTCTTGTTCTCTAGAACGTAGCTCTACTGAAACAGAGGGGGCCCTGCCTGTTGATTGCACTTTGACGATCAAGTCAATACAGGGCTTATAAGAAACAAGAAGTATTAAGTTTCAGTCTTAGAAACAGTGTACCTTTACCTGGGATCTCAAGTCCCTTTTATAGACTACCTCTAGGCTACCTCTTCTAACAACCTTCTCACACAAGAATCTTATCTCAAGTGAAAGCATGTTCAATGGGAGAAGAGTCTATTACAATGCACACAATCTTAGCGTTGCAACTGCACATAATCTTATCTATTTGCAGTGCATAAAGTCTTAACAGAATAACCACCGGGGTACCAAATCATGTACCAACATCAGGGGTCCAATCTGTTTGACGTAGGCATTCATGCCCTTATGTATCATGCGTGCAACCTGTTCTACCAAACCCTAGCGTTCTTGGGCTTAGGCTTATAGAGAATGTTTTACTTGTACTAGACCCGAATGCGCTAAACACACCCATGGGCCCATTAACACTATTCGTTGACCGATCAGGCCTTATACACAAAGGATTATATTAAGTATATGAATGGGAGTCAATACACACATACCTGGAGCCCACTCATGTGGCCCATCCACTCGACCCGACGATCGAGCTTACTTGTTTAACGCGGGCACTGATGTCTGACCACCGAGCATTGAGCTCTACGCGCTCTGGTCCAATACATTTCTCATACATGCCTTCAATTCATACCAATTCAAAATTTCGTATTTTCTACCCATCCTTATATCATTTTGCCTTTGCTTCCACCAAGACATGACATGTTCTTGAAAAATTAGGGTAGCCATAGATAATCTTCTAAATTCATTTACTTGGTGGTATTGAAAAAGTTTCTCAACCTTCATCTCCCATTCTAATATTCTTTAACAATTTTATTTCCATAAAAAGAAGGGAGATCTACTTTATGCTTTATAGAATGAAGATGATTTCTAGGCTTTCGATGATGTTTAAGGGGTGGGGGATAAGAATTATTATAGCAAGGATTACTATATACCCCTTCTTCACTTTGGGAACAGGGGTCAGGACCATAATTTTGTTTGTGATTAAACCCCTTATGATACAAACCACCTTGACAAGTAAATGACTAAGGACACAATAGATACTTCACAATTAGGTAAGTCATCTCAGCATACAAGACGAGGCCCCACCAAACCTCAAGAGAGCCTCAGCGGAAGAAGAACTAGACATAAACTAGAATATCAGATGTTCTTCCTTCTAGTATTTTCACAAGACAAGTTTATGTAAATAAATTGGGCTCACTTTGGGGGTCCAAATAGAAGAATAAGCTAGAGTACGGTTCACTTACCAGAAATTGGGGTCTACTTATCATAAATTGGGCTTGTGTCAAACCCACCTTTCAAGAAAAGTGCATCCAGGTTTAGGGTTTTTTGACCTACCTTTTAGAAGGTTTCTCACAAATGAGACCCCTACCCTTCTAACTCTTGCTCCCCAAGTCTCTCTTATATAAAGGGTGACTTGCCTCGTGCATTTTTGTCTCCTAAATTGTTCTTGGGTCCATCATCCATAAGCTTTTCTTACTCTTTCTCTTTTCCTTCTTTATTTGTGCCATTATTCCTTTCCATTTCAGGTTCTTTAATGTTCTTCTCAATTTGGTCATCTTTATACCTTTTGTTCTCTTAAAATTCCGCACTTTATCATCATCACCATATAATTGTGTTTTCTCTTTTGCTATCTAGAAGATAACCTTCACACTTATTTAACCACTTGGTTAAGTTCGTGTTCAGAGGAAATCTTCTTTGAGCCTATCACCATAATTGCTAAATCAAAAACCATAAACAAAGTGCAACCCATAAAAATGCACAATCCTAAAATCAACTCACATCACCTTATCATGTTTTCTCTTAGTCATATCTTGATTCCTTATGATTTGAGCAAAAATTCT
>Ga0123341_1004864_pt1 | contig 11876 bp, 5 predicted proteins | sample Turbeapinknodule_FD_89959 | JGI IMG/M metagenome (GOLD analysis project Ga0123341, IMG submission 89959) | Root nodule microbial communities of legume samples collected from Mexico - Turtle bean Mexico pink nodule | ecosystem: Host-associated > Plants > Roots > Nodule | place: Mexico: Nepantla... | reverse complement strand
TATTAGTATCAAATATTAGTGGCTAAGATTTTAGCTAATACCTACTCTAAATTTTAAATTAATTTTAATTTTAAATTAAAAATTAATTTAGAATCTAAAATAATTTTACTTTTAAATGTCTTTAAAAATATTATAAAAAATGCCTTTAAAAATATAAATGTATTTTCTCATAGTAGTTAGGTGTATTAATTATAATTCGAGGCAACTACATGTATAGCTTGAACAATTTTTTTTACCAACTTTAATAATGAACCCTATTTCTTTTCTCGACCCAATAATCAAAGTAGCTAGATCCTGTATAGAATGAACATCAGCTTCGTTTAATGAGAAAAGTTTTGTTGATAGCATGAATAATATAATAATATTTTAAAATTAAAAAATAAAATAAAAATAAATAAAATATTAATTTATTAAGATATGAAGTGTATATTTTTACTTGTAGAGGATGTTAATATATCAGCATCCTATAATTGAATGAATGTGAAAGTTATGAAAACAATTTGGTAAAGCAAGGTTATTGAGTAGTTGGATTCTGGGCATTATTCAGTTCAATGAACGTAAATCCTTTCTGTCCTTATCTGGCTACACCCAATTCTTTTATCGTTATGGACTTGTTACCCAAGTTAGGTTACCAGAATTCACCTTTTTTCAGGGAATAATAACCTAAGAATGTGGTTGCCATGCATGCATGTATATGTTCTGTCTCTTTTGGAAATCATTGACTATTTTTGAATCACAGAAACTTCATTTGAGATTGAATTCAAGTATAGCCAAAGAGATAAGATATTGTATGCTATGATGTCTATAGTTTTAGAATTTAATTGGAGGCACTAGCAACGGCAACCCTACTCAATGGTTCACTTGCTTTATTCCAATGAATTTTATTCCTTTTACCTAAACCTTTCTTTTTTAGAAGAATGATATATTGACGTGTTTCATTATACAATTTTTAATTGATGATAAAAAAAGAAGAAGATATTTTTGTCTATTTCATATAAAAGTTAAAATTTTAAACAAAGAAAAACAATTGTATACTAAAACAAGATTGTCAATGAATATTTTTTCTTCATTTTATAATATCAAATGTTTCATAGTTTATTTTATACCTTTTATATATACTAATATCTATTATTTTTATGGTTTCTCTTTCGTCTTGTTATTTTTTTAGTTTTCTTGATTGTGATAACATTTTAATATAGGGTTGTCTATTTATAACTATAATTTTGTATTCCAAGATATACGAGGGATATAATTCAATAAAGTCTAATTATTTGATAATTATAATTTTCATATATAATCTATGTTGTTAACTAATATTTAAAATATGATACCTAATGACTGAAAAGTCAATTAATGGAGTGTTTATTTATATATATATATATGTTCGACCTCCCGATAATACATCTATCATTAGTGAAAACAACCTTTTATCCAAAATTATAAAATCCCAAGATTTAATGATTCATTTAATGTTAGATGAAATTGAAGATAAACCGTTTCAGTATTCTTAGACATACAAAATATGTTTGTGTGTGAAAACAATTAAAAAGCAGAATACTTGACTAAAGATGGTGAGCCTATAGTTATGGAAAAGATTAGAAGTATGGAGGGGTAGTTATTGCTTCCAAAGCCTAAAACACAGTGTTGTCTTGGTCAACAAGGAATGAAGTAGTGTTGGTTTGTGTGGACGAGTAAGTGAGCAATCGTTGAAAAGTAGAGAAGAATATGAGAAAGTTTAGAGCATTTTTATAGTTGGAGAAATGGAACATGATTTGTCAGATAATATTATCTAAATGGTTACAACTTACACTTACATGTGTGTTCTTCTAATGTTCCTTTTTTCAACAGTCTTGAGCATAAAGGTAGATACTGTGGGAAGATTGTTTACTTACCCTCTCTTTGTTTGGATCACAAATGGGAGCTGAGAAAGTTTTGTTATAGCTGCTGATATATTAACATCATTAAAAACATACACTTTACACTTTAATAAACTAATATTTTATTTTATTTTTTAATTTAAAATATTATTATATTATTATAAAAAATGTCAAGTTATTTAGCGTTTAAAGTGTAAATAAACTTTTTCTCTTCTTTTATTATATTTACATTTAGATGACATGATTTGAGTGGAAAGGAAGTCAGACAAATATGGATCATTTCCACTTTCTTTATGCAATTACATGTTTGTCATTTATTTAAAAGAAAGTTGCATTTACTTGTGTTACATGGGTGCATGGATGTTAAAAAATTGTCTTGGACTATAGCCAGTAATTAATTTATTTGTAAGTAAGGCATACATAATTAGTTGACATGCTATGATTAATTCTTGTTTGGGTAATAATTGATTGTGTAAATATTTTTGAATAATCATCCACCTATTTTTTAAAAATTAGTTTTAAATTCTTTTATATTTATGGTTAAGAATACATTTAAAAATATTAATATATAACTCAATATATTTACATAAATATTTTCAAATGAACATAATAATTATGTTAAAAATAAATTAAAAAATATTAAGTTTCTTTCCTATATTTTTTAATTCATTCTAAAAAACTTTAAATATAAAAATCACCGACCATTCAAATACAATTTACACTAAATCTTAAATGGAGTACTCACTCACTTTTCACTTTTCACTTTTCACATTCACTTGTATTGTATTCTTATATTTTTTTTTTATCAACTTATCGGCAAATAGTCTTTTGGAGATAAATATCTTCTCATTATTTTCAACAATCTTAACAATCTTATCTTAAAGTCATAACTCGATAGATAAACTATTTTCCTTCTCCTCAAAAGATTTGTATAAGTAGCATTGATTGAAAAATAACTTTTATCTAAACCAGGAATAAAATAAACTTAACCTTAACAATAACGATTATTAAAAAATAAATATGATCAATTTTAATTTGAAAAAAAATCTTTATCCACATTTATAAAAAAATAAATAAATAATATTGAGTCATGATACACAAACATTTTGTCAACTCTACTATATTTTCCTTTTAGTTAAAGTCAACTACAACTCAACTAAAATGGTGTTAAGGAGAAAATACAAAGAAAATTTATATTAATTTGAGAATACGAAAATTTTTAAATCCTTACATTTTAACTTAAATTTAAAATTATCTTATTTTAAGTAATTCATTAATATTCTCATTAAATTCTAAACTTTTATTTTTCTAGGAAAATAACATATTTTATCATAAAATATTTTAAATTTTTAATAAAAAAATTATGTTAAAATAGTATCCTTTTGGGAAGTGGTCTCTTGGGGTGAGCCTAGCCCAAATGCAAGAAGATTTCACCAATTTTCCCCCAATGGATTGACTCCAAACATGTTGAAGAATTTTGATTCTTGAACTCTGTTGCTTTGATCAAAATTAAAGCCTTTAAGAGGAATCAATGCATATAGTATCATATCCTTCACACTTATGTCTACTTTGAACAATTTTCAGTCATTAGTGATACACTGAACCCAAACAAGAGATAAGGTCTACTACTTCCAACAAATCTTTGTCCTTCCCTACAAGTAATCAACTTATGAAAGAATATGAACATTATTCTTATCCCAAATATATTCTTTTAACAAGTGGATAATAAGTGATGTTTTTTATTGTTACATAATGAAACCATCCTTTTTAATTCAAATGAAATTTGTGTATGATTAAAAAAATATTAGTTTTTCAAGTCAACTTTTGTTTTCCTATTAATTGTTTCAAATAAAAAAAAATGCAAATTATCACTACAAGAAAAACTATATATGACTTTTGTTTTCTTTCCTATTAATTGTTGTTAAATCGTTTATAAATTGGTATCTAATTAGCAACTAATGTCTTAGAAACCAAATTTAGAAACTAAATAATTGGTAGTTAAAACTTTGGTTGCTAATTAGATACCAATTTAAAAACTATTTAACAATAATAGAAACTAATTTAGAAACCAATTTTTTTTTAGTTTATAAAATGGTCTCCATATATTTTTTAATTTGAATATAAAAATTGTTTTAAACAATTTAAATGAAATAAATTATTTAAAATACTATTTTACTTAAAATATCTAAAAAATATATATTAAACTATTTAACTACACAATGTTTTTTTACTTGTATAATTTTTTTTATATCAAATAAAAGTTATTAGTTTGCTAACTTTACTGATAATTACTTTTAAAACTATATATGAAATAGTTTCTGTCTAATTATTAAGATAACAATCTTCTTAGTGCATTACAACAACAATAATAATAAAATTATAAACACAATCATTAAAATAATCTGTTTTTAGTAAGAATTATATACACACTAAAGAGGCAATCTTTCCTTTGAATCAATCATTTGATGTTGTTCTTAGGTGCACACAACTATTACCTTATTATTATATTATTCTTCTAACTTCTTCTCAACTAAATTCAGTGAGATACTTTCTCCACTTTCTTTCTAATAATGCACATCACCATGATTGCCTAATGTACGATCATTCAGGCTCCATTCAATGATAGGGTACTATTGCACATGAATGTTGTGCTTTCAAAAATGAAAATCACTGTCCTTAAGGAATCAAAACTATTGTGGTGGACTCTTATATATATATATATATAATTGGTTCAAAGTTTATCAGAGGAGTATTAACAATTCAGATCAAGAAAAGCTCATATAGTTTATTTAATGGTTAAATATGTTTCTTCTTTGTTTGGAAATTAGTTTTTTTCTTAGTAAAACTTTAAATTATATGAGTATTTTTAATAAAAAAACTATTAAAATAAATTATTGGTTTTGAATTTACAGGACTCTTGGCTCATGAGGGCCACTTGAATCTCTTCTTTCTATTCAGAAATATGATAATCTAACTAATACACCATTTTCTTGGAAAATGGTGGTATTTGTGTAATCACCAAGTTCATCTTGTTGTTACTGAGGCATTGAGATGATGTGTGATGAAGAGGTTGAAGTTCCACCTTGGTGTGGTGGGTCTGATACAATAGTTGGGGCTGGATTAAGGAACTTGGTAGAGGGAATGATGCAACATCTACAAAGTGGACACGTGGAGTTTGATTGCAACCAGTTGCATATGCAGCTTATATGAAACACATGCTTGCAGTAAGGAATTTGTAGCAGCTCTTCCTTCAGCTCAAATTCTCCAAGGCAAACACAACATCTGTTTTTTTTTTCAGAAAAAAAATTAACAACCCTTTTGCCTTCAGTTCATGAATTTATATATAGTTATTAGAATATTGGCACAATCATATATCAACAAAGGACAAGATTTCAGATGCATGAGAAACCAAAACTTTCTAAAGTGTTAATCCACCACTTGCCCAGTAGAAATTCTCAAACAGATGCAACCAATATCTATCTATTTTTGAAATTTGTCTTTTTTTACTATCTATTTGAGTTATACGTGTAGGAATTAGATACATATATTATTCTTCACACCTTTTACTTCTTTTTTACCGAATAACTCTTTATGAAAATAATGGATGTCATGAAAGGTTCTAAGAACATTGGAAACCGAATATTCTGCTAAAAAAGACTTCATCTTTTGAAGAACAACAATCATTTGAGTATGATTTGGAAGAGGGGAAATTGAAGTATAGCAAACTAACAATTTAGCTCTAAAGCACATACCCTGTGTAATAGATAGAGATTAAAGCACATCAAGCAAATTTCAAAAAATGATGAAAAAGAAACGAATAACTACACAGGTAACTACCATTCAAAGATAATGCAAACAAAAAAGATGAGTTAATCTTAGGCATACGAAAGACCAAGAAGAATAGACAAGAAAAGGCTTACACTGAATCTCTTGTTCCAAAATCCTCATCAAACAAAATTCTTGGAAGTTTGTCAAGAAATTGTACTGTCAGATCTAATCGGCAAGGCTGTGATATAGTGGCTATTATTAGTTTTTCAATTCAATTACTGATAATAGATGCATGATGGTCAGTGCAGAAAGCAAGCAAGCAAGCCATTCATCTAAGTTTAGCTCTTAAAATTTGAGTTTTATCTTACTCAATCCAAAAACTAGTTCTTAAAAGTAAGAAGTGTGCATCATTTATATATTTCATTGCTCTCATATGCTAATCAATGTATGATTTCAACACTAGCCATAGCATCTAAATCCATGTAGTGTGTTATGCAGTTATGAGTTCAAATTACAGAAAAAGAAAATCCTACTTACTTGTGAAGGGTAAGGATAGGTAGTTTGAGGATTAGCAGTGGTGGCAAGTATGTGGAGAGGTGGTGATGAGAGAGATGCAGCTCTCTTTTTGAGGTAGAACAAGTAAAACAAGAGAACCAGAATGATGGAAAAGAGTATGGGAATGGAGAATATGAAGGCTTGGTAAAGTTTAAGTTGAAGTTGTTGTGGATACAAATGAGGAGAGGGGGTTGGAGTTTGTGGCACATCCATCACCAATTCACCACACCCTCTCTTCTTCCCTAACACTCACAACAAACCTTCTGCCACTGCACCATATTCAATACAGATACAAAAGTGTGGAACATGTTAATAGAAATTTGTTGAATAGGAATAACAGAGAGGGTTGAAAATGTTAAGCAATAGCTTTAGTTGAGCATGCACTAGTTGTGATATGTTGATGGAAGGGTGGTTTGAAGTTCTAAGTGAATGGGGTTTGTTTGGTTCTTTTCTTTGTTTAGGTGGGAGAGAGATGCATAAAAAATAAATATTTGTTAGAATTGGTGAATGGGGTAAGGAAGATATATACCAAAATGTTTAAAAATTGTCTTTTTATAGTCATTGATAAAGTTGAGATGTTGCATTAGCAATTTACTGATATATAATTATTATGTGTGATGTGTGAAGATGATAATGGCATTAGTACATATTCCATGTTTTGCAGAGGTGGAACAGGCCCATATGATCCTCCACTACTACTCAGATATGGACCCCAATGTCATCTATACTTACAAGGTGTGCTTGGTTTACCATTTCAGACCTTCAAAATGTCATTTTATACATGTTGAAGAAACATGATTTTGAAAACAATGGTTACATATTTGATAAGGAAGAAGAAAAAGAAAATATTTTCTAGTCTCAAATTTTTTTTAAGATTTTTTACTGTTTTATAAGATTGGCATAGACTTAAAAGTTCACTTGTTAATATCTAATATATCATATATGACTAGATTTTTTTTTTTGAATTTCCACAGAGTCCATCTATTCTAAAATAGGGATCTATCTCATCCTATGAATGAGCATAATGCATTTTGACTATGACTATGACACAATATGTGCACTCTTGTTGGTGGAACGTGATTAATTGAAGAAATTAAGTTATTTTCTATGAGTGGGTTTAGAATCAGATCTGAATGTGAAAATCACAGCAGATTCTCTCTGTTTCAGTGGATACAAAGAACTAATGTTGCTGCTTTATCATTTTAGTCATTTGCTTTAATTATCAAAACAAAGTGCAACCACTGATGTTGGTGATTATGTATACCCAGAAGTAGCATCTTAGAGATAAATGTCTGGTTCTTGAAGTGAAAAGAAAAACTTGCAAAAACATGAGTATGACCCACTTGAAAAAAAATTAACTTTTAACATGACATGACATTTATTTTCCTAGTTAACACAACATCACTACTTCATACGATAAACGTTCGGTCGCATGTAATTCAACAACGTAATCACGAGATTTAGAACCAAAAAGTTATGAAAGATTAGAAAGTAATAAGCATTCTACAGAATGCAGTGCTGCAAATTCTACGATTAGGTAATAATCAAATAAAAAGGAGACTAAACAAACCAGATATTGGCTATTAAATAATAGGGTTGTCCTTCAATAATATCATGCTATTGTTGACTTTCTATCAACAATCTCATACAATACAGCACCACATTCGCATTGTAAAACAATGGTAACTAGTAACTCCAAAAGGTTTTTGAATAAATTTCTTTGTAAGTATTTATATCTTTTTTTTATAATTTACATTTAGTTTATCAACAAGTTAAAAAATAAAAATTTAGAAAAATTAAATGAGTCCTTCTACAGATTGACTTATGCAGAAATTAATAACTTTTGAAGAAGTTTATTTAATTATTTTCTCTGTAAATTTGTGCGAACATATCCTAAAATTTGATCACATGGCTTGCTGAATCACACTACACGGTCTTGCTAAGTTATTCTTCAATTTCTCACAGTGAACACTAACACTGCTACAGTAGAGGCTGAAGTGGAAAGGCTTAGTGTGTGAATCAGAACCAAGGAGTTGTGAGTGAATTTGGTGAAGAGACCTTTAAAAAAGTATGTGGTTGATGACAATGAATACAAATGGTTTGACAGAGGGTGCACATGGAATAGAGGAGAGGGGAGGAAAGTTTATTAAATAGTATCTTAAAATCTACAATGATTCAGAGCAAAAGTGTTGGCAGTTATATATTGGGTCCTGTGGTGATAGTTAGGCATGGTAATTGCAGTAAAATTCTACTTTATGTAAATGGAATGTGGGGGTTGGTTATACATACGTTGTTATTCTTGTTAGGTTTTGTTTGTAGGAAAACACCACTAATCCAGCACTGCCATAAATATTTTTTATTAGAAAGTGAAAACATCACTTTCAACTAAAAATATCAAAACAATACAATGATTATATGATTCTTCTTTCTTATATATTGATCTTCATCTCCTTCTTATTCAATATGAGATCAAACTCACTTAGAATCCAAACAATTCTTTAAGTGAGTGTTCTGTGGAGTGATGCTGATGCAATAGGATGTGGAAACTAGTATGAATTTCTTTGCTCTATATGCGTGTAGCTTTTGTTGAGTTATCCTGCTTATGTTGTATGTTATGTTAGTGTTGATCCTCTCATTAACAAACTAAGATTTTATTATAGAGAAATCTTGATTTAGTGCAAGACATAGGTTTGGTGTCCCTTTGGGTTCTAAAATAGGTGTTTGAACATCATGTGATGGTTTTATCGTATCTACTTGAGGTCAAGTAAAGTATTTGAGAATTTTTCTCCAAATTCAAATGTCTAAATCTCAAACTCGAATTCTATTTCTTTGAATGGTACTACCAATAGACTTGAATACATTTTAGTTGGTAAAAAAATTTACAGCTTAATTGTGAACAATAGCAAAACTGCATTGGGCATGGTAATTCTGCAGACTGCAAGTGATAGATAGCACCTACATCTCTCTTTTAATAAAACTCAATCATGTTACAAAATTACTTGAAACCAAATGACACTGAAAAAGGAAAAACAATAACAAATGATAAATGCAACATTACTTTTTATAAACCATCTCTTTGAAGGAGCTACCTGAGACCGGAAAAGAAACTAATATTTCCTCTTCCTAACTTTGAAACTAATTGATCGGAAAACATTATCATCCGTTAACACTGTCTCCTCGAGAGGCTTTACGGATTCAGGCTTGGTGAAGTAGGTGAACAGCAGGTAGATGCCATCCAAATAGGTATTGGTCTCCCCAGCTTTGTTTTTCTTCTTGATGGCATATGCTAAGGGAATTACTCCTCTGTTAAAAACCTCTACATACATGCCACCTCCAGCAACAAGAATCTGCAAGGAAAATCATTGGAATAGAGTAAAAGAGACGCACAACAACACACTTATCAAACCAAGGTTATCAAATTGAGATTCAAATCATGAATCATAATTCTTATCAAACCATTTTCAAACATATAAAGTGTGCAGTACGATAATTTGAAACTAAAATAGATAAAACCACTTAATCACAAGGCTCATAAACAAAATTGTTACTTATATCTGAGTTTGTAAACCTCTATTTAAGAAATCTGGAATTGAAGCAATAAAATAGCTAAAAGAGTGCATGCAATGAAGTAGTGAAATAATCAAAATAGGATAAGTTGAGAAATGTTCCTTCAGTTCCTTTATAATAAGCTTATATGACTTTTCAATTTCCTTCTCAAGAATTGGTGAAAGAAAACTAACAAAACATGTATAGTTGAATGGTGTGATTTGTATCAACTATACGAAAATGGTCGTTTGAAATACTAATCGAGAACTTGAGATTCTAACAGCTATGCATCAAAGGACAATTAGTTTCTTATTCAAATTGAGCCACCCTGCATTTCACCCCCCAATGAATAGCCAAAAACATCATACGAATTCACTGACCAGATAACCCCAAATGAAAATATAAATCATTGAGCACAATCACATCCGGGTGTAATTTCCCAATCATAAACAGAAACAGAGTCGCCGCACACGAAACAAAAACAAATTGCAAACCTAACTATTATACATAATAAAGTTCAATTGGATTATCTTAATGCTTATCATATGTATGAAAAACAAGTAAAAGTCACAGAATTTAACCTCCTCGTACTTCTGGGTGAGTGCAAGTCGCTCATCCTCGGTCATGTCGGGCCTTAAAACCATCATTGTCTCGTACTGTCGAAGGCCGGGTGGGCAGGGGGGCTCCTCCTTTTCCTCGACGGCCGTGAAGCCGGTTCCGCCTGGTGAATTGGGGTCGTCTTCGGAGCCGAAACCCCCTTCGAAGAAGGAATCGGAGAAGTCTAGGGTTTGGGCAGTGATGGAAAACTTAGAACCGCTTCCCTTTGGGTGAAAATGGTATCTTGATTCCGCAGAGAGAAATTTGGGACCACGAGAGAATGCGGCAATGGGAGAAGATGGAAAAGTGGAAGGAAGTTTGGAAGAAGAATGAGGAACATTGAGGGAAGAAGAAGAGAGAGGAACCGAAGTGAGTGCAGAAGAAGCCATTGATTTGCCCTGCTAAGATTAGAGGGCTTTGCAGGTGAAGCTGTTCTATCCTATGCGGATAAGGCGAACTCAGCGCACACATGCGCACTCTAGAATTTGTGTTTATAAAGCTTTTTCTTTTCTTTTCTACTAAAGCTTCATAAAAAGAACTATTTTTATTTTAAATTACTCAAGTTAAAAGTGATTTTGAAGAATTCAGTCATGAAAAGAACATATTTTCTACTTGGTGAATTTTCTGGCCATCCTTTAATCCTACTCTAATTTGTGAAATTGTAAGTATTAATAATTTTAATATCTGACAAAGCTATCACTTTAACAATGGAAAATGTCATTCATTTCAGTCATTTTCTACTTCATTTCTATTGTCATTTTGCACCAATGGAGAGTTTAATGAGTAACAATTTGTGAATTAGAGATTTGTTAAGACATTAGAATCACTAAACACTTCAGATTATAAGAATTAGAGTGGGAATCTACTATTTCTTTGTAATTCCAGTGAGTTTTGTTTTTGATTAATTAATCACCAATGATTTTGCTTTAGGCCACTCAACAAAATGAGGCCTCAATACCACTAAGCCTAAAACAGAATGCCAAAAAATGTTTACTAGAAGACTATTTCAAATTAATCTTTTTATAATTATACATATAAATTATTACATCTAATGATATGATTGCTAAAAAATAATGGAAAGTTTTGCTTTTCATATATTTTTAATTTCATAGTGTTATGGTGAATTGGTACGAAAATTTATTTTACAATGATGTTATTTGAAATAATTATATTTATCAATGTTTATAATATGTTTTTAATGTAATTGTTTGTTTTGAATGGAAAAAAGTTATCGTAGCCAAGTATTATTAGTATTATCGTGACCAAATTTTAACATTTAAAACTTATTATTTGTGTATTTTTTACAATTAAAACAATTAAAAAAAGAAAAATGAAAAATGAAGTGATGCCTTTCAAATACTTAATAAATATTTTTTAATTAATAATTAATTACTTGAGTTCAGAAAAATAAATTAGAAATCAAATGTATAAATTTTGTATTCAATTTTTTTATGTAAAATAAAATAATTTATTATATTTATGAATAATTAATTAAAAATAATATAATTTTTAATATATATATATATATATGAG
>Ga0123341_1004863_pt1 | contig 11878 bp, 10 predicted proteins | sample Turbeapinknodule_FD_89959 | JGI IMG/M metagenome (GOLD analysis project Ga0123341, IMG submission 89959) | Root nodule microbial communities of legume samples collected from Mexico - Turtle bean Mexico pink nodule | ecosystem: Host-associated > Plants > Roots > Nodule | place: Mexico: Nepantla... | reverse complement strand
TATATATATATTTTGAGCTGGAGAGATAAAACAGAAATACAGTGTTCTTATGCAAACCCTTTGAAATCGATTTCAATTGTTGAACTCAACAACTACTTCCTTGGTATCCAAAACTGAGTTACTCATCATTCTGCAGGAGAAAACAACACGAACAATTCAGAGACACAAAATAATAGAAATAAAAAAAAATGTCTTGGCTCTTCAAGTCCAACGATCCTGACCCTGAATCTTCTCAGCTCAGGGACCGCACCGTTACCCAATCTTCTTCTCCGCCGCTTCCCGCTGCCGATCTCCACGGCGTCAAGGATGACATATCCCATATTTTCCGCGGCGTGGCCAACTTCCTCGCTCCGCCGCCGTCCTCTTCTTCTTCCTCCTCCGCTGATTCCTCATCCTCCTCTCAAGCTCTGAGTGGAATCCGGAACGATCTCGTGGAGATCGGTGGAAGTTTCAAGAACTCTCTCTCGCTAATTTCCACGAACAAAGCCGTCACTGGAATCTCCAAATTCGCTTCTCAGTTGTTGCAGTTGGAGTCTGATCAGCAACAAAGTAACGACGACGCGGTGCCTGGAACGACGGAAGATGTTGTGCGTTTCGTGAAGGAGATTTCTGCGCGGCCTCAGTACTGGACCGAATTCCCCTTGCCGCTCCATAACGGTACTTCGAGTTCGTTTCGATAATAATACATGTTATTTGTTAATTGTTTTGATCATGTTTATCTGTTTTCTTAATTGAATATTATCCGTATAATATGAGAGCGTTTGTAATTTAACCGTGTGGTCATGAAGTTTGTGTGATCATGCAGTTTTTGCAGTGGAGCCTCTCTGGCTAATTGGCTAGATCTCATGAGTCTGGTGGTCATTTTATAAGCTTATAATTGCTGTGGTAACTAACGAGTTATTACATTCATGCATGCATCGTAGGCAAAAGAAAATTGAAATTGGTATAGCTTATGGTTTTGTGTGATTTCATAAATAAATATGAATCCTGAGTAGGTTAAATTGAGTGGAGATATAGAGATTGTAAGGGATGTGTGGTTATCATGCTCTTTTACTGAGCTGGTAGGTCAGGATATTAACAAAAAAAACTTTAGTCTCTCCTATGTATATGTGAAAACCCCTTAAACGATTTCATAAAAGAAAATTATTTTATGGAGTAATTTTTGGGCATTTTCTTCATTTATACTTGACAATGGAGGATCTATTTGTTATTTACCTGATAAGCTCTTTCCCCGTTTCTGATTCTGCAGAAATTAATCTAGTTCACACTCCCAGTCATTACGAAATCCTAAAACTTGTCTGCTAACGATAATATCTCTTTTTTAACTCTTAAGCAAACTTTCATTTAATGAAAGTGGTTTTTGAATTTTTTATTTTTGAGATAGCATGAGTCCAAGAAACCAAAACCACTCATTTTCTTTTATTTATTCTAACCGAATTTGTATTGAGATTGGTGGACCTTAATTCTGAAATTTGACTTGTTGCAGCAGATTTTAGCATGTCCAATTCTCAGAGAGAACATGCATTGGCTATAGAACGGCTGGTACCTGAATTCGTTGCACTAAGACTGAATCTTTGCAGTTACATGAACGTGGAGAAGTTTTGGATGATCTATTTTTTGTTAATACTTCCGAGACTAAATCAGCATGATCATGAGTGCCTATCAACCCCCAAGGCAAGTCTTTCTTTACCAATATTGCCTTATTGAAGTTCCCTTAGAACTTGAAGATGTGAATTATTCATGCATGCTAGTCAGATCAGTCAATATACTTTAGGAAACCTTGTTATTTCTAAATTACAAATGCAAAACTTCTATAGAACTACTAAAAATTGTTATAGCCAAGAGAATACAGAGCAGTGATACAAGCTATACTTTATTCTATTTCTATATGCTTAATTGAATTGATCCTCTAGTCTCTCCTCCCCCACCCCCTTTGATTATACAGCTTGTTTATGATACATGAGTGAATAGCAGACCAGTATTCATGGGTCTGGTAATCTTTTTGATAAATTATGTCTTCGGCCAGAAGTTTTAGCATTTGTCTTTGTTTATTCTATGACTTTCTCTCCAGATGTGTTGGTTCTATAAACAACTTTTCAGATTATCGTTTATTGCACCCAACAATTATGGGATTGAAGATAGAGTCATGGATAATTATCTCTTTTAGTCTGTTGTACAAGTTTGGGTAGAGACAATCTCTAAATGATCGCCATATCATTCATGTTCTCCCATTTTTTCCTTCTGTAGATTGTTGACGCAAGAGATGTGCTTGTCCAGAAACTTGGAGAGAGGAAAAATTTGCAAGCTGAAGAAAGTGGAAAACATGGGACTGTGGATTCAAATCAAGAGGTTAGGGAGAACCGTGAAAGAGAAAGTATCTCGTTTGAGCAAAACCAGGTTTTGACTGAGGTTACAAATGCAGTAGAAGGTTTAGAAGTTAATGACACAGTTAGTACTGAAAAATGGTTGGAAGATACGGATATTGATGCTAGTTCATTTACTTCCTGTACAAAACTTCAACAGGAGGAAGAGGATGTGTCATTCAGTGACCTAGAGGATGACGGGAGTTATAGCTCCGATAAATTATCAAGCTACAGGGAGACGCAGGACATCAGGGGTTCATCCCCTGAAGGTGCTACTACTAGTGACTGGGTTCAGCTGCATGAAAGTTCTGTGAGAGATGGCAGGAAGAAGGCTATTCCTTTAAAAGGTAAGGATTCAGAAGATGAGTCAAATGATTGGCTCACTATTGATGATTTTTATTAGTTAGGCTTTCTTTGATTCACCAACTTGTAAAGGTTCAATATTTTTCAGTTATCAATGGCTCTGTATTTAGGGAGTACGATTATATAAATTAAAGTATTTTTGTTTTTTTATTCACACGTACATACTTTTTGTCAGTACAAGACGGTTGTGCATTTGGTAAGACATCATTCATTTGTTGAAAGTGTACCATGCAAACAAATTAAAGATTTCAAGAATAATTTTAATTTGGAAGTTTCTGTTAGTTGATCAGTAACACAAAACGTTGACGTCAAACTGTGTGTCGTAAAAAATTGGATTTGATTGCAATGAGTGTTACTTTTGAAAATAATTTATCCTTATAAAAAATTTAGATGTCACAGAGAATGAATTCTTTAACGTACGATTGAATAATACAGTAAAAATGTGTGGTAAAAGTACACTAACATGAATTTTACCACGAAAACGATGATTTGAGTTTAGTGATTAGGGAGTTATTGCAATAAAGAAATTTTAGGAAAAGTAGAGTTTAAGTCATGTTATCTGTACTTTTAAGTGTTTTATTTTCTACTTAAGAGTCCCTGACCATACTAAGATTGAGATAGAGAGAAAAGTAGAGACGAAGCAATAATAGCATAGTGGAAGTTGTAAAATACACATCCACTAATCGGAAGGACAAAGAATGGGGTTTGGTTTGAGTGTGGTACATTGCTTATATAGAAAGGCCTCCACAGAGAAACATTATGGGGAATCTGGCCCCAACAAAATCCTGCCAGAAAACATGCAAACCCCTTACCCCTTACGAAGGTCGTGCGTAACCTCCAATTCCCATGGATTTCTCCGAAGAAGGATGCTCCCTACAGATGAGACAGACATGTCTGGTCTCTCATGAGAGTTACTGCAGTTCTTAACTGATTACCATTTAACTCTGTAATTTTAGTTTATTTGTAAACTTGGTATCTAATACTCTGCTCAGTCATAATAATGTAGGATCCAATTTATAATAAAATGGGAGACCAAATTCAAATTTTGGTGATATTACAGTAACGTGAAAGATGCAACTAAGCTTTAATTTCATTTCGCATTATCTTGTGGGCATCTGCTGAGTTGCTAAAACGACTTCGATTATATAGTAATAATAGATGACGTAATAATAGAAACGATGTAATTTTCTTATGGAGTTATTATTTTTCAAATGAGAGAACAAGGTAATATATATAAAGAAGACACTAAACTGACTCTATCATTTTAATATGCTAGGATCAAGATAGTGGTGGAGAGTTTGAAAATTTGTATGAGTTTTTAAATTTAAATATAGTTGTCACTATTCTACACACAAAACAATTTGACTGATAAAAACAATCATGAATAGTAAATACAGATAAAGAAATAACTGAAATAAAGGTCAATTGGATGGAAAGGAATTGAGTAGGTTAGAATAGAACAAAAAGAAAGTTACTATTTCATTATGTTTTAGAATGGAGAAAAACAAAATAAGTGCACCACCCAATATAAAACTCTTATGAAACCTATTACAAACCTATTTGTTTCTTTCAACTCTTACATCAGCTGAGTAATTTATGGCCATAATTTATAGCTATGTCAAATACGATCGTAGCAAAGATACAGTCATAAAATAAAAATAAAATATAAATGTGAGTTAATATTTTGATTAAATATCTAATAATAATAATGATATATCAATAGTTCAATATTATGTCTATTAAACCCATGTAATACAACCATATCATATTAATTAAAATTGAATTTGTTTAAAAAACTAGTAGTATTAAATTCAGGTTCAAATACTAATCCATATACCTCACCATTTAAACATCCTAATACATATTTTATGGAACAATCTCTCATACCTAATGATTTTATATTTATAATCGAGCATCACTTACTCTCACCCTCAATTTATTTACTATTTAATATATAAAACATCTATCGACTTTTCAGCATATGGCACATTTGTCAATTTGACTTAAAAAGTATAATTAAAATCTCAATATCTCTTTAATAACTTTTAATTTAATGCTGAGAAAAAAAACTTTTAATTTAATAGTTATATCACATCTCAACGTGTTAATTGTACTTCCATGATAACTACTAATTTATACATAATTTATTAATTATACAATATTAATTTTCATAAATATACATATTATATATATATATATAAACTTTAAATCTCAATATAAAATCAAAGATATGTCACCAGAGTGATACATTCTTAACGAAATTATAGGACATTGTTTAACATGATTTTTGTTTATTATCGCTTGAGCGATACTATTATCACTTGAGCTAAATTCTCCCAGAGGAAAACAAATTATCTCAACCATTTTTCAATGAATAAATATGCAGAAAATAAATATCTCTTTAAAGTTCTAACCGTTCCAAAATCAATCAAACCATTCTAAAAAATCTCTAATCTTTTTTAACATGTTTTAAGAACAAAATTCAATACATTAATTTTCCACTCTAACAAGTGTAAAAGTCCATTCTTACTCAAAATGACTATTTGAAACCCAAATGCAACTTAACATATAGGAATATTTTTGTAACAGCATTTTTTTTAAAAATACAAGACCCCCACGGAAGGTTTCTTTCTTTTTCTTTCTTCCTTATCTCCCTTTCTCTCTCAAACTCTCTTTTTTCTATTAATTTCCTTTCTTAATCTTCATCTATTTTAGAATTTGATGTGACCACTTTTGATGTGACCACTTTTTAGCTGACAAGTTAAGAAACATTTCTATCCAATCAAATTTTTAAACAAAGTAAGTTCATTTTTGTTCTAAAAATCTTTTGTTCTGTGTTTTTTCTTAGGATTTACTTATCAATCTTGGTGGGATCAGTTGAGAACATTAATCTTCTCAACTTATTCTACTACATACTGAATTTTTGTTTTGTTTGGATAACTTGCATTAGACCCGTAAATCTTGAAGCTTATCCAGATTGTGGGGAATAAAATTCTAGAAGTTGCTTGGAAAGCAAACAATTAAGGTAAGAGAAACTAAATTTAGTTTTTAATAGCACCATAGGATAGAAGATCTAAATTTAATTGATGGTTTAGTATTTAAGTGTTTTTTTTATGTTAAACAAATTTTTGAATGTTGTGGATCACGTTTTGAATGATATTGTATGATGAAATATGTGGAATTGAATTCATACATTTGGGATAATGTATGAACTTATGTTTGTATGTGTATTAAGTATTGATGCCTATCTGATAACAGAGATCTCCGAGCTTCACTCATGATCTAAGTCACATAGACTAAGATATCAGGTAGTGAGAAGCGGATAGGGGAGTTCATGCACACCGTGACATATGAGATGCACGGCTTGGGTTGTATTGAACTTACCCTGATCTTTTCTGTTGGATTCGCTGGTAATCTTTGGATCAGGGGTTTGTCTCTAGTAGGACTTACTTAATAAGATCTTCTGGAAGACGTTGTTTGTTGAATATTCTGAATGTGTAAATTCATGTGAGATCTATGTGATTATTTTATTGTTGAGATTTGAAGAAGATTGAATAATTTGATAAAATTGATCATGTAATTTGGTTTTCTCTTTTGATTTAACTGTGTATATTATAAAATAAAATTCTATTTTCAATAGTTTACCCTTGTTTTTCTTGTTGTGTTTGAACTGCGATGACTGATGTACTACATACACGAGCAGATGATCTTACAGGTATCGGAGGGTCTGAAGAGCTTTAGGGTACTGATTTTGAAACTTATATTGTAAATATTTGTATTTCTATATGTCCTAATCATGTATTAGGAATGTTTTGAAAAACTCTAAGCTTGTATAGAAATATATAGAACTTGTATTATAATAATTAGATATTATTTTTCAGGGTGTTACAATTTCAATACTACCTCAGTCAATCTTTATGTATCAAACCAACAATTAAATTCCACTTTAATTCATAACAATAATGCATTATAATACATTTATGACAAATAGAATTCAATTCTAATGCTACCCTCATTCAACATGTAAGATTATTTTACTTCAGCTAACACCAACATTAGATAGATAGAGTAACTCTCCATCTTTCACTAAACTTATGATCCAATGAATCTAAACTCAATTCAACACAATATCTATTCAGAATCAATCTAAAAACATCCAAATATCAAAAATCAAAAGTTGATATTAATAAAGCATTACCTTCTCAACTTATAAACTTGTGAGAATTCAAAAATTCATATGAACCTATAAAAAATTAAATAGAGTTTATAAAATAGAAAAGAACTTATAAAAGAAATTTGATGAGTCATAATTAATCATTAATCATCATCTTGCTATTGTCTCACTCATTGATTTTGAAATGATCTCTACTAAACACAAAACCAGATTGTTTTAATCATGTCTTAAATTAAAAGCTTTGAACAACTTTGTTATTGGGATTTAGGTTCCAAAAGGTTCACTCAAGATGATATATTTCCTTGGTAAAGAGGTTACCTATATGCCTGATTTGATAGAATGTGGTATATAAGAAAGGAAATTGAAAAAGGCAATTACACGAGCAATCGTCAAGAGGGTAATTTGCAGAGTCATCCACAACAAAAGGCTTCATTACTTTCTAAAACATGCACAAGCCATTGACAATATCTGATGAATGATTGCATAGCAAACAAATTATATTCCCTTTTTGATTGACCCAATATTATTATTCTCAAGAACTTTATAAGCATTACAATGACTGAAAAAATAATAATATTCCCTTTTTTGTTGCCTTCACAGCTTATCTCAAGCAATTAGTCAACAAGAGACCACGGCAGAGGAAGGCGAGTATAATGTAAGATACAATGACGAACACTATAATAAGTGCAACCCTGCATCAGGAAGAGACTCATCATAAGACATTCATGTCATTTTAAATCCCTTTTTAAATTATTTATGCTCAAATTTGTTCTTAAGTTCAACATTAGCATGAAATCAATTATATATGCAAATTAAGATATGAATTTATTGTACTTACGTTAACCTAATGTTACTCCACCACAAGTTATTTTTATAACGACGGGACTGCCTTTTGAAACGAAGCGTATTGTTATTCATTGCTGAAGTTTTCTCTACCAACAGTTCCAACCTCCCACCTCTCTCCAATACTTTTTCAATGTTGTCCACCATCACAGTTCTCACCTATTATCATCACATCATAAATATTCAAAAACTACTTTACAATTTCAATATCAAATCAATAATTCTAAATCATGTTAAAATGGAACACAGTATCCGTTATATATTACATTTAGAATTCCCTAATTGGTGCCATAAACTATTTATTCAAGCATCTTATCACATATTAGTTTGAAATTTACATTACCACATCAAATACAACACTGGAATTCAAGTTTGAGTTTGTCATATCAAAATCAAAAGAATCATAAGGTAAATTAAAGTCATTCACCCAAAAGGTTTCTGCTACAGGATCAACCTAAAGAGGTGAACTGGAGCATTTGGAATTGAAAAAGTTAGACAAGAACTCCTGAAGAGAAGCAATTATAGACAAGGATCGAAGTGTATAAAAATAAAAATGTGTATATTTAAACTTGCCTGAGTCATTTCACCTTTGAGACGGTTCAATCTATCAGCATTTGGGTCATTGGAGTAATAGTCCATCTGCTGGCTCAAGATCCTTGAGAACTCATCATTCATGGCGTAGGCAGGAGATGAAAGAATCGCACGCCCATATGTCTTCACAAATTTTTTATGAATATCTTCAAGAAATGCAAAAGGGACCATTCCTGCAGTGAGTCAAAGAGAAGATTCATTACAGCTCAATGAGGAATTGCAAACTTTAGTGTACAACAAATTAAACAGGAATGTTTTTCTTGTCAACAGTCATTATCTCATATTGCATTCTGTTTCAAGTTCACCGGATTTCAGTGAGTTCAAATGTGATCTAGTTGTCATTGAAAATCATTTCACACTATTAGTATGCAAAGAAGTGTCATGTCACTGTAGCGACTAAGGACTTTCAGTCGCAATAAAAGCTTTCAATAGTTTTAAAATAAGCATGCATCATACTGTGTATTGAAAGTCTAAACTCTAAAATGATATTCTCTTACAACTCACTCCAAATAATTAGTCACATATTTTATAGTGTAGGGAGTGAATCCTCCCAAGAAGAAGGCGTGGAGGCTCTCCAGCATCACAAGTTACAAGAAACCAGCAAGTCCAAGGTGAGAATAAATGTAATGAATGTCATTTAACTGGTCAAACAGAGGTGTGACATGCATGTGTCCTTAACGTAAACCTTGGATTATCATAGTTAAGCTATTAGTATCCATCCTTCTATAAAAAAAAGTAGGGTAAGGGAAGGGACCATGAGCAAAATTGGCCCCATATGAGTGTGTGTGTCTTGGCGCCAGCAGTTTTCCACGTTCGCTTTTGCATATGGCATTCTTGATTATTATCACATCACATATAGCCTCAACAAAAGAACTGTAATTTTGGGATAATATCCAGAGTTTTAAGATCAGAGCAAAGTTCACTCTAAAAAACAAAATGGTTACCTTAGATTGTCTAACAGTTTACTCATGATTTCCTTGCCTTTCTTTACCACTAATCAAATTATGAATACCATGATTGGTTCAAGTGAAATTCCTCTTAAGCAGGTCTCAAGTTTCAACCTAGAGCCAGCCCCGCCATGGTATAGATGTTTTCCTAGCCATGTGATCTATGTCAAACAACTGACAACCTATGACCTATGTCAAACAAATCACGCGATTGCAGTATGTGCCGAGACATTCCAGACACTTTGACATCATCTACAGTTAAAGATGAATGAAAGAATCTGAATGGTGTTAAAAATAGCACCAATTCACACACGCATCGATAGATAGATAGATAGAAAAGAGCAACGAGTGAATTGATCCATTATCACCATCCCCAAAAGGCCAAAACAAAAAAGTAAAACAGTTGATCAACATTGTTTCATCATTGAATAATTAGATTCAACAAGCCAAACACAAGTAACCTAGAAAACATTATTTTAAAGAAATAACAAAAAATATGAAGAGATAGATGGATGGATGGATGAATGAGAGGAAGCTTACTTCCAAATGCATCATCAGCCATGCAAAGAACCGTGAGGCCATCTGTCCTCTTGACATGAAAAACATAGCGATCATGGGAAAAAGAAACATTGCTGTCGTTGTTGTTATTATCCCCTAGGTTCATCTTGTTGAGTATCTGTTTGGCTACGACACTAGCATTACTCTGGGTGGCGCTGAACTCAGCCAGAACAATCTGTCCCCTTGCCACCATTCCATACAAAATCCCCATTGATCCTCAAAGGGCTCCTTAATTTTTGAGTGAAAGGTGAAAGGGCTTTGTCAAGATCAAGAAGGGTAATCTCCCAAAGGCCGTTCCTTGTTTTTGTGTGGCTAAAAAAGTGTAAAGAAATTGGTTTTGGTTTTGGATTTGGAGGTGCAATTACACCAACACCAAGACAAGAATGAAGAGAAATCAAAGTGTCCATTTGATTTGATTTGGTGTCCAAAAATGGGGTAAACGACATCTGGAAATTTAAAAGGGAACTCTACCTTATCCCTTTTCATGCCTACCATGGCATTTTCGGTGCCACCAAATTTGCCGGAAAACATGGACACACATCCTACGTTAAACAAAATCGTAGTTGTAATTTCTAACAACAATTATAATCATTTTAAAGAAAAACAAATACTATTGCATGATTACTTAGATTCTTATATTATATAATAATCATAATTTATTCTCTTGACTTGTAAATTAAAGAAAATGTTAATTTCTCTCATTCATTAAATTAATACTACTTTCCTTGCAAGTGAAGAAGCATGTGTGTGAGTGAACGTTGAATCCAATACCTGGAGCTATATAATAAAAAGGGAAGATTTTTTTTTTATCAGCAAAAAGAAATTAAGTTTGTTTATGAACTAAGGAACAGAAACACATCATGATGCATTGGAAGGGCTAAGGCAAGAGGGGACACGTACACGTTGGTCTCAAGGGTAAACAACGAGTGAGTGTATGATTAGCAGTTATGGGCAATAGGGTAGGGTGCCCTTTTTATTTAAGTACATCACATCACCTGGCTCCAGAAAGGCACCTAAATGCCCCACACAAAAGATTATAACCTAATATTCATTGAATGAGTGAGTGATACTAAGATAATATAGTTTTGTGGTCGTCGTACACTTTTATTTCAAAAATCACTTTTCAGCAAGATCACGTCAGTCCACACCCGTGAACGTGACCAAAACGCGTTTAAATTTGTGTTCTAATAATTTTACATAAAACAAATTCAAGATAGTGTGAAAATAAGTTGGACGTCTTACTTTTATTTTTTAACTATACAAGGTAGTAAATTAGGCTTTAAATACGAATAAAATTGATTTTTCAATACATAAGTGATCACTCTCAATAAGTAATTATTTGTGGTGTATTGTTTAAGTCCTCCGGATACAACAGGAATTTTTTGGAAATTTTCGAGAATCAGAACTAGCAAATTACTCTTAAAAGAGTAAGAACCCAATAAAATCCAAAAAAAATATTTATAATAAAAGAAATTAATAAAGAGGGAAGGGGAAGAGAGAAAGTGAGGAAGACAGGAAGCGTAAAGTTGTGTGTGAAAGTGAGAATGAAACCCCTCCATATATAAAACCGAATTTGATATTTCTTTGGCACGTTCTCCATATATTTTTGTAAGACCATAACCAAGCAACGTGAGTTTACAATCCCCCACATATTGCAAAAGATAAAGAAAGAAAAAATAATTCAGGGTTCATTTAAGATGTAATGCACAAAGTTGATATAGCAAGCTATATGAACCAATCTTAGATTGATGAACTTAACACATAATGTAGTTGGTGTATCAAGCTATATGAACCAAGACACTTAGTATGTGTTAGAGGTTTATCAATCACAATACACCCCACATTACTTGTTATTATCGTTGTGTTGCGCTACTAGGTCATGCGCGTGCCCGGTATTCATCATGAGTGCTATAGAGATCTTGCCAAGGTCTCATGCAAGCGGCCCCACTTGACACTCATATAGGTGATTTCATCAAGTGTATGCTGCAAATCATACACCACCCATAAGGGATATGAAAATCATTAAAACTTTGTAAATC
>Ga0123341_1004860_pt1 | contig 11879 bp, 14 predicted proteins | sample Turbeapinknodule_FD_89959 | JGI IMG/M metagenome (GOLD analysis project Ga0123341, IMG submission 89959) | Root nodule microbial communities of legume samples collected from Mexico - Turtle bean Mexico pink nodule | ecosystem: Host-associated > Plants > Roots > Nodule | place: Mexico: Nepantla... | reverse complement strand
TGTTTTACTCTTAGGAGTTTTTGAAAAGGTTGAAAACTGTTTTAGTTTGGTTGACTTAACTGCCAAACCAAACAATCGGTTGTTTCGTGGTTTCAACCGATTGTTTCTTTGAAAATCCTAACAGAATTCTGTTTTGGTTGTTGAATGTGCTTTAAATGATTTCCAACTGAATACTCTCCTTCATTAATTGCTTTGACCAATCTTTGGAAAATATAAATGGTTTGTTTATGTTTTCAAACAAACAAGAGAAACAAATTTAAATATTTCTTTAAGCTTTACTGGTATAAACCACCGATTGTTTTTCTGTTGCTTTGCTGTTTTATTGCTTATATTCTTGGTTGATTTCTGTTCTGGATTCACACAAAGAATTTAGTTAAACACTGAAAAGTTTTCAAAAACCTCTCTTAAACAATTCACCCCCCTATCGTTTAAGACTATATATTCTAACAGTAAAGCCACGATTTTTATCAGGTAAAGTCAAGATTTTTAGGTGGTGCGGCCAGTGGGACAGTGGCGGCTAGCGTGGGCTGGTCGGCAGCTTGTTAGCCTTTGAGAATGGCGGAGGTCTCTATGAGTTTCCTCATCCCATGGGCTTGTTTGATGGATCGAGAAGTGTTCCCTAATAAGAAATTTTCTGCTATGCCAGGCCAAAGGAAAACTTTTGCTCAGACTTTGGGAAATTCATGTGACATTCCTTTGTCCCAACTACCTACTCCTTGTATTAAGGGAGACATGATTGTTGTCCGGGTTGATGAGGAAAATTACTTGGCTGGTCTTGAGGATTGCAAGATCCATTTTCATGGTCGGATTATTCTATCTAAGGGGGATAGACCTCTCACACACCTTGATTTAACTAAAAAGTTGCAGGCGGTGTGGAAAACTCTTGGACCGCGGAAAGAAATTCCTCTTGGGAATGGTTTCTATGAGTTTGAGTTCGCTTCTTTAGAAGACATGTGATGCGCCCTCGGGATGGGTTCATTACAGTTATCTCTTAGTTTCTTGAGATTGTTTGCCTGGACAAAAGATTTTGTTCCAATTACTATGAAGAATACTAAAACTTAGGCTCAGTTAAAATCTACCATTTTCCTTTGGAGTATTGGAGACCAAGGGCGATATTTTCCATCACCAGAGGTCTTGGTACTCCTTTGTCTTTGGATGATCATACCATGAGAAAAAAATAGGGGTTTGTTTGCTGGAGTGCTAGTGGATATTGATCTGTTGTCCCCTTTTCCTGATCACCTCTTGGTTGAACGTCCAAACTTTGCTTTTGTAGTTAATGTGGAATATGAATGGCTCCCTCCATTTTCCTTTCACTATAAGATGATTGGTCATGAGTTTGCTTAGTGCCATGTGATTCATGATCAGGGTTGTGTTCCTGGACCTCAACATAAACCTTCTCAGAAGACAAATCCTGATGAACGGGAACAGGGGAGGGTCGCGGTTCCTAAACAATGTAAAATGTATCAGAAGAAAGATCTGCAGCCGAAGCTCATGGAAGGACCTATTGATAAATTGACAACTGATGCTTTTGGCGGGGCTAATGCAGGGTCACTCTTGAGTCACCTTGCTTATGATAAAACAGATGGAGGGGATGATTTTGCATATATGCCTGCTCTCGAGGATGCCTCAGATCATGATTGGTCCCCACCCAAGCAAGGGTTGTTCAGTCCCACTTCGAATAATTCAGAATTGAGGATGGTAAGGAATTCACCTGTTGTTATTTAAGCCAAGGGCTAAGAGTCACAACTTGTAGTTCCACAACTCCTATTGATGATCATCGTGTGGAGGTCTCTGCTCCTGTGGTTGTACCATCTCCGTCGCCTACCTCTCCTCGAAGGGCTAAATCACCTGGGGATACTAAAGCACCAATTAAGACTCATATTGATGGTCATCATGTGGAGGTCTCTGCTATTGTGATTGTACCATCTCCTTCGTCTCATACCTCCCCTAAGAGGCTAAATCTCTGGGGGATGTTAAAGCACTACTCCCCGATAATGATACGTTGGTCCTGCAAAATCATTTTTCCTCTCTTAATGGTTTGAAAACTACAGATGTGGGAGGTGACCCTCATATTGGTGAGTCAATTACTCCGACTTGCATTGTTGAATTTAATTATGATCATATCACTGCTGAAAATTAGGTCGTCTCCAAATTTTGGGCTGATCTTAATGAGATGGAAGAGCATGCTAGTGATATTGGGGACGAAATAGTTCGCACTAAAAGAAAACCAGGGAGACCACGTAAGGGGACTGGTAAATCCAAAACAAAACCTGCTAAGGCAGTTCTTTCTTCAGTGTCGCAATGAAAGTCTCTTCATTTTTCTAGAATGTTAGAGGACTGTGAAACCACAAAATTGTGGATATGTTGATTAGTTTACTTAAACTACATAAACCCCTCCTGGTTTTTCTTGCTGAACCTATGAGGCCGTACACTGATGCTTTCGATGTCCTTTCAAATCTTTTAATATGCATTTGGTGGCTACGTCTCCTATTGTTAATAAAACTGCTAAGCTTTGGTGTTTGTCGGTTCATAATCTTGTCTAAAACTTCTCGACCAATGATCAATTTATTTTTGTAACCTACCTTCTGCATGATAAATGCTTTAGCTTTGCGGGTATTTATGGTGCTAACACATACTTGGTTAGACAATTTTTGTGGAGGGATCTTAGTTTCTTCACATGGTCTTGGTGTATTATGGGAGATTTTAATGTTGTGCTCTTCGCGGATGACTGCAAAGGGGGGTTGGCTCCTAATCAGGTTTCTTGTAATGAAGTCCTTGACTGGATTAATACTAATAATCTTTCTTGTATGCATTTTACTTGATCTTGCTATTTTTTGGTGTAATGGAAAGAGAGGGTTGCATAGAATTCATAGAAGACTGGATAGGGCTTTATGTAATGAAGTGTGTCTGAATGAACGAGATTATTGTACTTATTAGGTTCTTGTTAAAAATTATTCTGATCATTCCCCTATTCTTGCTAGTCTTGCTAATAATTCTTTAAGGAATGTTAGCAATTTTTGTTTCTTTTCTATATGGCTTCAGGACACTTCATGTATGAAGCTTATTCATGATTCCTGGGCTAATAAGGTTGTTGGTTGTCCTATGTTTATTTTGCAACATAAGTTAAAAATGTTGAAAATTGAGCTCCGAGACTAAAATAAAAATTCTTTTGTGTTCACAATGTGGTTCTTCTTAAGTAGGGTCTCTTCCTTAGTATTCAACAAAACTTAGAGACTTCTAGTTTGTATGATATTGATGGGCTTCTCTATCAAGAAAAGATTGCTAAGGAGGAGCTTGATCATGCTCTTCACCATCAATATTTGTTTTGGAAAGAAAAGGCTAAGATGTTATGGTTTAAAGATGGGGATCGAAATATTGCTTTTTTTCATGCTCTGGTTAAGAGGAGAAATAATTCTAGTAGGATTCATCGTCTACGAATTGATAATGAGGTTATTGAGGATCCTAAACTCATTGAGGATCATATTTTGGACTTTTGTAAAAATGTTTATGCTGAGTCCATTTCTAATGAGATACAAGTAATATGGAATATTTTATTGGTACTTATATTCCTAAGCTAGTTTCCTTTTAGGAGAATATGATGTTGATTAAATATCCTGATATTTTGAAAATCAAGAATGTTGTTTTTAATATTAATGGTAATAGTGCTCTTGGTCCTGATGGTTTTGGTGGTGATTCCTATCATTCTTGTTGTGGAACTATTGAGAAAGATGTTTGCAATGTTGTTCAACAATTTTTTAAACAAAACTGGGTTCTCCCTGGAATGAACAGTAATGTGGTATCTCGTATTCCTAAGATTCAGGGGGATGGCTCCATTAAAGATTACAGGTCAATTGTTGTTCTAATTTCAAATTTAAGATTATTTCCAAGATATTGGTGGATAGGCTTGCACTTGTGGCTGCTAGAATCATTTCTCCTAATCAATATGGGTTTGTGCAGGGTAGACAGATTCAGGATTGCATTGGTATTGCTTTTTAATCTATTAACATGCTTTCTAAAAAGGTTAAAGGAGGTAATGTGGCTTACAAAGTTGATATTCATAAAGCCTTTGACACTTTGAGTTGGAAGTTCTTATTATTAGTTTTGATATGCTTTGGTTTTCACCCCTCGTTTTTCGGTTGGATTAGTACAATTCTCCGTTCAGCTATGCTTTCTATTAGAATAAATGGTAGTTTGGTGGGTTTTTTTCCTTGTAGTAGAGATGTCAGACAAGGTGATCCTTTATCTCCTTTACTTTTCTATCTTGTAGAGGAAATTCTTTGTAGAGGTATCTCTAAGCTTGTGAATGATAAGAAAATTCTACATATGGCTAGTCCGTAAGGTTATCTCACTCTCTCTCATATTTTATATGTTGATGACATATTTGTTTTCTGTAGGGGGGATAATAAGCCTCTTAGAAATTTGAGTATTTTTCTGATCAATATGTTAATAATTTTAAGAGTAGTTTTTTCACCATGGATAACTTTGCAAGATTTGTCACCAAAATTCAGCTTATTTTTTCTTGTAGTCATGGTTGTTTGCCTTTCAATTATTTAGGAGTGTCTATCTTTGTTGGTGCTCCAAAGTGTTGTTTTCTTCAACCTTTGGCTGATAAAGTCAAATTGAAGCTTGCATCTTGGAAAGGTAAATCTCTTAGCATGATGGGTTAGATTCAGTTGGTCAATACGGTGATTACTGAATTTCTAGCTTATAACTTTAATATGTATAAATGGCCTATTTCACTTCTTAAGCAAGTTGAGCAGTGGTGTCAAAATTTTATATGAACTGGTGATATTATGAAAAAAGGCATAGTTACCGTGAATTGGGATATGATTTGTTCTCCTTTTTAGAACAGAGGTTTGAAGATTATTAATCTTCGTCATGAATATCTTCTTGAGCTTGCTTGGAACTTTTCTTATAGCTACAAACCTTGGTCTTTTCTCTTGAAAGCCAGGGTTCTTAAATCAAAATACGAATTTAGAATGGTTTATAGATCCTCATCTCTTTAGCCTGGAATTAAGCAGTTTTATTCTACTATAATTGATTATACTTATTGGAATGTTGGTATGTATAGGTACTTTTATTAATTTCTGGTATGATAAATGGTATTATACTACTCCTTCAACAAATATTGTAGGGTTATCTCATGATGCTAGCATTTCGGATACAGTCTCTCAGTTTTGAACAGGTTGTGATTGGAATATTCCCTTGTCTTTACAACAGATGCCTCATTTTTTTAATCATATCATGGTTAGGGAGGAATAGGATATTCCTAATTGGATTCTATATGAGTCTGGTCGTTTCACTCTTAAATCGACGAAGACTTTTTTCTTGGAACCAGGAGTTCTCTGTGGTTGGGGTAAATTCATTTGGTCTTCATCTATTCCTCCTTCCAAAACTGTAGTACTTTGAAAAGTTTTTCATGGGCGGCTTCCTACAGATCAACATATTCAGAATAAAGGTTTGCATATATGTTTTATGTGTACGCTTTGTGAAAAGCACGAGGAATCTATTCAACATTTATTTTTTAAATGTTCTAATGCTTTACATATTTGGAGTTGGGTTTGAAAGATTGTCTTACTTCTCATTTCTCTAATAAGGATGATCTTCTTTCTTTTATTAAGAGTGATGGTAGTCCTTTGGTTAAATTGATTAACCTTGCTATGATAACTTTTTCTATTTGAATGATATGGCGTATGTGGAATTTGCTAGATTTCGGGATAAAATTAATATTCGTAGGGTTATTTCGATAATTAAATATTTAACTTGTCTAGTGAGAAATTCGTCTAAAGCTTCAATGAAGAATGATATCTTGGATTTCAACGTGATTAAGTTTTTTGGTATTAATACTCGTGCTAGTAAAGTTCTTTGTCCTTTTCTTGTTAGATGGGAGTTCCCTTCACCAGGCTGGGTTAAAATTAACACTGACAGGGCTGCTAGGGGATATCATGGTCTTGCTACTTGTGGAGGTATTTTCTGTGGGAGTATGAGAGAGTTTATTGGTGTTTTCTCTACGTTTCTTGAAGTTCAGACTACTATGTTATTGAGTTTTATAGAGTTATACATGCTATGGAGGAAGCTCAAAAGATGGGACTTACTAATGTATGGCTTGAATGTGATTCTATCTTGGTTTGTGTTGCATTTACTGCTAGGACTAATGTTCCGTGGATGCTTCGTAATTGATGGAATACTTGTCTTAATTATGTGGGAAAATCAGATTTAGGGTTACTCATATTTTTCGTGAAGGGAATGTTTGTGCTGATAAGTTGACTAATTTAGGATTTATTCATAAAGAATCATTTCATTGGTATAATAGGCTTCCATCTGGCATGTTCTTAGAATTCTTTATGAATTAGTATAGTCTACCTATATATTGTTTTTGTTAACATATAGGTTTTGATCCAGTCTTCCCATATTTTTTTTTGTATTTTTTTTAATAATACTTTTTTCATGTGATGGCAGATGATTGTTGTTACTTGAGGTGTCAACTTAACTGGAATGTCAAGTTGCATAATGATGATGCCTAACATGAAAACTTTTATATAAAAAAAAGTAAAAATACCCAAGTAAATAATTATATAATAAAATGAAATATTTGATAAGTTTGAATAATGATACAGTGAACGTTAATTTTTAATTAGTTTTCTTCCAATTGGAATTAATGGTTTATATCTATTTTTTTTCATTAGTAAAATGTTACAAAAAAACTCCTTATATATAATTTTTTAATTCAATAACTTAAATAAAAAGAAGTTACAACTAAAACAAGTCATTTGAATTGAGAAAAAAATGACAGGTTCCTTGTAATAAGTTTGGATCATGGTAACAAATAGTGTTTATGTTTAAGAAATCATACTTTGGTACATGTGTAATGAAATACAAAGACCATGATGTCCAAGAAAGTATTTACCATATAAGTAGAAATCACTAGTTTAAAATAACATCTTACACTAGGATATTCATAGCTCAAATCCAGGATTATTTTATATTTGTTAGACATCGTTAAGGTTATATAGTAAGAATATATCTCTTTTATAGGCTAAAAAAATAATCATTTTACAAGAAATTAATTATGATTGTATTAACATTTTTAATGAGAAATACTCAACTATCAAATCACTTCCCAAGTAATTTTGATGTTTATAGTGCATTATCAAAGAGTTTCACACAGAAACGAACATTCCTTACAGTCGTGACAATGATGAATAAAAAATCATTGCTAATCTTGTGGAATGAATTTGAGGCTCAAATCTCAGCCACAACTCAATACGCACAATAAGGAATGTCTGGTAAAAATTTCAAATCTAACACCCAAGGAATAAGGCGTAGTAAGTCCCAGACCGAGATCAAACAGAACTGGAAAACTTGTTTTTCCAAAAACAGAACGTCCTGGCTTTTCTTCCTTATATCTTTTTTCTGTGTTTTCTTTTTGGATATGCCTCTTTGACTAGATACAAACAACATATGAAAGTAATTGTGTAAGTGTTTTCGGAACTTTTCAGCGTAATATGAACTCAAAATAAAATTGCAGAAACTAGGGAAAAATTTCGCAAATTTGGAAAGGGGAGCGCCATGGAGTGCAAGAAGTTTATGGAACATTTTCCAAAAAGAATTTCTTATTGAAAATTTATGAAAGAATCCCAACAGAAATGGTGTTTTCTACAGAGAGATCTCTGAGAATCCTCCACTCTTTTGGAAGATCACACTGTTGCAGATTTTCAATCGGTTGTTTCGCATAATCAACCAATTGATTTTCTGTACAGTTTTCCAGATTCTTCAAAAAGATATTATGGTCATCTTCTTATGTATTGAACCTTGCTGGTCTTTGTTCTACATTGTTAGTTTCATAAAAGACAATATGTACATATTCCTCTAGAGTCATAAGCCTTTTATTGTAAACTCTATATGCATGACTAGATAGGGACTAACCAAGAAAAATACCATTATCATCTTTTTCATCAAACTTACCAATATTGTCTTTACCATTGTTCAGGATGTAGCATTTACATCCAAATACCTTTAGGTTTCCTATGTGAGGCTTCCTTCCATTGAGCAATTCATATGGAGTCTTTTTTAGAATGGGCCTGATAAGAACACAGTTCATCACATAGCAAGTTGTACTTACTGCATCAGCCAAAAAGCACTTAGGTAAGGATGATTCATTCAGGATTGTTCTTGCTAATTCTTCAAGTGATCTGTTCTTCCTTTCCACTTCACCATTTTGCTGAGGTGTCCTTGGTGCAGAGAAGTTGTGAAAGATGCCCAACTTGTCACAAAAGGTACTGAACTTCTCATTTTGAAATTCTTCACCATGATCACTCCTAATGGCACAAATGTTGCTGTAGCAGGATTTTTGTAGCCTCTAGGCTAGCTTCTTGAACTTAGAATATGATGGAAGAGGCCCAAGCACAAGCCCACATGCAAGCCCACCAAATGGTAGATTTGGGCCAACCACTAGAGTTATGGCCAAGAGGATCCAAGAACACTGGAATGCTGCTACGGATGGCAGAGAAACGCTCTTATACATGTTCAAATGCCATAAACTCTAGTGTAGAGTAGACTTTAATTTCTTGTCAAAATTAACATATCAACTTTATTTGTAATTTTTCTTAGAATTAATTTTGGCACCTAAAACACCAACCTAGGTAAACTTAGAGTTTCTAAAAACCTCTAAATTTACCAAGGCCGGTCTAAAGCCGATGGAGGGGGTGAGCATACAAACTAGACACACCCCTCCCCATGTGCTCATTTAGGCGCCACTTTGGGAGGGAATTCATTTGAATTTCCCTCCACTTTCTTTTGAATTTCCAGCCCTCTAAACACTATAAATAAGAGGGCTTGGCTCATGTATTTGCAAGATTAACATAATAGTGAATTGCTGCCAAATTTGAGCCAATATCACTACTTGTCAAAAACCTCCCAAGGTTAATTGATCTAAAATTCTCATCCTACCAAAGAGAGATGACCTCACCACTCTCATTTCATACCTAGCATGCACCTCCAAGGCCACCACACCTCCTAGGAAGGCCTTGTCCATAGACTTCCATTAAGCTTCTGCAAAGATCACCAACAATCCTCCAAGCATGAAGACACTTTTCCATCATTTGGTATCTAGAGCCATGGTCTTCAAGAGATAAGTGCCTTATCTTGATTTTAATTTTGTGTTCATTTCAATTCCGTGTTGTTCTTCTAGTGTTCTTTATTGTCTTGCTGTTTTGAGTCTTGATTTTGTTTTAGTTGTTGTTTTGGTTCAATCCAATCGGTGAAAGCATGTTCAAATTGATCCTGAGCTTCTATATTGCAAATTTTATATAGGTTCATTTGTGTTGTGGTAAACTGTTTTGTTTTTGTAGGATTTGAGTATTTCTTTGTGATTCAATCGGTGCAAACTGTTTTGGCTTTTGAGTCTTTTTGATTTTATGAATCTATACATGTTATGTCAAGTCATGTGTTTCCAAGAATTGTCATCAAATGCTAGTAGTACTTTTTTTTGATTAATTTGGTTTCTTGATTAGATTTTGAGTCCAGTTTATATTCTGAATTGTTTGATCCTTTGGTGTATTTTTCTTTTAGATTTGAGTTCATGCTTGAGTGATAGATCCGCACAAGTTCTCACATATCAATTCCATTGTGTTTTTGAAGTTTCTCAAAACTGTTTTTAATTCCATAATTAGGATTCCTCTATTTTTAATTCTGTGCTGGCTGTTTTTGCTTATGAAATTAAAATTTGTTGGAGAAAAATTATGAAATTCTGGATCTAAACAGGTTGATGTGTTAGAAAAAAAAGAAAAAAAGAAGTAAGTCAAAATTACAAATAGAAAAAAAATGATAAATCAAATGAAAAAAGTGTGCATTCTGGCGCGAACAGAAACGGTAATTTGGCAACAAATTTGAAAAATTTATCACAATTAATTGGTGTATTGTTTTGGTGTGATTCCAGGGCCACAATTTTGCTAAGATCTTGACTAAACTTGAGATGTTGAGCAAGGGTGCTGCAGCAAGTGAGTTTACAAAAACATACAAAGAGTGGGTGCCAATAGAAAGAGTCACAACAAGAAGGAGTACCAAAAGCAAAAGAAGTGCATAGAATAGGAATTCTAAATTTTACTTTTGTAACAAAATTTCTATTGTATTTCCTTTGAATTGTAATTGCATTAAAATTTGATTAATTAGTGGAATAATTACGCATTAGACGGTGAGTGTGTCTTCAATGGCTCTAAGTGTCTAGAAGCCTCACCTTAGGATACGCCTAGCTTTAAAGCTTTCTAATTAGTAAACTTTAATTGTGTTTTAGTTAATTGCTTTGCATTGTTTACTTGTTTTGTTTTGTTTAATTGCTTTGCATTCTTCTTGCATAAAATTGTATTTTCATTCTTGGTTGTGATCTAAGTAAATTACTTCGAGAAAGTTTTGTGAAAGTCTTGAAGGATAGATTCTGGCTAGGAAAGGCTTGGTACTTAAGTGATCCTAATGATTCACCTCCCTTTCCTGGTAATCTACCTTGATTACTACACCTATCTTTCTTTAGGTAAATTACTTTTAACACAAAACTTTAATCATGTTAGCTCATTCTTCTAAATCTAGTGAAAGTGATCTAAAGTCCATTAAAACTCTTTTAAAACAATTAGCAAAGGACTTTCAATCACTCTCATGTAGACATTTGGAACATGAGGAACAAATCAAAGAGCTGAAAATGGTTAAAGAAAAGGATGAATGCAACAAATAAAAAAGACGTTCTCATGCATCTAGCTCTAGGGTAGATAATTCTTTTGGGAAACAAAGCCTTAGTATTAACGAATACTATCAACCATCCCCTAGGAAAGCTAGAAAGGAAAGAAAAGAAAACCCAAAGGAGGTTAGGGTAGAGCTACCTCATTTCTATGGAAAAGAAAATGTAGAAACATATCTAGATTGAGAGATGAAGGTCGAACAATTGTTTGCTTGCAACCATTTGAGTGAAGAAAATAAAGTACCCTTAGCCACCTTAAGTTTTCAAAGTAATGCTATGTATTGGTGGAATGCCCTAAAAAGAGAGAGACATCTCCACAAGGACCCTCCCATTACATATTGGAATGACCTTAGGGGAGGCTTGAGATGTCACCATATTCCCTTACATTACAATAGGAAGTTGATGGACAAGCTCCAAAGACTTCATCAAAGAAATATGAGTGTAGAAGAATATTGGCAACAAATGATGTTATATATGAAAAGGGTAGGGATTAATGAAGACAACCATACCACCATATCTAGGTTTTTAAGTGGTCTCAAACTTGAGATAAGAAACAAAGTTGAACTTTTACCTTATAAAGATTTAAATGACTTGATTCAACATAGCATTAAAGTTGAAAAACAAATTTTAAGAAAACAATCAAGTCAAAAACAAAGTTCAAATTCTGCATCTTATGACAAGGAAGAGGTCCAAAGAGGGGAAGACCATATTGTAATTTTTACTTGTAATTTTTCTTAGAATTAATTTTGGCACCTAAAACACCAACCTAGGTAAACTTAGAGTTTTTAAAAACCTCTAAATTTCCCAAGGCCGATCTAGAAAGTCGATGGAGGGGGTGAACATACAAACTAGACACACCCCTCCCCATGTGCTCATTTAGGCGCCACTTTTGGGAGGGAATCACTAGTGCAAAAAGATTAAAAGAATACTCCTTATTAAGTGCGGGTTTGCGATTAAACGCATTTGTAAAAAATGCGGTGGCATTTTTGAAATTAATTTGATTTACAAATGCGGTTTTACTCTAGAACCACATTTGTAAATTCTTTTTACCCTAAAATTTGAAGCGCGCCACTCAGTTTCAGACTTTCACTTTCTTCTCCGCTCTTCGTTTCCACTGTTCTTGCGCTCGCGTCCTCTCTGCATTTTCACCATT
>Ga0123341_1004859_pt1 | contig 11880 bp, 6 predicted proteins | sample Turbeapinknodule_FD_89959 | JGI IMG/M metagenome (GOLD analysis project Ga0123341, IMG submission 89959) | Root nodule microbial communities of legume samples collected from Mexico - Turtle bean Mexico pink nodule | ecosystem: Host-associated > Plants > Roots > Nodule | place: Mexico: Nepantla... | reverse complement strand
TATCAAGAGAGGAGAAGTAATGCTACAAATTTTTTAGTAAATAAAATGCTTATTGCAATTTGAAGATGTGAAAAATGGGTGCCAAAGTTGTTCATATACATTTTAAATTCTAGTATATTATTATATGAATGAAGGTGAATTACATTAATACTTATATTTTAGTAAATTTTACAAGGTTTAAATTAGCAGTTATGTTCTGAATTTTGATAAAAAAAAAAAAGGTTAATTAACAAGCTTAAAATAAATACAAAAGAAAAAAAATTAAAAAAACTTTATATTAACTTATAGATTAAGTTTAGTTTTTGATAATTTTTTTAAATTTAACCATCTGTCACTTCTAATATAATACAAGTATTTTTTATAATAACTTCTTCAAATTATACCATAAATATTATTTACAAGTTTCTCCAAGCTTTTACTATATATAATTACTCACTCTAATGTCTTATAAAACAAATATGAAAATAATTTCAGTATATTTTGAGAGTGACAGTTCGTGCGTGGGATAACATATGATGGGTGGTTCGATAACGGTTCGATAACAGTCCGATAGCAGGTGGTTTGATAAGCCCAACAAACACTCGTTAGAATAGACTCAAAATGACTCTGATATCATATTACGGAGTAAACTTTAAACCTAACTCAACCCCATAAAATCGACTCATAAGATTGATATTTACACCCATTTATATACAATAAAATGTCATCATCTCACAATATAGTATTCTTTCTATATCGATGAGAGTCTCTTAGTCTCAACATTTTAAGGCTCTTCTTCTTCTTTTTTAATTTTTTTTTATTAATGTTTGAGGTACATAAACTATTTTGCATGAAATATTTAATGTTATTTTTCATAATCCATGTTATCCACCTCTCTGAGTGAACTTGATTCTTATTTGACGTGTTGTTCGATATATGTACACACAAAACAGATGGTGCATAGGAGCAGAGAGGCAACGATGGTCCTTCTTTTTGCAGAGCACACATTTTAATGTGTTTTGACTTTAGGATATTTTACATCTACTCTGAAAATACAGACAGTGTATTAACCTATTCTACAGGTTCCATTGAATAATAAATATTGCAATAATAATAAATATTGCAATGACAATCAAAATGCAGAGATAACTACTCTTATAAGTTCTAATACTTAGCACACTTAATATCCTACTACCTAAGCATATCTACAAAGTTTGTGCAGAAAACACAATTTAGATAAATATAACTGTTTGCATCTATATAGGAATATGCATTATTATGTTAATGCCGATAAATACTAAAGGCAACTCTTTTTTTAGGTTAGATTTAACATTTTATTTTTTATTTTTTTATGAGTATTATTGACATAGTTATCTCATGTCTATATTGCTTATACTTAGTTGAGATATTTTGGTATATATTTATATGATATTTTTGTATAAAAGAATGGGTGAAGCGATATCAAAGAAATGAAAGAGATTTATACAGGGTTTTTATTGTTTTGAAAACAGAGTGCAATGGAGTATCTAGAAGAGTAATGTGAAGGATCTTAAGAAGAAAGTAACCTTAATATTAATTACTTTCAAACAATATATATATATATACGAGTGAATCACAATATTATTATGAGAATAGAAGCTGAAACAATACATTAACAAGTAAAAGATATAAGAATAAAATCTATAATTTAAAAAGGAAGAAACAGAATCCAATTTTGTTTTTGAAAAACTAAAAATGCCTTCAACCCAATCCCCACGTTATGAAGAATGCGTGTGTTGGTATGTGTGAGTTTGATGAGCAAAGGTAAAGGGTTAAAATTGACCTGGCCGAATTTAATAATAGTCCAGATGGAGGGATTTGACTAGTTGGTGATCGGTGAATTCATGAATAGCACTTTAAATGAAGGACAAACATTATAATAATGTAGAAAACTTGTTATTGTTTTTTGTTTGTTTAAATAAAAAGTTTGAACAACGCAAGGCATGTTCTTTGGAACGACTTAGAGGCATTTGATTTTTCTTTGATCATGGAAGCCATGTTGGTTCTTAGCGAGATCTGAGGTTGGTGTTTTGGTGATGGCTGCTACTCCACAATATTTTTAGTGAAGGAAGGTGATTTAATGATCCAAATTGGTTTACACAAAGTAAACACACTCCACCCTGAAGAGGCTTTTTCCCATCTTAGATTAAAGGATGGAAAACACACTAAAAGATAAGGAACTTGAGAAGGCACTAAATTAGTCAAATTCATGAGATACCCACTATGTATCATGGGCACACTGTTTGTCACATTTGAATTCATAAAAAGAAAAAAAAAAAAAAGTGTAATAAGGATTTGGAAGAGAAAACTTAATAGGTATGAATTTCAATTGGATATCTGACTTTTACTTTCCTTTTAATGTTTGGTGACTCTAGCCCCTAGTTTGATAATTGTTCTACCTGTCTTGGGCATTTCCTCTGAATAATTGAGTCCCAGATTTCATGTGGCTACGCCACAACCCTCCTTAATCACCGTTGGTTTCAAATCAAATTAAAAAACTAACTAAAGCAAAAGCATATCACTAATGGTGGCCCCAACATCAACCGCCCTGGCTTAATCAACGGTGTTGATTGGGTTTCTCACACACCTATTCCTACCTCTGTTTATTCCTTTTTTTTTTTCTCTATCAACACCACTCAAATTCATCAACATCATGCCATCACACACCGGACACAGAATATAAAATCATGGATAAATACCACAAATAATCATTTCATAAACATAAAATTATGTCAGGTACAAAACATACGAAAGGCGAAAATAAAATATCTTTCTTTCGCCCCTCTTATTTTGATATTTATGGAGTTTTGGGCTTGTTTTTTGGCCATCAATATTGAGTTATTATGAGTAGAAACTGTTTTTGGACCAAAATCTGTATGGTGAAGATGGGGATTTGAAAAATTAAAAGCAAAGCAAAGAAAAGTCCACAGTCAACAACATATATGCAATCATCTATTAATATTCTCCCAATCGATTTCTCTTAAAATGATCAGTTTATTTTAAAACGTATGATATGAATGATTAATACTAAGTAAATATAGATTAAAACATAAAGAGTTTATAAATTACAAAGTGTTTAGATGCCATTTTATGTACTTGAGAAAATTTATTCTCATATTTGTCGCACTAAACTATACTGAATAAATAATTTTATTTCTTATTTCTTATTCTAGGACGTTTGTGATTCAGCATTAATCTACCTGATTTCTTTAACACGGTAAACTGGATTTTTTTTTTACTTTCAGTTTAACAAAATGGAAACTGAAATATCTGAGATAACATCAGGGAACCCCAAAAAATATTCCTCAAATAACAACAACAAAAGACAATTAAAAAAAAAATAGAGAGAGAAGGAGGAGAAAGTGGGTTAAAAAAATAAATAAAGGAAAAGCTGGACATTTACTTCTTGTACAATACAACAAGAGGTCACATACTCAGACCTTCCTCTCTCTTTCTGTCTCTCTCTCCATTGCACCTTCCCTTCTTCTTTTCTCTGTCATTTCTGAGATTCCTTTACTAGTTTTTTCTCTTGTACAGATTTCTAGCTACAACACCCAGATATCAATTTCTGTAATTCTGTTTGTTTTGTGGTGTTTATGTGAGTTTTTTTTAAGGACAGTAAAACACAAACTCTTCTGGGTCTATTGGCTTCTGCTGCCTTTATTCTTGCAAACTGTTTTCTGGGTTTGCTGCAGAAGGGAGCCTTCAATACCCACTAATACAAGCCTTCAAAACAACTGGTCTTTTAAAAAAAAAAACATCATTTTTTTTCTTTTTCGTTAAAAAATTATTTGCCCCTTTTTTCTGCAATTTTTTCTACATATTTTCCCCTTTACTTGAGGAAAAGTTTGAGACATGGGCAAGCAAGGGCCTTGCTATCACTGTGGAGTTACAAGTGAGTTCTTGTCTCTCCAATATGCAGTCTTTTGTTTGCAATTTTTTTCCTGAGAGTGATTGGTTCTTTGAAATTTGTCTCTTTGAATTTGAAGTTTGTCTTGGAACCGATGGCATGGTTTGTGATTTTGATGAGAAATTAAGATGTGTGCAAGGGGAAAGTTCTGGCCAATTTAAACAAATGGGATAATTTATAGTAATGTTCTTTGTTTGGATGTATTAGAATTCAACAATACAAATATTCTTGTTGCCCAGAATATTTGGAAATGGAAGTTCTGGGAAGTTCAATTACATCAACTTCCTCTGTTGATGTGTTCTGTGTCACTCATTCAGTGGGTCTTTGCGTTCCCTGACTGTGTCTGGAGTGTGTGCAAATGTAATTCTTGCAAATTTAATCTCGGAATGAATTGAATATTACACAGAACCTTTTTCTCAATAAGCAGAACATCTGTTGTTCTAAATGATCTTTATCAGAAGGGTCAACTAACTCTCCACTCATTTGCATGTTATGTGAACAAAAGAAAGTAAGAGAAGGAAATGAAGATAATTGTGCTTTTGCAAAATGTCCGTAGTAATCCACTCCATTTCTGAAAGGATTTTACAAGTTGTTTGTTGTCACTTTGTCTACCTAGCAATTTCTCATTGTACCTTAGGATTTTTTGTCCATGCATTGCATTCATCCTTCAGATGGGTCTTACTTCATTGTCTCTGGCTGGGATGAAAATTCAATTGCTATGACTTGTCATTTTTATATTTTCAAGCTTTCTCAATTATGCTGATCACCTTGATACAACTTATCCTGCAACTTAAGCCTTAGAGATGTCCATTGTTTTTCTGATAAACTTGAACTGGTGTATATGAGTTGTTATTGTTTTGCACTTTAAAATTTGAGTGCCAGTGTTTGGGAACAAAACGATTTCATTCCGGACAAATGAGAATTTGTAATTAGATTTCCCTAACATTAATGCTACAAGCACTGAGCGGACAAATGTTTATTGTTTTGGTTCATATGAAAGCGTTGTCTTCCTACCATCCTACACGTTTTCTTAATTTGAGTTCGTCCATATCTGCTTCTTGATGGATGTGAAGTGTAGACCAATCTATAGTTTTCCTTGCAAAAGGATATTTCTACAAGTTATCTAAAATTTTGTAAACGGGTTGATAATGGGAAGATAGTCAACCATTCAAGCAGAAGTATCTGGTTCTTTTTTATAATGATTAGTGAATGCTGTCACATCCTTAAGATGTTTGTTCGGTTCAGTTTCCTAGTATATCTGTGAAATAAGAATATGTTGGCTTTGTTTTTAATCATAGATAATCTCTATTATATTCTTGTTTGCAAGATTTTTTAAATTGCATAGATTTTCTAACGAAAAAACCTTGCAATAGGCACACCACTTTGGCGTAATGGGCCACCTGAGAAGCCTGTACTATGCAATGCATGTGGATCTCGATGGAGGACTAAAGGAACACTTGCAAATTATACCCCTTTGCATGCACGGGCAGAAAATGTTGATTATGAGGATCAAAAGGTTTCCAGGGTAAAAAGCATATCATTAAATAAGAACAAAGAAGTGAAATTGGTCAAGCGAAAGCATAATTATGATATTGCTGCATCTGGAGGGTTCATTCCAGATTTTAATCAAGGACACCGAAAGGTTGTGGATGAAGATACAAGCAATAGATCAAGCTCAGGGTCTGCTGTCTCTAACTCGGAGAGCTGTGCTCAATTTGGTGGCACAGATGCTAGTGATTTGACAGGTTGGACTATTACTTTTTGCTGATTTCATTGGAAGATTTTTCTACATAAATGATTATGGCAGCGCTGTCCTTTCCATTGAAATCGCATGGGTTTGATGATTGTCCTGATTTATGTGAGCTTAATCAATGCTGATAAAAAAATGTGAGCTTGATCAAGAACTGGATAATGATATTATGGGTAAAGAAAAAAGATAAAATGTGGAATTGCAGATTCACTAACAAGGCCTTGTTTTTTCTGGAAGAAAACAAGTTAATATTAATTCTAATTGTACATCATACATTTAAGTGTGCTTTTAAGAATTCAGAAGTGATTTAAAAATATTTCATAATGAAGAACCCATTTATCTCAACAATTTTGTTGGCAAGCTTACAATTAAACATGAATTATCAATTATCTTTTATTTGTTTATGCATATATTCCCTTATCAATGCTTTATAGCAAATGTCAAGTTTGACATTACATGACATAACATGTCTGGTTCTTCATTGCTGCTTACTGCAGTTCAATACAGATTCCTTTGTTTCTTCAATAAAAGCATATAATTCTAAGATAGATAGTATGGTTTATGTAGGCCCTGCTCAGTCAGTGGTCTGGGATGCCATGGTGCCTTCTAAAAAGAGGACATGTTCAGGTCGTCCAAAGCCTTCATCTGTTGAGAAGCTCACAAGAGACCTGTGTACTATTCTTCATGAACAACAGTCTTATTTCTCTGCATCTTCTGAAGAGGATCTTCTTTTTGAAAGTGACACACCAATGGTCTCTGTTGAGATAGGACATGGAAGCATTCTCATCAGGCATCCTAGCTCTATAGCTCGTGATGAAGAGTCTGAGGCTAGCTCTCTTTCAGTTGATAATAAACAATGCCTAATGAATGAAGCATATTCATTCTCTAGTACGATTCCTTTGTATAATAGTGATCACATTGGCATGAACTTCTCATCTCATGGAGTTGAAAAGATCAAAAGCTCTGCTGGCCAAATCATGCAACAAGAGAAACTTGAAAGGCATGTTTTCCACAGCAGTTTACAGTCTTTCATTATTCTAGTCAGTTATGCAGGAACATTGTGCTAGCATAACTTTGGTAATATTCCTGGAATGGGTATGAGGATGTCAACCTGTCTATAGATTGTGTTTATACATACCTGTGGCTTTATGAAGAAATCAGAGATAAGTGCACAATTTCGATTGGAGAAGTGACAAATTTTACTCTTTTATTTCAGGGACAAGTCTCAGCTTGAAAAACTACAAGTTCCTGGAAATCACAATTCACTGTTGTGCTCAATAGATTTAAATGTGAGTTGCACAAGTTTTTTGCGTCGATAGCATAGTTCTGTATCATTATTGCTAACAATAATATTGGATTTCTCTCTCTCTCTCACTCACTGACACACACAAGTATAATCTGTTTTCATTCATGTAACTACACTCAGGACTTGCAAGATAGCAACTGAGTTTTAATTTCTTTTGAGAACAGGCAATATTCATTTTCCATAAATAATGTGATCATTCTTTTTGGGTTTTGTGTCGTGACTACTGTCTTGTTCTTCATACATATTTATAACTACAGATTTCCTGCTATTATGTTTGGTTAGGATGTAGTGAATTACGAGGAGTTTATGAGGAACTTGACAAATGAAGAGCAGCAGCAATTACTGAAGTATCTCCCTGTGGTTGATACCGCTAAATTTACTGATAGGTTAGAACCAGTTATCTTGTTTGCTCTGAATTTATCATTATTGATCATATAATGATCTTTTGATGTTTTGCAAGTCACTATGCTTTTACTCTTCAAGTCCCTCCTTTCAAAGAAGGGAGGGGGGTTTGCTAAACGCACAATTGCTCTAAATGTTCTACACTACTCCAAGAAAATTAAGGCATTTCATTTGAGTTCTCATTTGATTAGAATTTTTGAAGTAACACATGGCTGAGTTTTTCATTCCCCCTCCACCCAAAAAAAGGCACCTGTAGTGAATCAGATATCCAACTGCTTAGGGCATAAGAAATCTAGACTAAATCAAACATTAGTGACTGATTGTGCTGGTTGTATTTGCAGCCTTAAAAACATGTTCAGTAGCTTCCAATTCAAGGAGAACTTGATTTATTTTCAGCAACTTCTTGGGGAAGGTGTCTTTGACATCTCTTTGTTGGGGAAAAAACCTGAAGAATGGAAGACATTGAAAAGGCTTGTGTTATCTAATATGTCAAAGTCAAAATGGGTTGAACAGTATAATTTTCTCAAGGTTTGTAATGATTGATTATTGAGATACTAATGCTTTTATGTTTTCTTATAATTCTATGTGATAAATGTGATTTAAAGTGTAAATCCAATCCAATTTAAATTGTTTTGGATTGGATCACAGTTTTTTTGTTTTTTTGTTTTTAATACAGAAGTGCATATAAATATATCAAATACAGAAGTGCATATAAATATATCAAATATAAGTCTGAAATTCATCATATACACTAAACACAAGTTTAAATAAATACATAAAAATGTATATCTAAATTCTAAATATAATTTATAAAATATCAATCATATTGTTCCTGCACTTTATATCCAAATTCAAAAGAGAAGAAATTAAACTTGGTTTTGTGGTAGAAAAGAAATTAGAATAGGGAAATTTTGTACGTTAGGTGTGGAATAATATAAATTTTTCTTTGGAAAAATACTACTTTCATAGGTATTATCTATAAAATTTTGGTTTAGTTTTCAATTTTGGATCCAATAACCGATCCAATGCAGTTAGGTTTTCAAATTTTTTGATTGGATTTGTTTGGTCTAGAAGACTCATTTATATTGCATCCTTCTATGGGTGCAGAAATGCGAAAAAGAAGCTGGAAAAACTATTGGTCTGGGATCTACTGCTATGGAATCAAGTAATGTTACAAATGGCAAGAGAATGCGTGAGCATGACAGCCAAAATCCAAAATTTTCAGGTTAGATGATAATCTTATCTCAACAAAGAAAAATAAAAGTATTCACATACCTCCCTTGCAAGATGTTGAATATATGTTGTGCTTTTACGTTGAGACATTGAGACAACTGTGTTACTGTTATTTTTATACCAGTTAGAAGCTATAATTAGAACTGAGCTGTTTTGGTTTTCTCTGCTGTTTATCATTTAATTGAATTCTTGACACTAATCAAGTTATCGCACAAATTTCAGAAATGAAGACAACAATGAGGAGCCCGAAAAGGGTGATCATAAAGCCTATCTGTGAAGGCAAAGAAGTTGTAGAAGAAGGCTCAAGCTTCAGCCCAAAAAGCCTATTTGCTTTGCCCCATGGTGTTGGTGACTTGCACGTGCTGGATTCTTTTAACTATGTTGGTGAGAGTTCTGAGGATCTGCTGTTAGATGTGCCTTCTAACAGTTCTTTTCCGCAGGCAGAGCTCCTGCTCCCAACTTTAAGCTATGGTGCTAAGGTCTGCACCACTAGTAGCTCAATACACTCAACTGTTACGCATCCTTAATATTCAGTCATAATAGGGTCCACATATTTGCATCTGAAACACCAAAATTCCTGTACAAGAGATATGATGGTTGTGTTTTTGTTTCCTTGCAACCTTGAGCTTGGATTGCCAAAGGATGGAAGTTGAATGGGCTTTTTTTGTATAGGTTGGTTATAGATTGTAACATATAGTATGAAATGCGGAGTGATCATCTCCGGAGTTTTGTATGCAATTGTAGTTTATGTTTTCTGAATGATTTTCACACCCTCTTTATCCCCATAGGTTAAAATCACAACACTTCAAACTTCCATCTGAATAATAAAGAGTATATATGCATGAGACAACTTTGTGGATGGATCCGATGAGAAAGAACTGCATAATTGTTGTCTTTAGTACTTTCAAAGCACCATGCCACGTTGGGATAGACCATCATTAATAGCAACAATAAAAATCTTTTGAAGGTTATTTATTATGAGTCTCTTCTAACTATTTCTGTTAGTGGTTTTGGTCTTTTTCTACTCTTTTCGTGGGATTAGAAATCATGCAATATAATTTTCTTACCTGTGTTTTCAATGGCCTTTGTTGGTGTTTAAATTACCACTATTCATTTTTGTCATCCTTGGTGTTACACTAAAAACTGAGTATCTTATTCTGTGCAGATAAGAAAAGGGTAAATGAGAACGAGTCTTAAATTTGGGTTAGTGTTTGATGGACGAAAGCAGAGTTGTGTCTTAAAGTACGTGTATACATTTCTAAAGCAGTTTTATGTAAAAGTAGCTTAAAATTTGGACATTGTGTAGGCTCATTTTGGTGGCAAATCAGTTGAGCCATGTCCTAAAATGTGGTTATATTTTCCATGGCCAAACAACTAAGGCAAACTCTTCATCCACCTCCTACCTTCTCCTTCTACCTCATTAATTATGTAAAGTCACTTTTAACTTTTTTTAAAAATTTTAAATAATCTTAAATAAAGTATAATTTTATATTTTTAAATAATTTCAGCTGTACCTTTATACTCTTATACACTTTTTTGCCAACATTCTATTTTATTTTTAGTCGCAACATTTTCATTCTTTTCCAAGAGCAACATTTGGAAGAGCTGTGACTTTCAAATTTTATAAAACTTACCTCAACCACCAACGTTCATCACCGTCCATCACAAGCAATCACAACAAGTAATCACTACCACTTGAAAATGAAACATGACACACTCTACCATGCTTAGAAGGGGGTATTGTTGAAATTAATAAAAATATGAAACTCTACCATTCTGAGAAGGGGGTATTGTTGAAATTAATAAAAATATGAAAGTGTTGGGAGAAGGTATGAAGGTGGAGAAAAATTTGCCTACAAATAAATAGAGTAGAAAGATATTGTTATGGGTCAGAAAAAGAAGGAAACACACAAAATGGTCTATTTCACCTATTATAATTTCAAATGCTTAAAACAATTAAAGATAATGCTATTTCATTCGATTTTGACCTTACTACATTTTTCTTCCATCATTTCAGAGTGTCTGGAATTTTGTTAAGAAATAAGAGAAGTTTTTTTTGGTAGCTTTAGCCTAAACTATAATTATACGGTTTCCAATAATATCAAACATTGAAATAGCTAAAGAGATCTTAAGTGAAGGTTGAATAATAACTAATACTCATCAATGACTTCATCACATATTTTATTTCCAGTCTGCACTATTGGATTACTAAGTTCAACTTTTGTCCCTGCTGACAGACAGATTTTGTTGTTTAGTTCCTTTTTGCCTTTGTATTTCAAGAGTGAATCCCCATCTCTATGCATAACAACATTGCTACTATTATTACAAAATATAGTGAAGTAGTGTATATCACAATCTTCTGTATATTCCACATAACCAAATAATAGCTGGTCATTACAGTGGATTATATAACCCAAGGGCCATTCCCAGCAAGAGATCTTCTAAAAATTGGTTATCATAAGAGTAGTGTATATGCATGCTACCTTCTAAAATTATTATTCACGTCTAATTTAATCTCCAAATTTATTATGTATAAAATTCAAGAGTTAAGAAGCAGCATTGCGAGTGAAAAATATATGGTTAATATGAAGTAGATTTAAAGTTATTATTATAAAAAGTAACAAATTTATTCTTAGATAATAATGAAAAACTTTTATATTGTGTTTGGACAAAAATATTTAAAATTTTAGAGAATTGAAAATGTTTAAAGATAGAGACATGTAGATAAGAGGTTGGTGATCCCGATTCAAGGTTTGGACCAGAATTACAATGGACCAGAATTACAATAGACAAACACACAACTTCCCAAAACAGATAAAAATTAGCCCCCCTACCAAACTATCATCCACTAAACAATGTAGACTCATCTAAGATACTTAGCAAAAGGCACAAATAAAAAACCTTCCAAATAATCGAGGTGGTCATGGATATGATTTTTAAATCCATATCAAATCCATTGGATTTGGATTTAAAATCCATATCCATTTTAACTAGATCAAATTTATTTGGATTTAAATCAATCCAAATGAATTGGATTTAAAATCTATATCCATTTTAACTAGATCAAATTCATTTGGATATTTTAAATCAATCCAAATGATTTGGATTTAAAATCCACCCATTTTAACTAGATTAAATTTATTTGGATATTTTAAATTTATTTAAAATGAATTAAATCCACTTTATTAATTAAATTAAATCTACTTTGTCAAATTACATTAAATCCATTTTGATATGGACAGAGACTAATTTGACTCGAAC
>Ga0123341_1004858_pt1 | contig 11880 bp, 6 predicted proteins | sample Turbeapinknodule_FD_89959 | JGI IMG/M metagenome (GOLD analysis project Ga0123341, IMG submission 89959) | Root nodule microbial communities of legume samples collected from Mexico - Turtle bean Mexico pink nodule | ecosystem: Host-associated > Plants > Roots > Nodule | place: Mexico: Nepantla... | reverse complement strand
TCTTTATTAATATATATATATATATATATATTTTTTTTTTCTTGAGGATTGTAATAAGATATTAATTTTTAAGATATATAAATTTTGTATAAAATTGATGATTTTAATAAGAACTCTCAACACAATAAGGTTTCATCGTTTAGCAATTTGTTGTAATCACTAACTGTTATTAATTAAATTATTATTGGAAATTCCAATCAAATTTATTAAAAAATAATAAAAATTTCAATTAATAATATTTCATCATACATGTTATTTAGAATATAAAGGTTTTCCTTCATGAAACTACATTTATAAATATTAAATTATCTGAAAGTTGATAAATATGGTTTCTAAGATAATGTCACATGATTATAAAATTAAAAATATTATTTAAAACATAATATTATAAAAATTTGACGTTTATTGTGAATAAACTTGTCTGTGTCGTCCTTTATCATATTTCCAATGATTTTATTCCATGGGTGTCTTTGAAAATTTCAAATCAACCAGCCTCTTCAAGTTATTTCATTATTAAGCAAGATATGCATACATGTTTTTTTTTTCTTTTTATTTGTACTAAGAATATCCGTATAAAGTTGGAAATTAATTTGTTCACTGAAACGTAAAGTACTACCAATTCATCTACCACAACCAACTATTTATCAACTGGACAATGTTGGCGTGAGATTTACACATTGTACTTATCTAACGCAAGTTTTTTGTTTTTCGATTTACACAGCTTAAATGTATTATTTTCACAAGGTTTTTTAATTAAATTTAAAATTGGATCCAAGAATCCATTAAATATGATATTATGAAAATAAAATTAAAAAAGAAGACCTACAATATTACATAAGTTTTTGTCCGAATTTAATGGTGATGGTTATTTGGAATAAGTAAGAAGTTTGGAATACAAAAAGACTACAACTTGAATCTTACATTAGTGGGATGTCTTATTCGTACACATGTTTTGGTGCGTGTGTTAGTTCGCTATATGTATATAAATTTTCTCATAGTGTTTTATAATTTGGGATAACACAAAAACTTCCAGGCATGCGGATAATTCTGTGTGCGCGTCTGAATTCACAAGATGACCCAGCTTTGCATATGCTACAGCCACGTGGCGCCTAATTCCAAACACCATTGCAAGAAATTCTTCTTCTTCTACTCTCCCAGAAGAGAGAGAGAGAAGGAAACGGAAAGAGGAGGGAAACAAGTCGTGCTTCTGACACAAGAAGATCGAACATTGAATGGGGAATTCATAGGAAATAAAAAGCAATTTTTTATTGAAAATAAAAAAGTATAGTATAAAAAATGGAGACATGAAGAAAGACAGAGAAACTGAAAAGGAAAGAGGGTGAAAAATAAAACAAATATTTTTTGGTGTGAAGGGGACGTTTTGGTTCGTAAGAGCGTCCAAGTTCTCTTCATGTAAGAAAGTGGGGTCCTCCTTCTCTCTCCTCTTCTAAATCCCATCCAACTCACCTCTTTCTCCTCTCCCACGAAACAACGGCGCTTTCTCTCTCTCTCTCTCTCTCTCTCTCTTCTCTTTCTCTCTACATGGTTTGTGGTTTGGCATTGCCAAATACACAAAGGGTATTGCTCAAAAGGTTAATAAGATTCCCTGCATACATCCGCAACACTTCGTTTTTCTTCTTCGCTTGGCTTCGCCTGTGGCAAAGAGCCTGCGTTTTCCTATCTGTTGTTTTCGTTTTCCTACCGGCACTGGTCTTGAGGAGTGGTTTTCCGCAAAAGGGTCGCACCCGGTTTCCTGCTACAGCGTCTTGTGCCACAGTGAAGATGCCTTTTTTTAATTGATATGTTGGGATTTGGTGGCTCCCTCAAGTGGGTTTCTTTCTTTGGTCTTCCCAATGGTGGAGGTGGGTGCACTTGTTGGTGTTGTTGTTATTGTTGATTAAACGTGTATAAAGTAATGGACTTTGCTGCTGGAGCCTTATGATTTGATGCTCAACAAGCTACAGGAGATTTGGTTAATGTGTTGTTAGTGAGGAAGGTACCTTTAAACCGGTTTTGCTCTTTCCCGGTAAGGTTAAGATCTGATGAAGGTGGGATATCTGATTGCATTAAGGGGCTGTAATTCCTCAGGTACTGTTGCCTTTTATTTTGGACTACATTACTGGGTTTTTGGTGTCCTTTCTTATTTCTTTTTTTGTGGGTTGGGAGGGGGTTGAAGAAGTATTAACCTGTTGGCCTTTGTTTTTTTAATAATATTTTTTTTGGCTTTGTCTTCCCCCAGGTTTATAGCATAGCTTGGGTTTTCTTGATTCTTTTATTCCTCTTTTTTATCCTTTTAGTTTGCATGGGTTTTTCTTCGTTTGGGTTGATGGGAATGTCCTCTTCACCTGTTGGCACTGTATTATTCACTGATTCATACCACTCCATTCATAGGGGCATGAAAGAAGGTTAAAACTGAAATTACAAGAGTGAAATGTTTCAGATCGTTTAATTCGGGAAAAGAATTAAAGATTTGTATGTATTTTATAATTTTTCATTGATTTGGATCTCGTGTATTTCTTTTTCTTTGTTTTGGATCTTACTGAGATTTCAGTTTTTGTATACCTATTGATAGGGAAATACAATTGAAAGGGAGGAGGTTGGGTGCTTACTGGGGTGTGCCATGGCCCATTAAATTATATCCTTTGATGGATTGAGGAGGCAGCAACATATTGGATCAATGTTAAAAACAGTGGCATCTGGGCTGTTGATTACCTCTGTCCTCATATGCGTATCTGCAAATGATAATGGTTTTCCTAGATGTAACTGCGATGATGAGGCCAGCTTGTGGACTATTGAAAGCATTCTGGAGTGTCAGAGAGTTGGTGATTTCTTGATTGCTGTGGCCTACTTTTCCATCCCTATTGAGCTGCTTTATTTTATCAGTTGCTCTAACGTCCCATTCAAATGGGTCCTGATTCAGTTCATTGCCTTCATTGTACTATGTGGATTGACACATTTGCTCAATGGATGGACTTATGGCCCTCACACTTTCCAACTTATGGTGGCACTTACTGTCTCTAAAATTCTCACTGCATTGGTGTCGTGTGCCACCGCCATAACCCTCATCACTCTGATTCCTTTGCTTCTCAAAGTTAAGGTCAGAGAGTTCATGCTGAAGAAGAAGACATGGGATCTTGGGCGTGAGGTTGATAATATTATGAGACAGAGGGAGGCTGCAGTGCATGTAAGAATGCTTACTCAGGAGATACGAAAGTCACTGGATAGACACACTATTCTGTATACCACTTTGGTGGAGCTGTCTAAAACACTGAGATTGCAAAATTGTGCTGTGTGGATGCCTAATGTTGATAAAACTGAGATGAACCTTACTCATGAATTAAATGGGAGGAATTTTAATTTGTCTATACCCATCAATGATCCAGATGTTGTGAGAATTAAGGGAAGCGACCGGGTGAATATACTTGGCCCCGACTCAGCACTTGCTCTTAGAAGCAGTGGAGCTTCTGGAGAGGCAGGGCCGGTTGCGGCAATCCGAATGCCTATGCTACGTGTTTGTAATTTCAAAGGAGGAACTCCTGAACTAAGACAGACTTGTTATGCAATATTGGTCTTAATTCTTCCTATTGGAGAGCCTAGATCTTGGAGCAATCAGGAGCTGGAGATAATTAAGGTGGTTGCTGATCAGGTTGCAGTGGCTTTATCTCATGCTGCAATTCTTGAAGAGTCCCAACTAATGAGAGAGAAGTTGGAAGAGCAAAATCGAGCTTTGCAACAGGCAAAAAGGAATGCTCTGATGGCAAGCCAGGCAAGAAATGCATTTCAGAAAGTCATGAGTGATGGAATGAGGAGGCCAATGCACTCAATTTTGGGATTGCTTTCAATGATACAAGATGATAATTTGAAGAATGAACAGAAACTTATCGTGGATGCAATGCTTAGGACCAGCAACGTTCTATCAAACTTGATTAACGATGCCATGGACAACTCAACTAAGGATGATGGAAGATTTCCTTTGGAGATAAGGTCTTTTGGGTTACATTCCATGCTGAAGGAAGCGGCTTGCCTTTCAAAATGCATGTGTGTTTATAGGGGCTTTGGTTTTATGGTTGAGGTTGAGAAGTCTCTGCCTGACAATGTTATGGGTGATGAGAGGAGGGTTTTTCAGGTGATTCTACATATGGTTGGGAACCTACTAGAACACAACCACGGGGGAGGGATCCTTGTATTTCGAGTTTTTGCGGAAACTGGAAGTCAAGGAAGAAGTGACAAAGGGTGGACAAACTGGAGACCAAGCTCTTCTAGTGGTGATGTAAATATTAGATTTGAGATAGGGATCAACAGTAGTGATTCTGAAGTGGGGAGCTCGGTTTCGTCAGGACCTGGGGGTAGGAAATATAACAGTGATAGGGTTGGCGGCAGATTGGGCTTCAACATTTGCAAGAGGGTAGTGCAGGTGAGTTTCGTAAAAGCCTATCTATGCATGGATATAGTAAATGCATTAAGACAATTATTTACATTGAATGTATGCTATATAAGTAGTATTTTTGCAGTTTTTGTTGATCCATTTTATGCAGTTCAGTATACAAATCTAATTTTTCCTTTTGTCAGCCTTTAAATGATAATTTCACCAGGAGGATGGTTGTTTGCCCGTTTTTCATAGCTTGGTGTGACAAAAAAAACTGAATTTGGTTATTTTGTTTGAATTTTTCATTGTTTATTTTCTCTCTTGAATGTTTTAGGTAAAGCCATGGGAGATTGGAGGTAATGCATGTTGATATTATTATATCTAGTGTAGTGCATAGATACATACAGTGATACAATTGTTCAACTGTATTTTTCTTCTTGATGCCCTTGATCAGTTAAAATTCATTATATGAATTAGAGTGTAGTTTTCTACTTCCTTTAGGATTTGAATTATAGTGTTGTTTTATTCAGCGTTGACTGTATTCTGTGATTGTTTTCTTGCGTCGATTTGGTACTAAATTTCTTTTTATGATGTTAATTTCAGTTGATGCAGGGGAACATATGGTTAGTACCTTGTGCTCATGGTTATCCTCAAAGTATGACACTTCTTCTTCGGTTTCAATTACGACCATCTATTACCATAGCCATCTCTGAGCCTGGAGAAGGTTCAGAGCGTACCGATTCGAATTCAATGCTGAGAAGTCTGCAAGTTCTTTTAGTGGACAATGATGATGTAAATAGAGCAGTGACCCAAAAATTGCTTCAGAAACTAGGTTGTGTTGTAACTCCTGCTACTTCAGGATTTGAATGCCTTACTGTCATTGGACCTGCTGGATCTTCCATTCAAGTCATTCTTTTAGATCTTCACATGCCTGATTTAGATGGCTTTGAAGTTGCCACGAGGATTCGGAAGTTTAGAAGTGGAAATCGGCCAATGATTGTAGCATTGACTGCAAGTGCAGAAGAAGATTTGTGGGACAGATGCATGCAAGTTGGTATTAATGGAGTTATCCGTAAACCAGTTTTGTTGCAAGGAATTGCTAGTGAACTCAGAAGAATCCTGATGCAGGGAAATAATGTCCTGTGAGAATGGTGGGTGCAAGTTGTAACACTTAAGCATAAAGTATTTAAGTTATTTTAAGTCACATTCTTGGTAGAATTAGAACACAGCACTCTTTGGCTCTCCCTCTTGCTAGCAATTTTCAGCTTAGAGATGTTATTATTATACACACGATTTTCATAAGAAAAAAATGGTATACAGATTAGTTTCTTTTCAATATCTTTACGTTGTTATTGGCATGTATGTAGTTTCAAATCTAGTATTTGCGTCTTCCCACATATCCATTCATTCAGAAGAATGAAAAAAATAAGTTGTCAGATATAATTGTAGGGTGTTGGAACTCAGGTTTTTAGAGCAGTAATTCTTTTATCAAATTCGTAAGAGCTCTTGAAAAAACTGTTTGAACAAGTTAAACCAAGTGTGCTTATTCGATTCTTGGACTGTTAAATTCTGTATTTGTTTGTGAACATGAGTCAGTTACCATCTATAGTTTGAGTTTTGAAGCAAACAAATAGACTTTAAAATGAGCAATTAATGCACACTCCAGTTTTACTACTTAGCGTTATCATCAGTGATAAAAACGGAATACTATTAAATAACGTTAAGACAATAATGAATGTCTTGCAGTAGTAGGATCTGAAGGTTGTGGTGTCAACATTTGGCACGCACGGAGAGAGACAGTCTTTAATAACTAACAGACTTGGGTATTTGGTTTGAGATTATCGAAATCAATGAACCAAAAGTGGAGGAAAATGAAAAAGAAACGTAGGAGTGTTGAAGTTGTAGTATTGGTGCAGGTTCATTTGCAAAAGAGGGAAAGTTTTATTGGGTTCAGAATCTGTAATCGTTTTCTCTATCAGAGAATCATATAAACTTCTCCAGGTATGGGCCAGATATTTTTGAAGTTGAAACCATGCATGAATCTGAGCACGTACCTAGAACACTTGTCATTTTCACGTGGACCCATCACTTATTTTAATTTCCTCGTGTCCCTAACACACTTAGCCCAACTTGCCTTTTATTATCATTATTTATATCTTCTGCTGGTCTATTTGTCACATTCCTTTGTTTATTATTTTTCTCACTCTCAACTTTACCCTATTCAAGACCCCAACAAAGTGAAAATATTATAATACAAAAAAACCATATTCGCATTTTGAGTAATCTTAATTGGTGTGATGTAAACCTACTTTATTTTGAATTAAAAACTAACAATTTTGTTTTATTAGAGTGCTTAGCTTCATGGTGGAAGTGATGAAAATTCATTTTGACTACTGACAAATTTATATGTTTAATGGTTGCTAGGTAAAATTTATGGTGCCTCAAATAGCTTGTATTGAGTTGAAAATTTTATATTAAGTTTTGTAGCATACTTGTTTTCAAGGTAAAATATCCAATTTTTAATCGCTTCATTTGAAAATTAATTTTGAACAAAATCAATATCTGTGGAAATAAATTTTGTTAACATCCATTCAAACACGTTAAGAAAAGGAATCCTTAAGAAAGGATTTGGAAGGGTCACATAGACTTGGAGCTTTCAAAGCAAGCCAATAGGGTTGGTTCACTTTTTTTTTTGAGTTAGACAAAACGCAATTCATCTTGTTCCACTTTGAATTAGTTGGTTGGGTGGATTGACTTCATTTTCAAAAAATAAGTGTGGAAAAAATAATATAACTAGAGAAAATAACAAGTCTAATATTTGTGAGTTAAAATGAATATACACGAATAGGATCAGTCTGACTCTTAATCACAGATTAAATGAGTTGAGACAAAAAAAATAAAATTATAAAACTTGTTTTGTCAACTCAATGCATTGATAAAACTCATTAACTGATGGAGTGGATACCATTTTAACATCTTTGTATGGCTATAAATTATAGCGCGTGCATGACTCTATTAAAAAATTCAACTTCCTTTGTGCTTAATGATAATTATGCTCCTGTGCCTAGTAGAGTTTATTCAAGGTTTTTAATGTTTAAACATGTCATGCCATCGCAGGTTGAGATAGATGAAAAAAAATGGATTCAAGTAAATTAGAAAATAATCACTTTGGGAAAGTTTCCGATTTAATTCTTTGACAATTTAGTTCTAGTGATATTATGTTTTTTTAACAAATGTTAAAAATAATATAAATATAGGTTAAGATTTAAGTTTTTTATGTGTATTTATTTGTATAATTGTTAATTATTATTTTTTCTTACTAGCTCGAGGTCGGTCGAATCTGGATGAGTTCCTATTGGTCCCCATTCAAGCTCTAGAGTTCTTATTGATCCCCCTTCAAACTCTAGTGATTCAACTTTCGGAAAACGAGGAGGACTCCTCCTGCGATGACACTCCAACACTCAAGTCAGTAAGAGCACAAAATATAATGAGTATAGGATAAAATATGAGTTACTCCTTGTGTTGTGTATTAGATGATCTTGTTTGCAGAGCATAATTTGGTATATATAGACTAAATTGTAACTTCTCCACCTTTAGTCATGATTCTGTCTTAATTGAGTGATTAAGGCTAATTGATTGAGATTCCTTAATTTGTGCTCCTTCATAACGTTAGATACACAGGTCAGAAAACGACCCATAAATGACCAACCATCGAGCCCGACCCATGACCTTACGTGTCCCTCAGCCTCAGGCATAGGCCAATGAGGCTATGGTGAGTTGAAGGTCGAAAGAAGAGCCATTTGTTATATTCTATCGGGTCAGGCCATGGCCTTACATGCCCCCTAGCCTCAGGCGTAGGCGAATGAGGCTAAAAGTTGTTTTTATTCTAATCATTTTTTGAATATATTTATCACCAATATACAAATTATGAACATACTTATGATGAAAATATTGCCTTTCAGGGGTTCTCGCCTTTCGAACATACATATAAATTTCCACAAAATTTCAAATGACTATGAAGAATTTGTACCTTCACATTTAGAAACCATACTTCTGTATGAACGAAACATACTTGTAGATGTCGCACCCTAAGATAGACTGAATTAGACCGAGTCTTTAAATCTCGACACCATGATCAACATGGTTTTATTGGACCGAGCTTCAAGCTCGGCACCATGATCAACATGGATTTTCTCGGACCGAGCATCTAGCTTGGCACCATGATCAACATGGATTTTCCTGAACCGAGCATCTAGCTCGGTACCATGCTCAACATGGATTTTCTCGGATCGAGCATCTAGCTCGGCACCATGATCAACATGGATTTTCTTGGACCGAGCATCTAGCTCGGCACTATGATCAACATGGTTTTGTTCTTTATCAAACTCTTCACTTGATTAAGGATTTTTCAATAATTTGGTCGAGGTCGTGCTCCTACAAATTTCAAACTTGTACACCATGTAGTATGCTGAAATAAACAATCTTATTTTCGATCAACATCAATTTCAAATAAATCAAATTGTACCAAATACAAATTAGAAAAATCAACAAAAAATTTACAAATATTTAATCAGCTATAAAAACGCAGATTAGTCATGCTCCCTGTTCTTGGTATAAGCCTCATATCCAATAATTTAGAAACAACTAAATGAGCAAAATGATCATGGTAAGAGAAAATGTTCAAAAACATAAATATAAATTAAACTTTCTATCAAATGGATTTTCAAAATTTATGATATTCATTATTATCTTTTGTTGGTCAAAATATATTTAATAATGAAACAACATAATCAATCACTAGTGCAACGTGCCAGTCCATTCTTTTAATTTTGGTATGCAAAATAAGGTAAATCAAGATAAAGAATAAATTAAAAGAAGTAAACTTGACAAAAATTGTGTAACATCCCTAAATTTTTACCCATATATATATATATATATATAACTATCTCATAATTGTATCTAAAATAAATATCCCTCTTCATAGGGATTTAATATATACATCAAAAGTTTTAAAAACAAATAGAGCATTCAAATTAAACTATCACATCCTCCAGCTGCTCACTTAGGAGCTCTATTACCTGCAATCTCATCCGCTCCCGTGTACAATACGATCATCACAGATAAAGAAACAAACACAAACAAATAACAGGGTAAGCTAACTATAACAAAATTTTCTATATAATTTAAATTTCAAATTAATACACAAAATTCATAAATTCTCATACAATTTCTCAAACATTTCACATAATCATCAAATGTCTATCAACAATTTTAATATTCATCTTTCTCATGTCAGCCATCTACTGACTCACAACACATAGACACTTGACTCTACTTCCGGAAGAATCGTGCGTTGACTTAGACTCATAGATCTGCACCTGTCATACTATCTCATTGTGAAATTCACACAGTTATGCGCATAAATAATCTCAATATCATCTCTCTCCTAGTATGACAGGGTTAATTCATATAACAGATCAAGTTAGTTATCTTTGAAACAACTTACCCATTCATATGATCCTCCTTCGACTCTCACCGCCTGAATAACTTCATCTATATGATTCCATTATCTTAAGAGAGTCAGGATATCTCCTTCTAGACGAATCCCTAGTCAATGCACATCCTAAACAATCTTAACACGGTATTTTCTTTCCTGAAAATACTATGTCATGATTAAAATTCATATTCTGACTCTCACAATATCCAAATCACACAATCAAATCATACTAAAGTTTAGAATTTCCAAATCACACAACAATTGATTCACTAATCATATAAATATTTTAAACTTTTCTAAACAATTCAATTATATCTAAAAATTCACTTAAACACAACTAAGTTCCAAATATATGCTTTCTAAATCAATCATCTTCCAAAATCAAACAACCACTTCTCATCAAACATCTCATTTAAGTAATTCAACAAAATATTCAAAAATAGTTCAACTCATTTATATTATCATTCAAACACTTTCAATTCTCAATCACAAACATTTTCAACAACTTATTCACCTTAAAACCAATACAAAATATTCAGAATTAACCATTTCAATCAATATATTACTTTACTCTTCAAAAGAGACAATCCTGCAAGCAAAATTTTGAACTGGTGACCACGTCACCCCTACATCCAGATCTTCTAACCTAGGGTTCTATAAAAAATAAAACTAGTTTCCCTTACCTGGACTTGAGCAGATGCTCACTAAGAGCTCCAACCCACCAAAAGCTTAAGTATAACCTAACTCTATCAAAGATTCTGATCGGGCAGTCTTGTAGATCTCGCTGCCAAGAGTCTAATGGTGGACTCCGATCGTCAAACTGATAAGCGAGGACGTCAGAATCTTAGAGAGAAGGGAGAGGAAATGAAAAAGGAACTTCTAGAGATATGGTAGTTCTTTTTAAAATGAAACATGAATAACTAAATTTCTATTTATATAGCTTTTTCCATTTTAATAATAAAATATTCATGTGTCATTTTAGTTGTGCCATTTTTACTCTAAGACTATTTTTCTCGATCCTTACAATTTGCACCTCAATCATTATTTTTTCCTCTTTCATTTTTAGCCATATTTTTTTCAAAGACTCTGCAATCTTGTTCTATTTTACTTACTTTCATGTACATTTATAAAATGAAATAATACTTAGAAAAAGTTCATAATACTCGATATAAGTTTTCTAATGTATATAATAACATAAAAGATAATTCTCTATTTATAGTAAAAAAAAATCACCTTAATAAAAATAAAAACATATTTAAACATTGATAAACATCTTCGTAGAATTCCAGATGATAATACTATTTTTTTTTCCTTTTCATAAATTGTAAAACTCAAAAATCTCGCCAGGTATAGATCATATTAATAGAAAGCTGTACCGATCGGGTAGTCGGAAGTGATAACGTGGCAGCAAGCGATAATATAGACGTGCTGAGCGGAACACCTGGCTGACAGAAGGTAAGTACGTCGGGAAGTCTGTGTAGTCGTCAACCGTTTAGTTGGCGTTCTCCGATCTCTAGTATGTGTAACCGGCGGTCACCAGGCTTACGTCATAGTCGCCGTATGTGAGTTTTAGGCGACCAAGTGGTTAGAGACCGCCGAAAGGGGCACACCGCCGAAAGATCAAGAAGGCTTGCTTAAAGCTTTCATGAAGTACGAGCACGAAGGATGAGGTTATCAGATGATCGTTCCCTAGCCAGAGGTCGAGGCAAGGGAACAGTTTCCCAGAACATGCATGATGTGCAAGTGAAGCAGATCATGATAGCGGCAGGCGAGACCACAGAGAAGGTGTGCATGGTGACACCTCGTACTCGCCACTTAGAAGAGATCGCGCTCCAAGGAAGCTACGCACCGAGTTACTCCTTGCATGGGTAACTTAGTCGAATAGCTTGAAGAATAGAGGTGACGCTCAAGTAGAAGGGGGCTCCAGATGGTGACACGTGTACAGCTGGATGCGAGCCACGTGTCCAGAGGTGTAACCGTCAGGAGAGAGAAAGTGCTCAGGTATATAAGGAACTCT
>Ga0123341_1004855_pt1 | contig 11884 bp, 6 predicted proteins | sample Turbeapinknodule_FD_89959 | JGI IMG/M metagenome (GOLD analysis project Ga0123341, IMG submission 89959) | Root nodule microbial communities of legume samples collected from Mexico - Turtle bean Mexico pink nodule | ecosystem: Host-associated > Plants > Roots > Nodule | place: Mexico: Nepantla... | reverse complement strand
TATTTTTATTGTTTTTAATAAATATGTGATTTTTTGTTTCAAATCCTATAAAATATATATTTTATTTTTCCAAAAGTTTAAATAATTATCTTTATACTCATTTTAGTATAAATGAATAATATTTATTCTACAGATATTATAAATACTTTTGAGACAATATATTACAACATTATCTTAAGCTTACCTCGATTTTTTTTAATACATAGTTTATTAGTGTTATTGTAATGCTAGAATCAAAATATGGTAATTTTTAATTTTAAGTAAATAATTTTTTTACAGAGAACTGAAATTAAGACCTACATTTCCAGAATATTTTTACAGAGTATTTAAGATTTTTTTTTCCCAGACTACCATATAAACACATTTCCTGAAAATTCTTCACTTCGGTCTCAGATACTCACCCAACTACAAGCACGTGTACCCTGACCCAATTCCCGAATTTGCAGATTCGGTAAGTGCATGCATTTTGCTGTGATTATTTTCCTTATATTGATTGTATTATATGAGTATATATCGCAGGAGACCCTCAAAGTTCTAAACTGAACTCTTTCAGAAGCTTTCGGAGGACGAGTTCGGTGATGGTCTTGATGCGATTGTAGGCGCTTGCACTCAGGTGAGTGTCGTTTTCCTATTCAAAAACTTCGCTTCATGATAAAACGTTTGTGGGTGTCGTTTCGTTCTTGTTTTCTTCGAAAGTTTCATCATATTGGAGTAAAATAAGAAAGGACTCATTGGAATGCTTGAAATTAACTGGTAGTGTTCAGATGGCTTCAAATAATGGGATGGTTCATTCAACCGAGATTGAGATTTGTTCATAAGAAGAAAGTTCCACAATCTCATAGGACTAGGACATTATGTTCGTTTTTGTCCATTGTAGCTATCACTTATAAGTTATATTTCTCTGTCATACTGAAATTCACATATTGTTTACACAGCTCTCCTTTCATTTCTCTCCAGCACCCGCACTCGGAGAAGATCCAAATCCAGATAAAGTTTATTTAAAAAGTGACTAATACTGAGAAGTTAGTTAAGTGCTATTTCTAGAAGTTACAAGTCGCCGAATGCAATAGATTCTACCGTATCCAGTTTTCTGTATTTTCACATAGTGCATTATTGTATATTTTAGCTGTCTGATTTTCGTCAATTAGAAAGTTATATGAAAGGGAAAAGAGATGAGTATGGGTATGTTGGTTTAGGAGGTAATTTGAGGGTAAAATTAAAAGAAAGGGAGGGAGAGTTACTGATAAAATGGATAGCGTATATAACCACTACCTTTTCTTGATTCTCATCTTTGGTGACACGCAATTGGAAACCGCACCCTTCCTCCATCACACTCACCTTATTTCATATTCCCAAATGTCATTTGAAATCACAAACTCAATCTCTTTTTGCTGAATCAGGATTCTAAACTCAAATGGGGGTCCTGATTTTGAGCCCTAACTTTTTTATTGTTTTTGACACTCAACTAATTGCAAACCACTCCTAGGAATTGTTGTTAAATGGAATTGCCTTGGTGGAATGGCGGCTGAATGCTTGCCAACCACCATAGGTAATTTCTTAAGGGGGACCCATATGTTGGTGCCATAGATCACAATGGTGAGTTTATATGGAGAAATTTTGGCCTTTCTCCGTATTTTGCGTCACAACTGATAACACTGCTCCTAGCTTCTCAATGGATTGTTTGTTCATTGGTTTCTTTCTCATTTGTGCTTTTTGCTGTTTGATTTCTGACTGCTCAAAGGTTCTCCTTAGTCCCTGCTTCTTAGTTCCTTTTGTTAGTTCATATCTTGCTTTTTGTATATTATGAAGATAATTGTATTTTTCCTCTTAGACAAAACATATTCTAATATTGTTTATTTTTCTTTTCATAATTCGTTGTTGGTATTTCAAAGGTTATTGCAGACTGCATTTGCAATTATGACTTTATTTGCTTTCCTTATATATTGATTTGGTTATGGGACAAACCTACAAACAATATAGAAGGGATTAACATCTTGAACTTGAAGACAAAAATTCTCTCTTCTTATTGCCATAATTTCCTATATTTTTTTTCTTGCCTTGTCTTAGCTTGACAACAGAGCGTTCTTATTCAGTGGTTGTAGATTACTAGCCTTGAAAAGTAATGTGGTGGATAACATATTTCATTATGACTTAATAGATTTTCCAGAAAAACAAAATCTATATTTTATAACATAAATAAAAGGACATTTTTATAAAAAAAAATACAGTTAACATATATGTACCAACATCTATTATAAATTCATAAAAAGTTCAATGTGGCATCTAAAATTGATGATTAAGATTTTTAATCTAAATAATCTTTCTTTTGTGTAAATGCATTTTTTATTATATGTTGAGTCGTTTTGAAAACACATTATTGTGAATATTTTTTTATGAAATTTGATACTTCTATATTTTTAGGATTAATTTGTCCCCCCGCTATCATCTAGGTTTGGTTCTGTCCCGAGATGGGGCTGCCACATTGGATCCAGACCCACACAATTTCACTGTATATTGGTTATGTCTGGACGAACAAGATAAGGGAGAAGGTATGGTGACGTTGCTAGCTACCTATGAATACTGACTGGCCGCAGATGCTTACTCAGTACAAACTACTGAATTAGCTAGTCTTAGTCAGGTCATGATTTATAATATTAGGTTGGGTTTGGATAAAATCAAACCTAGATTATCTCCCATGTATTAGGCAAGGATTGAGAAAAGTTGTGTACATTGGTGTGATGCCTGTAAGTTATTTGATTCAATTGTCATCCTTTTATTCTTCTGCTTGAGTTTTCTTATTCATCTCTGAAATATTACATCCATCTATCTCCTTGCCCAGAGGTTATCACTCCCAAATCAAAATTTCATAAATTCAGTACTGTGAAATTTGAAGAAACAAGGAACATAAAATTGTATGGGTCTTATTTATTCAATGACTTCATGGTGTGGGTTTAGCCAATAAAAAAATGGGTTTTATTTTCTCCGCTGTTTTCATTAGAGAAATCTTGATTTATCTGTATTTAGATTAATGTCCTTTTTCTTGTTTTTTTATTGTTACAATGTGAATTTTTATGTTTTCTTTGACAACTTGATGGTACCGAGTTCTCAGGTGCAAAGCAGGGTTCTTAATCATGAATATTGATATCGATTATTTCAAGTTGGACATTGATGAACTTATTGGTGAATTCACTCAGGTATCGATAACATCAATGGCCAGTGGTTTTTCTCATTCTGTTTTTTTTTTTTTTTAATTCAAGGAGCTTGCTTGCCATTGTTTGGAATTAACAATCCACGTTTGATGTTCAATTTTGGTGAGTGACAGGATGAGTCAACAACTTTGGCTGATATGAAAAGAATATGGTTTTCAAGGAAGTTCTCATACATTTACGAAGCTTGTCCTTCTACCAACCTGGCCTTCTTTATGCAATCATTGTATGCTCAATGTATAGGTAATGTATAGCTGGTATATGCAGTTGTGATGATAACTCAATTGAGTTTAGATTTTTTTTTTCTGGGCAATTCGCATGTTGAACGGTTTATTTATGCTGAAAAATACTTCCAAAAGTATAGAAGTACCACTGATCCAATCCAAAAGGCTCGTAATATTTGTGAAAATTTACCAATATCGGATGAGTATGTAGTATGCCATTGTAGCCATTGAAGTTTTACTTTATTAGCCTTTATATTTTTATTTCAGTATAAATACTCCTTTATGTTCCTATGCAGGTTACATTGTTGGTACTGCTTCTTTATCACAGAGATTAGGCGGCTTTTATTGCCTCTACTGTCTCTATGAGACTCAACCGTTTAATCCTTCTTTTAAAGTCTACCTATCCCTTGGTATAACAATTTTCCACTTGATAAAACAGCTATGTTTAACTATACAGTTATTGGATACTTTTTGCATTGTCATGCTTACATTGTACTTATAGTTTGAGGTGTGTGAAGGGAACTAGATTCATTTTGTTCATAATTGCTTTAATTTTGATTTTTTTCCTTGATTCAATTTAGTGTTTTAACCCCATACCTGTATATATCTGAGTATGTGCTCCATAGGCGTACCTCACTAATTTGTGATTCAGTAGCTGCAATCCATAATGTGCCATTATCATACAATGAAAGTAAGTCTTCTCTTATATGCTTAAAAATTAGGTTTTATAGGTAGCAGGGGTGTGCAAAAAAATCCTATTATTAAAATCCAATACCAATTGGATTGCTCAAGACAAGTTTTTTGTTGGTTTCGTCTGAGACATTTTACTCAATCTACAAAGTGCCTCTTTAGTTTGGACTACAGTCAGTGCATTGTCGGGTCAGCTTTGGCTGAGGCATCCTCGACTTGGACCTGATCTAAGTATCATCTACATGACCTTAGTCGAGACGATGTCAGCTAGGCTTTGACCATGGTGTCGGCTTATCTGTCTATTATATACCTCTTTTTAAGCCTAAGAATGACCTTTTTAAAAGCCTAACCTGTCTACGTGACTTGTTCTTTCTTAACGTGTTGTGCTGTGGCACTCCCTGACTTGCTTTATAGCGTCACTATTGTAGTTAGTACTGAAATTATCTTCTTTATTCTCATTTCATGTTTCATCCCAACTTTGATGCTTCATATTTGTCCGAATGTAAGGATGGTTGACATGAAAACTAAATTTATGTGTTCGTACAGGGGAATTAAAGAAACTTAGAATCCTTGTTGCTGATGCAAAAGCCAATGATATTAAAGTGGTACCTGCTTTAGTAAAGAGAATGCTTGAAAGAAATGTGTTCCTTTTTGGCTCTGTCGACTTGATTGAAGGCTGTGTCGCAGAGACAGTAAACCAACTACAACAATTACAGAATGCCCGTATTCAAGTTGCATATGAAAAGTAAACCACCAAATTATGTTTATATCCAAGATCCTTCTTACCTTAACATGTGGCCATGATAATGAAGTTTGCTCAACAGCTTATTGTTTTCATCTGTTCACTGTGAATGACAGGTTATTTGAGAGCTCTTCAATTGATAAATATATTCAGATGGACCTTGTAAGCATCTTAATGCTCTGTGACTTACAAAATGATTTGTTTATTCTCTTAATTACACTGATTTGCTGTCAGATTTCTTGATGATAAGTTTATGTGAAAATTGTATTGATCTTTTCCATTTACATTTACAAGGGTTCTGATGGTATTATGCAACATGAAGTGCTGTTATGTAAATTGTAACATCCCTTCTGGAACCAACTAATTGCTCCAAAAGAAAATCTTTCACCTATTGCTCAATTTTATGTTTCTAGTTACCATGTTTCATTTTTTGTTTTGCGGGAGGGTGGGGTGGAGGCTGCTTGGGGTTTATATCTCGTGCTTAATAACTTGGTTGGGGTTTTGGTACTTGATTTAGCCTATTTGAAATATGAAGGAGTGGCCGCACGATCCATGCAATTTCTTTATATTATACACATTCAAAATGTCATTCAATCCTTGCAGGGTATATTTTGATATCTGTATTTTCAGAAGCTAATGAATCAGTCTTGAGATGTATTTCACACGCAAACTCCTACTATAGACTGTATTTTTAATTGTTTGTAATTTTGTTGCATTTAACTCCCTTTCTCTTTTCCACATGCCAGGGCTTGGAAGTTGACCTCAGTTTGCTGAAGAACAAGTCATCGGGATATGCTGCGGCCAAGAGTGTGGCCATTCAAGGTATTTTATTCCTTTCCTATTTTACATATTTAAGAAGGACAACTTATATCATTGGGGGTTCATTCCAAATTGAATTGCTTCCTTTTTTCTTTCTTTTTTTATACTAGGAAGGACAAAATGTTGTCCTCAGACTTCTGGAATTCTCGACCTTAAGGGGAGGGTGGGGATGTTTTTGGATACTATTGTCTGGCTGTTTCAATTTGCCAACACATGATCATTAATTTTGTCAATTATGTAATTCTATGTCCTCGTTTTTCATTAGAGGCAAGCAGGGTTTTAGACGTTGAAAACATAAAGCACATACAAGAAGATAAGCATCTGATTGGAGATGTAGTGGAGAAGGTTGCTAATGACTGGCATGCCCAGAAACAAACATTTTATAAACAAACAGGATTGGGGGAGGACGATGAATATGAGAAGGAACTGGAGCAATTACTTCTAGATCAGCAACCACATAATGGAGATTCTAACCAAGATTGACAAAAATTTGAGTCGTAGGAGGGGTTACATATGGTTGGGGAATTCATAGGGAGTCTCAAAGAAGTAATGTGTTTTACTTTTTTCCAGTTATCGTTATTTTAAACAAGAGAATGAAATGAAAATTGATAGTATAATGTTTCATTTTAATTATTCTATGTTAATTTGGAGTATGATCACTGGTTTAGATTTCGTCAGCTCCCTTCTCAAATAATTACACAAAAATATACTTATATTATAAAATGTCCAAATAGTAGCAATATTTTTTATTTGATTGATTTATTATTAAATCAAATATCCGAACGTTGCCTATAGTTAGATGGGTTGTGCAAAATATGATCCGTCGAATGCACTAGCATGTCTCAGGCATTGGTTTCGGCATGAATGACCTTTTACGTGGGAGGAAACTCTTCTGTTAAAGTGTGTCTTGTCTTGAACGCACTGTGCAAATCATGTGAATTAGTAATAAACCAAGAAGTGCGAGTTAAAGGCACACACGGAAAAAGTCATTTGATAGTTTCTTGAAGAAGCAGAAAACCACAGTAGAAACAGGTAATAAACACGGTGGTAATGAAATTGTGGCAAGAAAATTCTGCTACATAAATAATCTACAAGAACCAATGCAAAGGCAAAGCAAACTTCAATCTCGAGAAGACGTACAATTTTGGAAAGCAAGTGCACAGACTTGGATCAATTCGGTTTTGGTTATGTTACGCATACTGTATGGCAATTCAATATCTTAAGTAATATCTATATTTTATATGATTTTGTGAGGAGTGAGCAACATAAGATAAAACGTGTTTAAATAACTCTAAAAAAAAGAAAAAAGGTAGAAATATGTATTCATTTTTCAAACACAAGAAGGTCGCTCCAATGGTAAAAGTTAAATCTAGTAGAAAGGGCAAATTGTTGAAGACCCTCTCGTCTCTCCTCCCCTCTAACTAAAGAAATACCACAACATACCAATTGTCTTCTCCCCAATTCAAATTCAATAAGTATAAGGTATAGTGTAAGAACTAACTAGATAAACTATAAATTAACTCAACCACATGAACCCTGTGTCCCTCCTGCGGCAAATGATCTATGTTGAAGGTTAGCAAGCCAGAATCAGTATCGTGATCGAAATCAACCTCATTGTTTTGCAGCAGACACCTAGTTGGTCTTGCCGAGGAATAAGCCCCGAACTTACCACACCCCTTCATCTCCACCCGAACCAACACCTGGCTATCCCCCACTTCATACACCAGCCCTTCAACGGCACCACCAGCATTGAACATGTTCAAAAGTCCAAGAGGGGAAAAGCTGTACCCTGGACACAAAACCTTCACAGGCGCAACAGCAAACACCTCGTGTTCCAACACCTTAAGGGACACCGGCAGAGCCACATTGCGCGGAAGCACAATGAGCTGCCCAGAGTGGTGAGCGTAGAGCGCGCAATCACCGTTCCAATCGCCATCACCGGCAGCCTCCGAAATGAGGTGCACATCACCACCTCTCACAAACCCAGTGATGGCACCAGAAACCGTGTCATGAAACGCATTCTTCCTCTCAGCAGCACTCCACGCAGCCCCTTGGCAGTTATAAACTCCCAACACTCCACCGAACTTGTTCATGTTCCATATTTTCAACAAACTCACTCCGTCACGGGCCGGGTCGCTGAACAAGCAGTCCTTAGTGGGCCTCCCGGGAAGACGGGCCCGAAGCACCGACCCATCGGGCAAAACCATCTTCTTAAGCAGGGCAAAATCATGCTTCCCCGGCGCGTCGCTCACATAGAGAGGCCCACCGCTGATGGCCCTAGCAGAAGCGTGGTACTCCGCTGCAGGATGAAGCGAATGAAACATATCCCAATCGGGCAACATGATCTCCCCAAGGAAGACGCTATTGTACGCCACGGACGCAATGTGGATAGTGTGCGACACCGGATCACGCGGGTAGAAATCATCCGAAGCCCTCACCACCGCCGTCTGTTTAGAGCAGTAGAGCGCGTCCGTATTGTGGCTCATGCAGGCGACACACCCGTTGTCAGGGAAGTTTCTAGAAATCGAAGCGTCCAGTGCCTGATGGTACTGTCTGGTCAGTTCCACCCTTCCCCCGAGACCCGCACCCAGAGTCTCCAAAATGCACTGCACGTCCACCTTAACGCCGTCTATACCCGCAGACGCCAGATAACTGTGCAACTCGTCGTAAAACGTGAACACCTTCTTAGGGTTCACAAGTCCCAATCCCTGAACCGCAAGCACGTCGCTTTTCCACGTCGGCTCGTTCTCCGTCACTCCGCTCGACACCTTCGGGTACTTCATCACCGAACCGTACTCCTCCATCTCCTTCACCCCTGGACGAACCCCGCCCCAGTAACCCGTGATTGCGTGCCACACATACACGTACTTCACCTCGTTCTTCTTCTTCGCTATGTCCACGATGTTCTTAATCCCTAATTCCGGTTCCTCCTCCTTCTGAAATTTCGCGTTCTCTTTTATCCCCGTCAGCCTCTGCAACGAGTTCGACTTTTCTTTCACCTTCTCGTCGTCGTCGTCGCCGCCGACGGACTGCCAACCGTCGTCGATGATTATGAACTTCGGCGGCGTGCCGCCGCCGCGGAGGGATTGGATTCCGGCCTCCACTCCTTCCTGAGTAACTTGCTGGTAGAACGCGTCCCAGGTGCACCAGCCGAAGCAGTCCACGATGCCGGGGAGCTTCTTCTCGTGGCGGAGGCGGAAGGTGTTGAGGTGGTTCCTGACGGCACGGAAAGCATGATGAATGGTGGCGAAAGGGTCGGTGCCGGCGCTAATGAAGATTGCATGGCTAAACGACGACGCTTTGGTGTCTGCATCACCACTCTCGAGACATAGTTCGAGCTGATCGTTGGAATTCCCCTGTAGACACGCTCTGAAGGAGCCTTCTACAAGAGGGAGAAAAACTGTGTACACGATCTGATTCTGGTTGTTGGCGTCGTTCTGTGATTCGAGGTGGGACCCGTCTTTGGTTTCCACCAATAGAAACTGAGTCTCCAAAGGAATTTCACTCCCTCTGTCACCCATTTTCTGCGCCATCCACCACAGCTTGAACCGGAAGCACGCCATGAACCTCACATCCCTCAATGTTCCCAACGAAACCACGTGTCTGCTATCTTCCTTCTCAAAATCCACTCCCAGAAACATTCCTTCTACCGTAGATGTCTCCACCACGTTCTCCGGTATTCCTATCAGAATCGTTCGCTCCTTCACCACCAGCTTCCCCTCCGAAACGCGAACACCAGGTTTTATTGTCATCTCTTCAGCTCCCTCTACTCTCCTCTGCAATTAAATCAAACAAATTTTTCGTCAATCCAATGAAACTGAAATAACATTTGGAATTTAGGGGTTTTATTAATTCATACCTTGAATGATACCACCGGAAACACTCTATTCAAGAAATTTCTGCGAATTCGAAAACATGGAGAAGGAAACCATTGCCGTTAGCAACATAAAAAACGAAATTTAGATTAAAAAACAGAGATAAGATTAAGATGATGATGAGGGGTATATACCAGAAGTTGGAAGGTGCTTCTTATTTGGCGATCTTAGATGAATGCCTGAAAGAATAGTGTGTGGATGAGTTGAAAGAAATCGGGATTTGGTATTTATAGGAAAGGATGGAGTGTGGCATAGATTGGAAACCATTGTTAACATCTTCTTCCTTATCACTCTCATCTAACATACCATCCTCTCTTTACATATTCTTAACTGTCTTGAATAATATAATATCTCATCGCAGAAAAAAAAAAAAAAAAACTGTGGCTGGTCCAACTTGCTCTCTTTTTATGTTGGATGGGGTCGCCACGTTGGATCCACGCCCACACAATTCCACTATATAATTAAGAAAGAAATAAAACGAAGTAAAACTGGAAAACGTGATACGACACGATATTCTTATGTTGCACACCTGTGCGATTTTCGTTGGACAAAATTTTTGGTTTTAAGGGCTACCAATCTCTGTTGCTTACGCCTACCCTTTGGATTGTGAAGCTCAAATACACAACCGCGTTACTTGGCCTGAACTTGTTAGGGTTTATGTATGGGTTAAGTATAAGAATTTCTATAATTGGTTTTAATTTATTATAGTTAATTTAACCTAAGTTCTATTGGAAAAAATGATTGCAAGTGACCAACTCCTATTGGGCCATTGTCCATAATTGGGGTATGCCACGAGTGGTGCTGCTGATATCAGATAGCCCATTGATTGATACGTATTTTTTATTTAAAAAGGGCATTGTCATAGTTTAACGAGGTGAGGTGGAGTTAACGTGATTTTGCAGAACATAATTGGGAATAACTTGGGAAGATGGAACGGTCCCTCCACTTGTACAAGTGGCTAGTGGTTGGATACTACTGCATACGGTACAAGTTCCAGACTCAATGAACCATTTCATCGTTTTTAGTTATGAATATTTAGTTCAATCATTCCAATAAATTATACATGCATGTCTGATCTTTGCCTGAGAGGATAAGGTTTTGAGGCTTGTTGATGAGAGTAGGTGTAGGTTCAAGCAATATGCTGATTTTTCTACTTCAATGTTCAATGGATGTCAGATGCAATCTACAAAATAAGTAGATGCAAGGTACTTGCTCTTTTCGTTCACTAAACCAATGTTATTTTAACATTTCTTTTCTGTTTCGATTAAAAGAAACTTGAAAAGAAAAAGAAAAGGAAGAGAAAGAAAATGGAAAGTGAAATTATGTTATTATTTTAGATATATATACCATTATGTTTTATATTAAGAAAATTTGATTATTTTATATTTAATATATAATATTATAATATTTCAATACATAATGTAAATAATAAAATAACATTTTTAAACATAGTCAATCGTTTTCAATATAATTGATTATGTAGGTATTTTTTTCATAAATTTTCGCTACAACGGAAAGTTCATCCGTATATATTCTTGTTTTTTGTTTTATTTTTCGCGCTTTCATCACTTTACAACTTGCACAAACAGTAAATCGTGTGAAACAAATAGAATTTATGTATAGTCTGCACACAGTACAATAATTTGGTTATTATTGCAATTTTATATATTTATTAATAACTTATCAAGATAACTCAAAATAGGGTTGCTCATTGGGTTTGATAATTCAATAACTCAAACTGACCTAATTCAATTGAATTATATTCAATAACTCAATGTGACGTAATCTAATTCAATTATATTGGATTCAATTTTATTTATCATTAAGTTAAAATCCACATCATCACTAACTTACTTTTAAAATGAGTTGAGTGGTTGGCATAGTATAGGTGATTCCAAGGTTGTCAAACTCGCGAGTCTACAGTCTACGTAGACTCGTGGGAGCTACGTAGACTCGACTCGTAAACTCGACTCATAGAGTCGTAAGAGTCTACTTTTATATTAAAAAAAATTAATAGTTTTCTAGAGCATTTTACTTCTATTGGAAGATGCAGTTCTATTAACCTCACTTAGGGTGTGTTTGGATTAGAGGGTGTGGGGGAGTGGAAAGTTGAGGGTGAGTGGGAGTGAAAGTGTGAAGAAAGTTGAGGTTGTTTGGATTGGGGTATGTTAGAGTGGATGTGTGAAGAAAGTTTATTGGAAATTGTGAATGATGCGATAGTTGTCAGAGTATTTTAATATATTTTGAATAGTAAAATTTGTAAGATTACAATTTTACCCTTTATATAAAAAAAGAATAAATAATGATTAATCCTATTTCATATTTTAG
>Ga0123341_1004854_pt1 | contig 11884 bp, 18 predicted proteins | sample Turbeapinknodule_FD_89959 | JGI IMG/M metagenome (GOLD analysis project Ga0123341, IMG submission 89959) | Root nodule microbial communities of legume samples collected from Mexico - Turtle bean Mexico pink nodule | ecosystem: Host-associated > Plants > Roots > Nodule | place: Mexico: Nepantla... | reverse complement strand
TATATATATATATATATATATATAAAATAGCATATTTAGAACAACTACGAGATATTTGTGTTGTATACTCTATTCTAACAAAATTATATTTGATTAATGAATATATATTTGTTTATTTTAAAAGAAATGCTATACTTAAAATGAAATTTGTTTATCATTGTTTTTCTTTATTTGATGTAATAGTGACAGCAAATTACTGATAGAAGGCATTACAATTTTAAACTAGTTTTGCTTAACTGTCCTGCATTGTTTACCATCAGACTAATATGCCAAGTTACGTAAATATAGCTCCTATTAACTGTTAACTATTAACCTTTTTACATTTTTTTGTTAACATACTATGCTACCAGGAAAAAAATATGTTTTTTTTTTTCAAAATTTCATGGAATATATTTCTTTTTTTCTTTTTCCTTGGTGGATGATGCCTCGATCTATATCCCTTTGTCGTTTCATTTCCTTCCTTTCTCAACCTCCTTGGTGCTGCTTTACAACTTCTGCAGAACAGATCGTGTATTCCCGGCGACGATTCTAGAACCTTCATGACTCTTCACACGGCGACGGCGCTCTCCCTCTTTATGGCCTTACAAAGCCCACAAAAACACAATCCCCCTCACCATGCCTGAACTTCGAAGCCGAAGAAACCGGGCAACGTTGCATGACCAAAACCCAAACCCAAACCCGTACCCGAACCCGAACTCAAAAACCCGCCAGAGAAGAACGAGAAGAACCACAGTCTTCACCGGGAGGAACAATCGCAACACTCTCGCACGTTGTAGAATCGGTAACCGTGAATTAGAAGAGAAGGAGCAGCAACATCAACAACAACACGCGCCTCTGCTTAGGGTTTCGGAAGAAGATAAAGAGAAAGTGATGGATGACGAGTTCGACAGCGGCGGTGGCCGGAGCGCTGACAAGGCTGCGCCCGTCGAAGACGAAGGAAGCACTGCTCCCATTCCCGAGAGGGTATGGTTTTATTTTATTTTTCGTTTTTTTTTGTTATTACATGTTGGAAATGGAGTTTTGTTTTTTATTATTAAAAAAAAATTTGGTAACAGGTACAGGTAGGTGGTTCTCCGTTGTACAAATTAGACAGAAAGCTTGGGAAGGGAGGGTTTGGACAGGTTTACGTAGGTCGACGAGTTGCGGCTGGTGCCGGAGCGTTAGAGGTACGTGCAGATTAGTAGTACTAAGACCGTGTTTGACTTTAGATTATTTGGGCTTTATTACGATTCACAATGTGGTTTGCGGAATAATTGCAGGTAGCTTTGAAGTTTGAACATAGAAGCAGTAAGGGATGCAATTATGGACCTCCATATGAGTGGCAAGTTTACAAGTGAGTTACCTTTTCTTACTGAAACGTTTCAATCAACCTTTTAGTCTACTGTTGTGATTTTGTCGCCATCCTTTATACTTGGGGAAATTGCGGATAATGTGGCTTATACGTCCAAAAACCACTCACTTCCGCCCAAAAGCCAAGGCCTTAGTAAATGGTTTGATTCGCCATTTTTGCTGCAATGTGCCTACGTCAATGTTTTCGGCGGTGTTTGCAACTGTAATCATAGCCATATCAGCTGCATTTGTTTGTAACCTCACAATATCAAGAAACACAGTGAGACTGCAACTTAAAATTTTGCCAGAAAATTTTGACACTAGCTGAAATCGCAGCTACCATTTTCTAAAACCTTGTTTCAAATGTTTCATGGCATTTTAATTCAAATTCACTTTGTTTTTGTTTATTTTTCTTTGTAGTTCATTGGGTGGTAGTCATGGTGTTCCACGTGTTCATTACAAGGGACGGCAAGGTGATTACTATGTTATGGTATGTGTGCTAAAATAAATTCTTTCATAAGATGGGACGGAAGTTTGTCCATTGTGTGTTTCTCACTGAATGCTGTCGGAACTTGATGTTGCATTGTGTTGCTTTACAGGTCATGGATATGCTTGGCCCTAGTCTGTGGGATGTCTGGAATAACAACTCAAACACGTAAGTATTTCTGAGACTGGAATGTCATGAAAGGGAATGCGTTATTTTGTTAATATTGTGGTGAATTTGTTAATATTATGGTGAATAGATAACTCAGTTTTCTCTTTTGTGGCTTTAGAATGTCTGCGGAAATGGTGGCATGTATAGCAATTGAGGCCATCTCCATATTAGAGAAGATGCATTCTAAAGGGTCATTCTCTCTCTCTCTCTCTCTCTCTCTCTCTCTATTCTGCTTATGATATATATTTGAACTTTCTTTCATTGAGCTGAACAGATCAGATTTGGATTTTGTTTTTGTTTGTTTTCATTTTTTGTTACAATGTACCTAGATAAAGATTTAATGTTTCCTCTAACTTTAAATGAAATTCTATCATCGATATAGATAACTTTTGAAAAACTTGTACTGCACAAAGGGTGGTATCATATTTTTTGAAAATATAGGATTTTGGTTGAAGAGAGCGAGCCGGGTATGGTTGCCATTTGTGCTGGTTGGTCACAAGTTCGAACCCAGAAACAGTCTTGCATATTCATGGGGAACAATGATTCTCCTCTATACCTTTGCGAAGTGAGGAGACTTCCTGCACTAGTACATTAGTAATAGGATTTTGGGGAAAAGGAGTGAAATGCAAAAAGGGGCCTATTAGTACAAATTTTATAAGATTTGTATATTTGTGTTTAGATATAACCTTTAGCACATATTTAATTCATAATTAGGTCAAATACTGCTGTAGATTAGGAATGCTTCCAACCCTTACCAAATTTCTATCAATATGTCTCATTGTTGTTAATAATGTCGTTGTGTTGCTGTCATTTTCAGATATGTGCACGGTGATGTAAAACCTGAGAATTTTTTGCTTGGCACCCCGGGAACTGCTGACGAGAAAAAGCTTTTCCTGGTTGATCTTGGGTTAGGTAAATATTCTACCTTATTATTGAAATTGTGATGCTATATCACTCATTGAATATTTGCCTAATATACATGCACTCTACCCGCTTTATTGTGCAGCAACCCGTTGGCGGGATAGTTCAACTGGCCTTCATGTTGAGTATGATCAACGTCCTGACGTATTTAGGTAAATTATTTGCATGTTTATTTGGCTAAATACTTTCTTAGCAATATTCAGACTGTTTGGCGTTGTATAACATATTATTGCCACAGGGGAACAGTTCGTTATGCTAGTGTGCATGCTCATCTTGGTAGAACAGGAAGCAGGAGAGATGATTTGGAATCTCTTGCTTACACATTAGTTTTCCTTCTTCGTGGCCGGCTACCTTGGCAAGGATACCAGGTTCTATATGCTTCAAATGTAGTCATTTTGGTATTAATAATATTAAAAATCTGCCATTCTAATAAAATTGTTACTTTCAGGGAGAAAACAAAGGATTTCTTGTCTGCAAGAAAAAGATGGCAACCTCACCAGAAGCTTTGTGTTGTGTCTGTCCTCCACCTTTCAGGCAGTTTGTGGAGTACGTAGTGAATTTGAAGTTTGATGAAGAACCAAATTATGCAAAGTATATATCACTTTTTGATGGAATTGTTGGACCAAATCCTGACTTCAGACCCATAAATACTGACGGTGCACAAAAGGTACTAAATACTCTACTGCTTTAATGTATACAGTTTACTATGTAGATAAGGGCTGACGCTTGTGGCTATTTATTTGATGTGTACTTTGAAGCTTATATATCTGGTTGGACATAAGAGGGGACGGTTAACTGTGGAAGAAGATGATGATGAACAACCAAAGAAGAGAGTCAGAATGGGAATGCCAGCAATGCAATGGATTAGTGTGTACAATGCCCGCCGACCAATGAAGCAAAGGTTTTCTCCCGAATACAAATAAATCAGTCATTGCAGTAATGTAAAAGTGGTCAGATTTAATGGCCTTTATTTTTTGATGTAGGTACCATTACAATGTTGCTGATGTGCGGCTGTCCCAACACATTGAAAAGGGGTATGAGGATGGGTTATTTATCAGCAGCGTAGCTTGTTGTTCTAACCTCTGGGCACTTATTATGGATGCTGGCACTGGTTTCACTGCTCAAGTTCATGAACTCTCACCCCACTTTCTTCATAAGGTTAAGACATGATTTATTCTAAGACTGTTGAGAATTGGTGACGTTGTATTTGTTAGTAATGTCGTGTTGGTGAATTAATAGTTTGTTTTTGTTAGGAATGGATTATGGAACAGTGGGAAAATAGTTATTACATTAGTGCAATAGCAGGATCTAATAATGGGAGCTCATTCGTTGTAATGTCTAAAGGTAAGTCATTTTAGTTCTGTTCTTCAGGCATGGAGTATTGTAGTGGCATTTGCCTCAATTCTTTTGAGGATCTGTTTGCATAAATTAGGGAGTAGTATTGTGTTTAGATTGTTGTCTCATATCTGTGGGTTGCTTCCTTTTTCAGGGACCCAATACTTGCAACAATCCTATAAAGTCAGTGAGTCATTTCCATTTAAGTGGATCAATAAAAAATGGAGAGAAGGGTTTTCTGTCACTGCTATGGCCACTTCTGGGAGTAAATGGGCAATTGTAATGTCCCGTGGTGCTGGATATTCGGACCAGGTTTGACAATTATTTTTTAAGCGTTTTTCTATTAAATTACTTGTGTTAAACAGTATGTGATATGAATTTCTTTTTTCCTAAATTTAATTCCAGGTTGTGGAGCTTGATTTCCTATATCCTAGTGAAGGCATTCATCGCAGGTGGGACAATGGTTACCGCATCACTTCAACTGCTGCTACATGGGACCAATCTGCTTTTGTTCTTAGTGTCCCAAGAAGAAAACCAGCTGATGAAACTCAAGAGACACTCCGCACATCTGCCTTTCCAAGTAGTCATGTAAAGGTAAACACTACTGCTCCTGGGTTTGCTGAACTGGATTCATTCATTTCTGGTCTGAAATGTTTACATTTGACATATTGTTTATGCAGGAAAAATGGTCAAAAAATCTCTATATTGCATCAATGTGCTATGGGAGAACAGTTTCATGAGCTGAGAAGTTTTGAGATTTCAGCTGACTTTTGACTTTTTGCATCAAAGTTTCTGTTCTTAGATCTGCCACTTTGGAATCTGGAATCGTATCTGACGAGTTCGCTGAACAAAGCCATTCAGCATTGATGTATGCTAAACCTTTCTTTATGGACGTCATCACTTATCATATGATACAATACCTGTGCACTGTATATCAACTGTATCAAAATGCTTATAAGCAACTTAGATTTTGTTCACTGGGATGAATCTTCTGATAAAAAGATTGTAGAGATTTGAACAGTAATTACTAGGTTGAAGGCGTTGTGTGCAGGTTAGGTTTTAGTTTTTTTATGGTATTTTGGCCAATGTGCAACTTTGATTTGATAGTGGGAACATGGGCATTTTTAGCCGTGCAGCCTTGTACACTTTTCTTTTTTTTCCTCTTGATTTAAAGCTACTTCTGGGCTCTTGGATGTCTGAATTTGACTTTGACTTAAGATGGAAAATGGTGGTAACTCTGGCAGCTGCATACAACTCTTTGAAATTTTATAATCACTGTTTATATGTATTTTATTTCTTTTATATGTTAATTGTATTTAATTTTAAACTCATTTACTTCCAGCTGGATTCTTGACAGAGCACAATGCTTCATTTTTCTCTGTAGCCCGCCCACCTTGTGGGAAATGGTTTTGTTGCTGCTGTAGTCTATAAGTTACTTCTAACTTTTTTTTTACACATGTTCATATAATTTAATGTGAACAGTATTAAACTAATTGAAACAATGCTTACTTTATTTTCAAATTTCCTAGTATTATGCGGAACTCACTGTCTAGTTATTTACTCAGACTATGATGTGAATATTGATTATTTAAATCTTTACTGTGAACTCTTGATACTTTTGGAAGATCAAGATGTGTACATGCATCAATTTGATAGCATATGATTGTTTTTAAAGAGAGGAGCCATGTGAGCTGTGGCTCTTCTAGGGGTTGCAATTGATAGCCATCTATTTGTTGCTTATATGGGTGCTAATCCTTTTTTTAATTGTTTCTACCATCATGCATGGTGGAATACTCTCAATTCTGATGAGCAGTTGGCTATTGGTGAGGCTCAGCTGTTGTGATACTGTTAAAAAGATTGTTGTGACCATTATTGAGTTGTATGTCGCCTGAATCTTCTGGAGCATCCGGAGCAGGTATTTGTTTCTGCAGCTACTGTTATCAAATGTCTGATATTTTGTGCCTACTTAAAGCTTTGCGTACTTTGATCTAGATACGCCTTTATATCGCCCATATGTTTGATTTGGCCTGATGGCATCAGACTTCAGTTCCTGACATTTTGGTGGTAATTGTTTTCTTGCAAGTACCCCGTTACTTGTTAGTTAATTTCCATTTCTTCTCCTTGATAAAATCTGAAGTTCTTTATATACTTAATTTTCAATGGCTGTAGTAACTGGCAGATTTGTATTTGTTTGTTCATACTGCGACTATGGTTCGGGAGAGCCCCACACCCATAAGCAGTGGTGAAGCAGTTCAAGGTACTGGAGCATTTGGAACTATTTACTGTATGTGATTCTTTCCTTAAATAGTTGAACCTTTGGTAGGAGAGCAGCATGGGGCTTTAGTTGAATCTGAAGCAAACTCTTTTTAGTGATATTATAACTTGTCAAAAAATTACCCTATTTTTGAATTTCAAATCAATATCAACTATTTTCAATCCCGATCACTAGGTTTCTTTTGTCAGGTGTAATTTAGCTGTGGTTCAATTGTTTCAATATTTCTTTTGTGCTTATTCGTGGTTGTGCTTTCCATGACATTGATGAAATTATGCGTGAAGGACCTACAAGGCTAATTGTTATTTCTGGAAGGCAACTATGAAGCAATGCAGCTTTTGTGAGCATGTGGTGGGTAATGGGTTTAAGTTGCAGAAAGAACTGAATGAATTTACTTGTAGATGAACGACATCATTGATGAATAAATTAATTTCCTTGCTAGAGTTCATCCATATGCTTCCTTGCTTAATCAAATTAAATTTCTTGAAGACAGGCAATCAGGTTTAACCCTCGAACATCGTAATTACGTGTCACTACAAAAAAAAAAATATTGAATTTGTTATTTTTGGCGTTATTTGTTATGTTAGACTCTTTCTGGTGATTATTTGATGATTAGTTTCATTGTGTTTCTTTAATCTCTTTTTAATATATATTTGTTGAAATGTTTTTTTAAATAATTTAATCGTAAAAATTAAATTAATTATTTGTTCAAAGAAAAAATAAAGTTTTATATAATTTAGTTGACTTAAATAATTATTATAACATAACCGGACAAACTTGTAATCATAGTAACTTCAATTATAATAATATCAAGGAAAAGACATCACTAATAAATCTAAATAAAATGTATTATTAAAAATTTTCCTCAATAAATCATCAAATAAAAATGATCTAATATGTCAATTTTTGAAAATATCAAAATATCAAAATTGTTTTTTTTTTTTAAAATCAACTTTTGGTTGAAAGTGGTGTCTATCATTTATCTTAACAATTACTTGTTATGGTAATAAGATGTTCTTAATTCAAGTAAGAAAATACTTCTTATGGTATTTGGACAGTGGATGGTCATCTTACATTTTCGGAGGAAACTAGCACCATTAGGTGATTGGTGGTGGTTAGATAAGTTTGAGAATGAGAATATTGTTGTCTTTGAAAATGATCAAAGTGATGGAACCAAAATGTTAGACGATGTAGTATTTACAAAATTGATATGGACGAGTTAAGATCTAGAGGTTTCTTGTCTCATTTTCGAAAAAGAAGATAATTGGTTGTGGCATAGGAAGTGTGACCACACTGGCCTGAGATTAGTCTTAGCTACATAAACACAATTTTATTAGAGATTTGTTAATAATGTCATTAAGTGATAATCTTTTTTTGCGAGACATGTTAGATTTAATGACCTAAACAAGATCTGTCAAAAGATTTTCGCAAAAATTGGATAAGAATGAAGTTTTAACAACAATCACAAAAAAAGTAATTAAGGAAGTCAATTAAACAAATTATTTGAAACTGTTTGTAAAATATCAATCGGTTGAAACTTCGTTTTAACAGGTTGTTTATGCAGCAAAAATAACAAAATGAAATCAAACAGTTTAAAATGAGAGAGAGAGAGAGATTACACCATCAATTTATACTGGTTCACTCAACCTCTGAGCTACTACTAGTCCCCAGAACAACCACTAGGTTTTCCACTAGCAATCAATCACAAATTACACACACTCAAAGCCACAAAGAGGTGATATTGATAACCCAAGAACATTCACCCTTTTTGCCTTTCACACAACCACAATCAAAACACCCTCCTACCTTATAGGTTTACAATCTTTACAAGTATAGAAAAGTAACAAATTACAAGAATAAAAAAGGAACAAATTACACCTAGTATTTCAGGAATCACAAAACTCCTAAGATTAGTTCTTGAACCAATGCACAACCTTTAGGCAATCTTGCAAAACTTTGAATGAAATCTCTTTTTAAAAAACGTTTTCAATCTCACTTTTTGTGTCAATTTAGCCGTTTTTGGCAGTTAATCATGAGCCAAATCAGTTTTAATTCAACAGAAAACAGATTTAACAGGTTTTTGAAAAACTGTCAAGAAATGTGACAATCAACCGATTGATTTGGTTTTGACAGTTAGTCAACTAAGTCAAAAACAATTTTGAAAACCTTCAAATAAGCTAAGTGTGAAACAAACGATTATATCGTGAATTCAACCAGTTGTTTTTCTCTTTGCTTAGAAAAACATTCTTCTTTTTCAAAATAGATTGATTAAGCTTGTGCATAGGATTAAGAATGATCTTTACAAGAATTCTAAACACTCTAGACTAAGCTTCAATCAAAGCAGAAAAGCATTAAGCCTTCATCACAAATTTGGTTCATCAAAGCTTTCATGTTCTACAATCTCCCCCTTTTTGATGAAGACAAATTTCTGGGATATTTTTTGGAATGTTCTATTTAGAATCTTGCTTAACCTGTATTCACAAGCAAAAATAAAAATAGAAATACAGGATAATCTATTCCAGTTTAATCAGACATCACAAACTAGTTTCCACTAGGTGATTTCCAAAAGGAACATAAGCCAAATCATTGTGAGAATCTAGTCAAACATGCATAGGTGTAGCATCAGAAAAACAATCAGTTATTTCGTAGGAATAACCGGTTAAAATATGTATCAGAGTTTATAACAAGTTAAAAACCAGTTAATGCAATGTGCAAAGTAAAACAGATGCAAATATAGGAACATTACAACCCAAAGCTCACTTCTCCCCCTATTTGTCATCACAAATAGAGAGATAGAAGGATTAAAAATTAATATAAATTCAAGATAAGGCTTGTAGATCAATTATACCCAGTTCATTTCTCAATGAATAAAACCTGTCTTTGGATAAGGGTTTTGTGAAGATGTAGGCAAGATGTCTTTCAGTGGCAACAAATTGAATCTCACAGTCACCAACATGATCACGAATGAAGTGATGTCGAACCTCAATATGTTTGGTTTTGAAGTGCTGAACCTGATTTTTTGTGAGATTTATTGCACTTGTGTTGTACAAAATAAAGGAACTTTGCGGACTTTCAACCCAAAGTCCTCAAGTTGTTGCTTAATCCATAAGATCCGTGCACAACAGCTCCTTGTAGCTATATACTCAGCTTCAGTAGTTGACAAGGCTACACAAGCTTGCTTTTTGCTGTGTCATGATATAAGGCTTGAACCAAGTAGATGGCATGTCCCACTTGTGCTCTTTCTATCCAATTTACATCCTGCAAAATCAGAATCAGAGTATCCTACTAAATGAATAGGAGAGTGTGAAGGATACCATAAACCCACGAATGTTGTTTCTTTAAGATATTTTAAGATTCTCTTGGCAGCTTTAAAATGAGATTCCCTTGGACTGGATTGGAACTTTACACAAAGGCAAACAACAAACATAATATCTGGTCTACTTGCAGTAAGATATAGTAAGGAACCAATCAACCCCTTGTATTTAGTTTGGTCCACTGTTGTTCCAGCTTCATCAACACTTAGGTAACAACTTGTAGACATAGGTGTTGTTGCAACCTTACAACTCTCCATCTCAAACCTTTTTGAGAATGTCATTACAACACTTGGATTGACACAAGAAGATGTCTTCTTTGGATTGCTTGATCTGCAACCCAAGAAAGAAGGAGAGCTCCCCCATCATTAACATCTCAAATTCTTCCTGCATAGCTTTTACAAATTCTTCACACAATTTATCACTAGAAGAGCCAAAGATAATGTCATCTACATATATTTGGACTAAGATTACAACAAAATCAGATTTTTTTAATGAAAAGGGTTTTGTCAATCTTTCCTCTTTCATATTGATGAGATAGAAGAAAACTACTTAACCTTTCATACCACTGCCTTGGATCTTGTTTAAGACCATACAAGACTTTCTTCAACTTGTATACATGATTAGGATGTAGGTGATCTTTAAACCCGGGTGGTTGTGATACAAAAATTTCTTCAGTCACAATTCCATTTAAAAAAGCGCTATTTACGTCCATATGAAATAACTTGAATCCATGCATGCAAGCAAATGCTAGTAAGAGTCTCATAGCTTCTAACCTTGCTACATGTGCAAAAGTCTCATCATAATCTATTCCTTCTTCTTGTTTATATCCATTAGCAACAAGTTTTTCTTTGTTTCTTGTGATGACCCCTGAATCATCTAATTTTTTTTTTTGAAAACCCATTTTGTTCCTATGACATTCATTTGATCTATTCTAGGAACCAGGAACCATACATCATTCCTCACAAAAAATTGGTCGAGCTCCTTATGCATAACAACAGTCCAATGTTCATCTTTGAGTGCATCATTGATTGTCTTTGGTTCAATCTTGGAGACAAATGCTGTATGATTGCAGAAGTTTGCTACATTCCTTCTTGTTGATACACCCTTGTTGATCTGTCCAATGATATTTTCAACTAAGAGATATCTGGGGATCCTCCACTCTTTTGAAAGATTGCATATTTTCAATCGGTTGTTTCGCAGAATCAACCAAATGATTTTTTGTACAGTTTTCCAGATTCTTCAAAAAGATATTCTGCTCATCTTCTTATGTACTGATCTTTGTTGGACCATGCTTAGAATTTTTAGTTTCATAAAAAACAACATGCACAAATTCTTCAACAGTCATAAGTTTCTTATTGTAAACTCTATATGCATGACTAGATAGAGAGTAACCAAGAAAAATACCTTGGTCAGCTTTTGCATCAAACATACCAAGACTTTCTTTACCATTGTTTAGGATGTATCATTTTCATCCAAATAACTTTAGGTATCCTATGTGAGGCTTCCTTCCATTGTATAGAATTGTAGGCCTGAAACAAGAGAGGGGGTGAACTGTTTATAAAAGATTTTTGCAAATGTTGAAGGTAGATTGAAAGCCTGAGAAATCAATGAAGGAGAAATTAGTTCAACCAAAAACAAATATGTTTTTAATATGATTCCAGAAAATCAACTGGTTGTTTTTATCAACAGTTATTAAAAACCAAAGTAGAACATATTTAAATGAGATCAGGTATAGAAAGATCAAAATAGAAAGTTTTATACAGGTTCTCTCTTTCCCAAAAGCTAACATGCAGTCCTCAGAAACCTATGAGAATTCCACTAAACAATCAAACACCTTAAATACACAACAAAGTGGTGATCTTGAACCCTTAAAAAACACACATCACCTTTGGCAAACAACACCATAGATCATAGAACATCCTCTGGATCTGCACAACAAAAGTTCTTACAGAAATACAATAGTCAAGAGAGAAAAGGAATGATAACATCTGGTCCATTCACAGATTGAGAATAAAAATACAAAGCAATTCTATTTTGTTAGAATGTATAGCTTTAAAC
>Ga0123341_1004853_pt1 | contig 11885 bp, 15 predicted proteins | sample Turbeapinknodule_FD_89959 | JGI IMG/M metagenome (GOLD analysis project Ga0123341, IMG submission 89959) | Root nodule microbial communities of legume samples collected from Mexico - Turtle bean Mexico pink nodule | ecosystem: Host-associated > Plants > Roots > Nodule | place: Mexico: Nepantla... | reverse complement strand
TATACATAATGAATTAAAATAATAATTACTTCTTTAATTTAATATATTAAGAAAAAGAAAAAGAGAATGGTAAGAAACAAAGCGCGCGTGAGAGAAGAAAGCGCGTACTTGAGAAAACTTGCAAATGTCGCCACTATGACCCCTCATCATCGCTCACCTGTTAGAACTTCAACCCACTGAGACAGAGAGAGAGAGAGAAGCCGCCGTTTCTTCCATTCTCCGCCAAACATCCAACCACCGCTAACTACCACCCAACAACCACAATCCAATTCAATTGAATTAGGGTTTCCACTTCGTGCCCTTTCCATGGAACCCCAACAATCGCTTCCTCCCATGGACGATTCTGAAGACCCTTCCTCCATTTGGGACTTCTCCTACCTCCTTGATTTCAACATCGACGAAGACCACACCAATAACTCTCTCCCTATCTCTTCTCCCTTCAACGACGCTCCCGAGATCCCCAACGACCGGGTCCGAAAGCGTGACCCCCGACTCACCTGCTCCAACTTTCTCGCGGGTCACGTCCCCTGCGCCTGCCCCGAACTCGACGCCAAGCTCGAGGACGAGGGTTTGCCTGGCAAGAAACGCGCGCGCACCGCGCGTGCATCCTCATCCGCCCGATGCCAGGTCCCTGGCTGCGAGGTCGATATCTCCGAACTCAAAGGCTATCACCGCCGACATAGAGTCTGCCTCCGCTGCGCCAATGCCACCACCGTCATCCTCCACGGCGAGTCCAAGAGATACTGCCAGCAGTGCGGGAAGTGCGATCCCCCTTTCATTTACTATCTTCGCCGTCGTTTGATTCAATTACCTCGCTCTGTTGTTAGTTATGTCGTTTGAGATGCGCTTCGATTGAATGCTAGTCTCGCGATTGTGTAGTCTGTGTTGTCGTTTTGACGGTCAACGCTTCGCAGGTTTCATGTTTTGTCGGATTTCGACGAAGGGAAACGAAGTTGCAGAAGGAAGTTGGAGCGGCATAACACGCGAAGGCGGAGAAAGCCCCTGGTGGACTCCGGATGTGCTTCTGTCGTCGAACTTGAAGCTGTTACACAGAATGAGGAAAGCAATTATGATCCGGAAGCAGGAAAAGGTTTATGTTCAGTATTACAGTGTCCTGTTAATGGTTTCATTAATATTTTTTCGTGTTTTTCCTTCATATGACTTGTGATTTTATATTTTTTTGCACTGAGTGGGAAATATAAAAGGCTATGTTTGGATGAACTCTCTGTAACCGCTTACAGGAAAAGAAAATAATAAAATAAAATAGGTTTCTCTGTAAGCAAAAACTAGTTTATATATAAAGTTTAAAACCATATAGACTGTGTTACAAGAATACTGTGTGTTAAGAATGCTCACTGTCTGTGTAATTGTGCATGCATCTCACAGATTGTTCAAATTTGAGTAATGAGATCAACGCCGTAGTAGTGTTGCCCGATCATGAAGATGAGCCTGTTCCGATTCTGAGATCAGCTCCTGATGCCCAGAATGTTAATAGTGATAGTGTTGTGTCTTTTCCTGTTTCGGGTGAAACTCGAGTGAATAGTGGGAACACTTCTAATTCGCCTTCTTATTGTGACAATAAGAGTGTCTACACGTCTATGGTGGGTTGCCCTTCTTGTTTATTGTTTTTGTTCCAAATGTATGATAGTATTGTGGAAGAAATTGTTAACTTTTGCTGATTGAAACTTCACTTGTAGTGCCAAACAGGTCGTATTTCGTTTAAGCTTTATGATTGGAATCCTGCAGAATTTCCTAGAAGGCTACGACACCAAGTATATTAAAGCATTGTTATTGCAGTTTAGTATTTGAATAGTGACAATTCGTTCTGCTGTATACGTCTTAGTAACTGATTAACAGGCAGCCAAATGCATTTGCAGATATTCCAATGGTTGGCAAGCATGCCTGTAGAGTTGGAGGGTTATATCCGCCCTGGGTGCACGATTTTGACCAGTTTTATTGCAATGCCTGACATTATGTGGATAAATGTAAGGGCTCACCTTGATGTTCTTCAATTATGTGTTCCTGTGCATGTTTAAGTGGTCTTGTTACAGGTTACCTGCCTCAATATTGGACTCATTAACTGTATGATTCTTAGTTCTGCTCATTATTCTGGGCAATTTTTGCTAAGTTTTATTGATTGAGATTTATTTGTGCTTTAATTTACCATATAGTATCTGATACGCACTCTCTTTTAATTTGATGACTAGAATTTTATACTTCAACTAAAAAAAAAGGAAAAATTGTTTCCCCTCAGTTTTCAAGTTTTCACTGAATTCTTTTAATATTTTTTAGTGTTTTCTGATTTCATTTTTCTCTTGTTGTGAATCAACCAGTTACGGAAAGACTCTTTGGAATATGTGAACAAACTTGTTGCTCCTGGAAAGATGCTATCTGGAAGAGGGAATGCACTAGTTCATCTAAATGGCACAATCTTCCGTGTTATGAAAGGTTTTTGTTCTTTCGTTTGTTCACTATGTATGTATGGGTGTTTTTATATATTCTTTTTGGTTCATTCTCTTTAGTATTTTATAACCTGATCCTTATTACAATACTGACGGTTTTATAGGGTATTTATCCTCCATCTTGCAGATTTGCATTATTCCTCTAATTTTTCCAAAACAAATTAAATAATACCAAGTTTCTTTTGGATTAGTTTACAAATTTCTTAATTTTTCATGATCTGTTGCTTTATTTAGTTAGGATTTTGAACTATTAATATGTGTGAATTTTATTGCTTTATGGTCTGTAACATACTGGAACACATCGTATCATATCAAGTCAATATCAATTTCCATATATTCAGTCTTTGTTATTTTTTTCTCCCTCATGAGCTCTATCATTTCAACATGCACATTTCAATTGTTACAGATGGAACTTCTGTGACGAAAGTCGAGGTAAACTTGCAGGCACCTAGACTTCATTATGTTCATCCTACATGCTTTGAGGCTGGCAAACCTATGGAGTTTGTTGCTTGTGGAAGTAACTTACTGCAGCCTAAATTTCGGTATGTAATGGACACCTCTTCTAATAATTTATAGTTTTTTATTGCACATAATTATATAATAGACATAACATAATTGAGCATGTTGGTCTACATTTATGCTAGTTAAGTTTAGTCTAGTTTTCAACCAAATCCAATTAAACATCATTGGGTTGGGTTTGTCTGTTTTTATTTAGCAACTCAACCCAACTATAATTGAGTTAGATTAGGTTAGGTCATTGACTTGAGTAATTAAAAAACATTGTTACCTTTTTAACTCTTAATAAAAGTACATTGGGATCAGTATTTTTAATATTATAAGATGTTCAACAATACTTAAAGCATTATTATAAACAATAATTCTTAAAATACTAAGATACTAAAACAATTATCATAAATTCAATTTAGAACTCACTAAATGCGGTCCTATGAGAGCATGTAAGGAATGGGATATTTATTCTAATAGCATGTGTGATATGAAATGTTTACTCATAATATTCATTTGATGAACTACAAAATCGTTTGTAATGTAGTATAACTACTGTACAAATAATATTTCTACTGTTTATTTATTATGTAATTGGATTGGGTTGAGTTCAAAAGTTTGAAATTCATAAATTTGTTACCTTTATCCAATTCTAAATTGGTGCACTTAATGAAACCCAACCCTCAAAAAGTATAATTGGATTGGATAGGGTTGGTCAGGTTTGCCAGTTGTGTATAACCTGCTTACACTCTTAATTTGTGCAATATATATGGTTTTAGCAATGTTGAGGATCTAAAGTTGGGGTTGGATACTTGAGAAAAAAGGGTGTGCGAGATGTGTAATATTTTGGAAGAGGGACTGGAGCATACTTAGGTCTCAATGAACCCAAAATCTAAGTATTTTTTGTGTCCTATATTCAGAAATACTATTAACTTGAAATTGGGTTCACATGTAATTGGTCGCTGGTAAATTTGTAACATTGTTTTTCTCCTATACATGTTTTAGGATTAATTTGCCTTTATATTTTTTAAAAAGTGGACTTGAAGTCTAACTCAATTTCACAAATTGGCTTAAAAGGCACTTACATGTATACTATAATTTTACCATATCTCAATTCAATGTTGGATCTCCAATAGACCATCTCACGTCAAGGACTAGACATCTTTAGAATGGGAATAAGTATTTATGGACGGTCCAATAGCGAGTAACATGATAAGTCCAACAAACATCCTTAGGATAAATCTTGGCATCATCTTAAAAAGTGAACTTTAAGCCTAATTCAACTTACAAAACTAACTTATAAGATAAGGTTTTCGTCCACTTATATACTATAATTTGGTCAATGTAAAGTAACCATTTCATGCTATTGTCTCATCCTGGTTATAGGGACTGTTTTAAGTTACAGGAAACATACTTCTTAAAATCAAGATCAGGAAATCATTACATAGATTGTTAGATCTTACAAGATTCATGAAATACATATATATGGTATACATTCATATATAGATGTATATAAAGTAGCATAAATAAGAAAATAGGACCTTATTCAACCTTCAAACACTTAATTGAACTTAAATTCAAAATCATAAGAAAGTAAACCAACACAAAGAGACATGAACAAAGAACCCCACAAACCTAGTAATTGCAGCAAACAGTGAAGCCACAAGATAGAGAACCCAGGAGATTCTTGCTGTTGCATTAAACAGAACGAGATGGGTGTGACAACAAACAACAAAAAGAGGTCACAAGCTTTGCAGTTGCAGCAGTTAGTGTGAGAGATGAGAGCAAGATGAAGTGGGCGCGAGGGAGATGAAGGGTGATTCAAAGAGATGAAGCCAAGGATTAATTTCAGGAAGGAATAGAGATGAAGGCACATGAATTTGTTCAATGGAAGAAGCCATATGGTTTGTGCTTTATTTTTGGTTTAACATGGGTTTTATGATATAGGGCCATAAAACCTGACCCACAAGCTAAAAGAAAACTCACAAAAAGGGTAAATTCCACGGTTGTGTTTTGATCTTCCTTGATGATCCTTAGTGTTTCTGCAGTTTTGATCCTTAACAAAATTGAAATCATAAAAGGGGCTTGCCTTCAAAAAAGTGAAGTTTGAGCTCATTTATAACTTACATATTTTTCCATTTATGAATTCGTTTTTAATTAATATTTTAACTTCATCAATGCTTTTCTGATAATCTACAAGCAGAAATGTGTTGAATATGTGGTATGTGGAGTAATAAATAAAGAAATAACAAAGACTACTAAAATCTCCATCAACAATTTAAATAAAGGAGTTATTGATAACATATGACACAGGGATATGACAATTTTTTTGAAATATAGGATATGACAATTTTTTTGAAATATAGGATATGACAATATTTTCAAAATATAGGATATGATACGTTAACAAAAGTTGATAAAATATTTTATATGCAGAATATTGGTAAAGAAAAAGACGTTGATTATTTCTCATTAATTCATAACCATGGTGATCACAATTTGTAAAGATATTTGTGATCATAACAAAAATACTAGTTTCTGCCAATATCATAACCAACCTTGATTAAATGCATTAATAAAAACATCTTGGATAGAATTCAAAGTAAGCATCGTTTCTGTACAATAGCCTATAATTCCAAAGCATCATTACTAAATAAATGTTTTATGTTAATTGTACAATTCTCCTTTTCCCATTACCAGTATTGAGAAAAAAAAACTTTGGTTCATCAAGAGACAACACTGTCAATTCAAGAAGTCTAAAACCATCATCAAGTGGATCATGTATATCTTTCTTTTCATTAAAGTCAAAGATTGGAATGCACATAAACCAAATCTTGTCTTTTTCGGATCCATTTTGTTTCTCTTCAAAGAATGAATAAAGAAGGAGTATGTACTTTGATTTCTTTTACAAGAGTTAGGAAGGGCTTAGTTGAACAAGAAGCTTTGAGACAAACCTTTTGAATACCTTTCAGATACAAATCCGAAAATCCCAGTTTTTATTTTAAAATATGAAGAATGGATTCTTTTTCTTTATGTATCTGGAAGTATTCAAGGAGAATCGGTGTCTAACACTGGTATCACAGTGATACTTTTCCATTTTTTGAGTATATGGGCTTCATAGTTCACAGGCTATCAGTGTAAAGCCTGAACTTGTCTCATTTAAATAATTGAACCCAATGTCAAGCTTGAGTTTGTTTATCTAATTAAACAAACGAGTTTGGTTGAGCATTTAACAAATCAAATTTGAATAGTTCACAAATAACCATTTATACCCCCTTATATATTTTTTATTTTGAAATCTAAGTTGTGTATATGGTTATAGCCCCAGAGTATGGAAAATGTGCAGTATGTGGCACTAACCTTGTTACGACAGTTTTTCTATTTTTCTCCAATCTCAATTCTGTTAGCAAATGTAATGTGATATGCTTTTACACTTTATTTTATTTTAGTTGATATATTCTTATTTTGTATCATCTTTGTACAGCTAATTTAGATTATGGTTCATTTATCTATGCGTTTTTTTTATAGTATTGAGGTTCTCACTGTGACAGGCTGCTTGTATCATTTTCTGGAAAGTATCTGAAATGTGAGTATTGTGTACCGTCTCCACATAACTGGACCGAAGAAAATATTTCTTGTGCTTTTGACAATCAGTTATACAAGATATATGTCCCTCATACAGAGGAAAGTCTCTTTGGGCCTGCATTTATTGAGGTAGTAATTGATCTATCTTTCTGTTTGCTTTATGTGTGTATATCTGGGTTGTGCTATAAAATCATAAAAAAAAAGGAAAATATATTTTCTCAAATATTAGGGTAGAATAGAACTATTTTATTGCTAAGAGAACATCATACACACACACAGAAGATTGGAAAACTAATTTTGGAAATATAGCAGCAACACTTAATGTAATCGAATCCTTATGTTTTAGGGTTATTATATAATCAGATCCCTATTATTCAGGGATATAATCATATACCTATTATTCGGGATATATTCAGATCCCTATTATTCAGGGATATAATCAAATCTCTAATATTCAGGGACATAATTTTTTCCCTATGATTCAGTGATATTTACCTTATACACTTTGTTTATAATCTGCTAAATATGTTGTAATAAAATATGATTGCTGACACTCCCACTCAAGCTTGTGAATATGCATTTTCCATTTTCAGCTTGGAAACAATCCTTTCATAGTTGTTGCTATTCAACCCCTTTGTTAGAAGGTCTGCAAGGTTGTCTTGAGAGGAGACATATGGAATGCAGATTTGACCACTCTTCAATTTTTCTTTAATAAAATGCTGATCAATTTCAATGTGTTTGGTTCTATCATGTTGCACATGATTATGTGGTATGCTAATAGCAAATTTATTATTACAGTAAAGTCTCATTGATTCATTCCACTTCATTCTGTCTTCCAAGATGATGTTCAGCCATAGTAGTTCACAAATCTCTTGTGCCATTGCCCTGAACTTTGCTTCGACACTGGATCTCGCTACCACATTGTTTTCTACTCTTCCAAGTTACAAGATTCCCACCAAGTAAAGTACAATACCTAGCAAGTATATCTCCTATCCACAATTGACTCAACATAGTCAGCACCTGTATATACTCCAAGATTTACATTCCCATTTCGTATTGAACAAAATTAGCTTGCCTGGAGTTCCTTTAAGATATTGTACAATTCTTAGTGCAGCCCATAAGTGAATCTCCTCTGGTTGGTGCATGAACTGGATGACTAGGCTCACTGCAAAGTTTGAGACAAATATGAGTATGCCACCTAATTTTTGGTACATTTCCTTGGCGACAAAGGTATCTTCTTATGCAAGGTTACTTCAATTCCCGAAAAATACTTCAATTCCCAAAAAATACTTCAATTTTCCCAAGGTCTTGATTACAAACTCCTTGGCTAGATTCTGGCTTAATAGTTGCTGCTCTTTTTCATCATCACCTGTCACTATAATATCATCCACATACACTAGTAACACTGTTACTCCCCCTTGTGTTTAACAAACAACATGTAGTCTTTTTGGCTTTGTTTGAAGCCCAAACCTGTCATAGTTTTAGTAAACCTTCCAAACCATGCTCGTGGTGATTCTTTTAGTCCTTACAATGCCTTTTTCAGTTTGCAAACAATATTGGTAGCATTATTCCACCATATCCACATAACAATTCCATGTAAATCTCTTCTTCAAGTTCCCCATGAAGGAAGACAGTTTTTACATCAAATTGTTGCAAGTTCCTACCATAATTAGCCGCTAGAGATAATATCACCCTGACTGCATTCATTTTTGCATTTGGAACAATTTTTTCCAAGTAATTAACTCCATAAGTTTGAGTGAATCTCTTAGCTACTAACCTTGTCTTTTCAATGGATTTGTCAACCTTGTATTGTGTTTTTATAGTATTTGCATCCTACTAGTTTTTTTTTTTTTTCATTTTGGTAGAGTATCCAATTTTCGAGTATCATTGTTTTCTAGTGCCTCCATTTCAAGTCCATGACCAATTTCCATTTTTTCTCAGTCAATGCCTCCTATAGAGAGATAAGGTTTTGTTTTAGGGTTTAGGCTTGTAAATAAGGCTTTATGAGAAGGTGATAAGTGTTTAAAGGATAGATAAGTGGTTATTGTGGCTTGGTGGTAGATTTTGTAGTCTCTTTCCTAAGGGCAATTTGAATGTCTATAAGTTATACACAATCAAATATTCTTGGAATGAGTTTATTTGATGTAATCACATTGGGATATGAAGAAAGACAAAACCTCCATATAACATTTTGAGACTATAACACTAGAAGATAGTCTATCAATTAGATAATATACAGTCAGAACAACCTCCCCAAAAAGATTTATGAACCTTATGTCAAAATAGAAGAGTCCGTGTTTGGTCAATTAAGTGCTCATTTTCCTTTCATTAATCCCATTTTGTTGGGGTTTTTGACATATAATGATTCATGGATGATACTCTCCTTACTACAAAAGAATTTAAGTTCATGATTAAAATAATCTGACATTATCTGATATAATCCTCTTAATGCTGACACCAAACTAATTTTTTACCATTGAAAAAATCACATTGAACAATAGAGTTGACTTCAAATTTTTGTTTTAGAAGGAACAACCATGTAACCCTTATACAATCACCTTTGAAGGTAATGAACCAATAAGCATATTTCAGGACCTTACACATTAGTATGAATTAAATAGAAGAGAGAAGTGCTCATTTTATTATTGATTGGAAAAGGTACACACTTGTGTTTGGCAAGTTCACACACTTCACAATGAAGACTCTCCACATCTAATTTATAAAGGGAAGGAAATAACAATTTTATGACTCTATAGGAAGGATGACCAAGACAACAATGTTGCAGAAGGACCTTTTCTCTGGTAGTCTTTATTAAATTAGAGGAAGAGAAAAAATGGCTAATGTTGTTGTGTAGTTTTGGGGGAAGATTTGTGTTTCCAAATAATAGAGGCCATTCTCTAGCATGTCCAATAATCCTCCCCAAATGCTTGTCCTACAACATACAAACATTATCATAAAAAACAACACTAAATGATAGGTTTAAAGAACATTTTTCAAGGTTATAGATAGGTTTGTTTTAGCTTCTCCTTGTCTTGCTATAGTGATGGAAGTGCCATCTATTGTGAATATTTTGTTATCATTGGGGCAAGGTGTAGGAGGAGAAATTTTTAGGTAGAGGTGTCATGTGATCAGTGGCACTCGAATCCGGTATCCAATTTTTGTTATAAAATCTATCTGAGACATTGAGTCCAACATCAAAAGGAAAATTTTCAAATGTACCTAAATATGAATATGTTAGATAACAAATATCTGTTGGTTTATCAAATTTTTTGATGAACAATATCATTTTCCTTATTTCATCTTGATTTGGTTGTATCAATTCTCTTATGTTTTCTTCCTTAGTTTCAGCTACTATATGTGCATGTCCTCCCTTTCTTATGTTGTCTCCTTTTTTCCCCACTCCTTGTCTTGGTTTTGGGGGGGCTCAATCTCTACTAGGTGGCTTTCCATGTAGCTTCCAACATTTTTTCACGAGTGTGACGATGTTTGTAGCAATAGGTACACCACACTCCTTCATCTTTGTTCTCCATCTTGGTTATTCCTCTCTTTTTCCATTTTACCATCTTGGTTGTGGCCTCAGTGGTTATCATGGCTGAATTTACACAACTGGAGTTTTTAGCATTAATTCCCTTATACTTTCTTCACTTTTGACCATAGGCACACTTCATTAATTCTTGGAACTTTATTTTTTCCAAGTATCTGAACCCTCACCTGATCAAAATCAGAGTTAAGCCCCACCAAAAAACTGTAAACTCTATCTTGCTCAATATATTCTTTTAGCATTACTGAATCTGCTGGGCATTTGGGTTTTATGACCCGGTAATGCTCTAACTCCATCCATGATGATTTCAGTCGATTGGCATACTCTGTATTAGTCTTGTTTTGTAGCCACAATTTTCACCTTCACCTCATATTTGGGCAGCATCCTTAGCTTTGGATATGTCTGCTTTATAGGATTCCATATTTCTTTTGCAAATTAAGAAACATGCAAGTATCACTTATCTTTGGGATCATTGAGTTCCATAGCTACACCATGATCATAGAATCCTCTTTTTCTCATTTTGTAAATTTGGGATCTTCCTCGTTTGGGGCATCATCACTGAAGTGGCTAGCTTTCCCTTTTCTTTTTAAAGTGGTATGAACAAGTTGAGACCATTTTAAGTAATTTTTTTCACTCAATTTGTATGTAGTGTTAAGATTCTAAAGCTCTCCATGAGTATGGGATTTATTTTCCCCTATTTCAGTTGTGTCAATTGAGTTTGCATGGCTGCAACAAGGCCAATGTAATGAATGACGAGATAAATCATGAAACAATCAAGGCTACCTTCAAAGAGATGATTGACAACAATGAAGGTTGTCGTAGTGTTGTTAAAATCACAAGTATACTCGCATACTCGCACAATTTAGTGAGTTTGGAGGCCAAGCTGAGGTGACTCGAGCGACGGATCAGAATCGGAGGGAATCGGAATGAGTTGCCGTGCGGCCTTGGAGGATTGCTGGAGCTTCTCGATCCTCTACGTGATTTGTGAATGACCATTTTTGGTAAAAAAAAATGGTGCTTCGTGGCCCACTTGTCCAGAATACAACCCAAAACGTAATGCTCTGTTAGGTTAGTAAGAAATTCGAAAGGAAACCCACAAACCTTCACTCGCTCTCGCCACCACTTGTTGCTGCTACCGTCGTTGTTACCCTCGTGGTTGCCGTAGTCGCACTTCGCAATCGCGTTTGCAAATGTGCTCGTGTTCACAATTGCGTTTGCACCTATGCAAAGCGATCTTATTCGCAATTGCGTTTGCAACCGCCGCTTGCTCTCCTCGCCGTTCGCCGTCGCTTGCTTCGTCGCTCGCCGCTGGTCGCTTACCGTTCTCTGTTACGTTCTTCTCTGACCTTCTACTTCTCTCTGGTAGCCTTGTTTTATAATGGGAGCAAGCGCTGAGGGTGCAAGAAAAAGATTTCCTTGGATAATTAAGTGTATTAAACATTCCTGAATTTATTAATTATTTTATATATCAATATTTTACTAATTATGAATCTGTTTTTAGTTGTGTTGTAACTCTTACGAGTCGAATTATGATCCTCGAATTACGATGTTTTATCTCCTTTTCGATCCTCGAGTTTAACAACATTGGGTTGTCGTCTAGGATTTTGGATGTGCAGTTATAGGTGGCTCTCAAGATTTGAACTCTCTGATACCATCTCAAATATTAGAGTAGAAAAGAATGATTTTATTGCTAAGAGTACGTCATATATATATATATATATATGTAAGATTGAAAAAATAATTTTAGAAATATAAGAACAGTACATAATATAACACCTATGTTTCATGGAGAT
>Ga0123341_1004851_pt1 | contig 11890 bp, 4 predicted proteins | sample Turbeapinknodule_FD_89959 | JGI IMG/M metagenome (GOLD analysis project Ga0123341, IMG submission 89959) | Root nodule microbial communities of legume samples collected from Mexico - Turtle bean Mexico pink nodule | ecosystem: Host-associated > Plants > Roots > Nodule | place: Mexico: Nepantla... | reverse complement strand
GTATAATTAGTTGAATTCATAATATTAAAAAGATATAATTTAAAATTGTATGAAAGAATATTTAAAAAAAAAACATTTAAAATTAGAAATGTTTATAATTCAACCTCTAATTTAAGAATTTAAACAATTTTACACAATTGATAAAATATTTATAATTCAACCTCTAATTTAAGAATTTAAACAATTTTACATACTTTTGGATTATGTGATGAATAAAAATGATTTATTTCCAATTTTGTGTTATTTTCAAGAATTTAAGGAAAGATGAAGCAAAAGGATATATTATTATGAATAATATGTCACTTACCCAAAGTCCAATTGGGTTAAATAGAAGGTGTGAGGCATAACACTAGACATTATTGGGATGATTGAGAGAATATAAGGAGATAGAAAACCATAAAGGAGGCAGTCGTTAAGGAGAAACATCTTGGATCTTCTTTTCTTGCTTTAGATGCATGTAGTGGCTAACATGAGTGGTTAATTCTTCCCTTTGAGATTAGGAGTAGTTTGTTCGAACTCTTATATATTGAGGTAATATTTATCTATAATATTTTAGTTCTTCATTGATGATTGATATTATCATTTTATTCTCAAAGCTTAAATTATTCATGATTTTGATCCTTAGATCTGTCAGGAAAATATTTATAAGAATCTGACCTAAATGATAATGCTTAACATATTTTAATGCTAGAAATATATTTGAAATGTTAATTCCTTTATAACGTTTGTTCGTAGTGATAAGGAGTTTTTATAAATATGCGAGGAATTGATATTTAGTAGACTTTCTTAATAATTTTGAATTTGAGAAATCGATATGAATGATTTTTATATGTGCATCAATATCAATCAAGACTAAATATTATAATCTTTTGTAAAGATATAGACGAATGAGAAGGATGAACCTCAATCCCAATTTTCCTAATGAATCACACAAATTTTTTACTTTGCTTTATTTACATTCTTGCAATTCATCATTCACCACAAACTTTTGCATATTATTTTCTATTTAGTGAATATTATACTTGAGAATTTCATTGTTCCTTGTGGGTTCGATATCCGTTCTTGTGGACAAATTCATTACTTTTGACACGATACACTTGTCGTAAAATAGTCATCGGTGAACAATGACTCATTTTATGTTGGTTGAATATGGTGCATTAATAAAGAGAAATTTGATCTGAGTCATTACTTTTAGATGACACACTAATCAAGGGTTTATGTCAAGTTCAAGAATCTAGTAGTGAACAATATTAACAAATAATGTCTCATTCAATGTGAAATGAATTTGATGTGTTGATAAGAAGAGATTTGATCCAAGATGTTACTTCTGGGTGGCATATTGAACAAGGGTTTGGTTCTGTGTCAAATTTTAAGATTTTGAAAATGAACAGTAGTGGGGAACATTTCCGCATTGAGTGTTAGTTGAATCTGGTGCATTGTGGAAGACTATATTTTATCCTGACTATTGCTTTTAGGTGATACACTAATTAAAGGCCCAATTCAATGTTTAGGAATCTAATGGTGAACAATGTTGGGGAAGAGTGCCTTATTCATTTTAAGTTGAATTTGGTGTTTTGATAAGAAGGGATATAATTCAGAGCATTGCTTTTGGGTGCCACACTAATCAAGAGCTTGGGACAAATTTGAGGAATCTAATGGTGAACAATGGTGGGGAATAATGCCTCATTCAATATAAGTTGAATATGGTGTATTGATAAGGCTAGGTTTGATTTAGGTCATTGCTTTTGAGTGGTACATTGATCAAGGGCTTGACTTTAGGTTCAAGAATCATATAACTCTATACAAGAGTTGTCATCTTGCTAATCGAAGAATTGATGAAATTTTACACAACATAATATAATATGACGAATTTGTGTGTTCTTTATCCTCTCATCTCCAAAAGGTGTATTTTGCAACCAACACTCATTCTTCCATTGTTCTGTAGCTCATTCTAGTATGTTGTGTACAATAGGTGCCAATGTTCCTATTTCTTGTATTTCAATTATATGAGATAAGTATCCCTTGCACCATGCTTTGTAGGTGCTAAGGGATATAATCATTTTTAAAAGCATTTGAGTAGAAGTTCCTTAGCACCAAGACACTGAATTGCTATCTTGAACAACCTTTGCCTTTTCCTCTAGACAATTTGTTCTTGGAAGTTAGTCTATTCATGTGGATCAATATTAACCATTATTTCCTTTATAAATTGTGTTTCTTAATTGAAAGGGACCGCCTCTTGCTTTAAGGATAATAACTTACCAACAGATTTCTTTTCTTCATCCAACCTTTGGCAAGCTTCCTTTTATTGCTTCTTTGGTTTTCTTTTATGGGTTAGGTCTTGGTCATAGGTGTTAGTCTTTAGGGTCTGAGTGAAGTGAATTGAATTGAAATAAAATAAAAAATTATTATTGAATTGGTTAATTAAGAGCAACAAACCAATTTAAACTAACAAAATATATTTGTCACCACATTTGTACTTTCATTGAACCTACACCAATGAATATACATCTCTTGCTCAAGTAACATCATTAGTTGTTACATTTTAGTTGTATGACCTCGATCTGTTCTACGATATACATATGTTGCATATTACAATGTTACAATATGTTAACAAGTTTACCAAATGAAAATAATTATACAATATTTATATATACCTAATATGTTGTGAATGCTTCACTACAATCATGTGACATAAATTTATTATGCGGGAGAACATAGTCCATATCAATGTTGTCTATACCCAAAAACATGGAAACTTCATTTGATATCTTCGTGTAAAAGTCTTCATCCATAGTAAATCTAACAAAATAAAATTTAAGTGTCAAAAACTAATATACACGCTTTTATAAAATCAACTCTTGAAAAAAAAAACACTTGATCTCTAGAGCACCTAATCCTAGAATGTGAAATATGTATTTCGAATTAGACCTTCTACAATACATTATTTGCTTTCCAAAATATCTAATTTATAATACATATTTCGCATTTTGCATGTATTATGTAATATTTAATCTTTGAAAACATATTTAAGATTCTAATTAGAAAATTTAGAAAGCATATCATATTTTCAAAATTAAATGTATTAAATAATGTAAGATATGTATGTTCTAGAAAACTTCTTTAGAATAGATAATTCATAATAATGGTCTCGTTATTTTGAAATGTTCTATCCAAAAGTCAAAATTCATATTCCGATTAATCAAATTCAAAATATTTATTTTTTATATGAATATATTCTAGATTTTTTTTTTCTAAAAGTTTATTTTCAAATTGATTGATACATAAACTTGTGAGATATCCATTAAAAAAACTCCATTGGTCCCATTTATACCTTTTGCCTAACCAACTTTAAATCACCATTAAAGCTCGTCGGAATCCTTAAACTTGTAGTAATGAAATACAAACTTGCAATGGAGTAAAAAAAAAGTATTGGAAGCAAGAAAACTAAGAAAAATGAGACACCGTTGAAATAAACTATAAAAAATAAAATAAATGGAGTGCAAGTTGCAATTTGGAGGTGAATGAAGCAAAGGCCCAATAAGAACACACAGGTCGTTTTGTAAGGAAACTAATGGGCTTTCCAATAGTGAATTAGGGTTATGCGTATTCTCTCTCTTATATAAGAGACCTTGCAACCCTGCTTCTTCCATCGACTTCTTTTCCCACATATTTCCCAGGTTCTTGTTTTCTTTTTTTCGCATTTGTTTGTTATGTTGTTTCTGTTTATTTTAACGGAACACTGAAATTTTCGAGCAGTGATGAAGAGAAAGTCATGCACCACTCTGATTATTCAGTGCTGATAAGACTCTAAACCCATTTAATCTGAGCTCTTTTTCTCTAAACACTACTGAGTTAGGTTATCCTTTTAAATTGATGCTTTTGGGTTTTACATTTTTGTGTTTTTAATTGTTCGTGATTTGGATCTAAAGTTGGATAAGGGAACCGTGTGATGGGGTTTTTTAACCCTAGCCATGATGCGGACCGTACAGCATTTATTGCTATTGGGGATAAATTTTTGGTTTCTGATGGTTCCCTGTTCATGCCATATTCCTTAGTCAGGTTTTGTATTTCATCTGAGTACTTGTTAGAAGTTCAAATCTTTTCTTTACAATGAATTTTTAAATTGGATTTAAATTGTAGTTGTTTGTATATAGTGATATGTTCGGGGCAATTTTTGTTTTGTTTGATATTGTTGAGTTAATTTTTTATTAGTTTTAGGTTCAATGAGTAATTTAGATAAAATCGATTTTTGAGATTTTATTTGATCTCTGCTGATGTTATTTCTTTTTTCAATGTTATTTGTTTTTCAAGTTTATTTGTTTATATTCGTTTTTCAAGGTTATTCGTTTTTCAAGGGGTTCAAACCTGAGTTCATCCTGACACTATTGAAAAAATTCGCCAAAACTGAATTTTGGCCAAAGATAACTTTTAAGGTAAAAGTTGAGAAAAGTTGAGAAAAGTTGAGAAAAGTTGAGACCAATCTAATTCATTAATAATTAAAGGAATTTATAAGAATAAAAAGTATATATAAACCCTAAACCCTAGACGTTACCAACTAATTCATTAACAATATATGAATAAAAGTATATATATTAATGATTATTTGAAGATTATTTAAGTCAATCCCTGAACCCTAAAAACAAGTAAAACAAGATTATTTTCATGATTATTATAACAAGTGATAATTATAACAAACACCTATTATTTTCGAAAATATCTTTTATTCCCGATATAAACCGATATGAAAGTTCAGGAAAATAATACTTAAATCTTAAACCTTAAAATAATTTCTTCCAAATTATTCCAGATATAAACAGATATGAAAATTGAGGAATGAAAATAATAACTCTAAAATAATTTCTTTCCAAAAGATCTGGAAGTGAATTTGTTGTGTTGCCTAAGTCTAAAATAATTTCTTCCGAAAAGGTCTGGAAGAGAATTTGTTGTCTTCTGAATATAATAATCCAGAAACAAAATTTAAAAGTTCATTTTGAATAAAAATTTCTGGAATAAAAAAAATATTATATTAAGAGCATTTTCGTCTTTTTCATTGGTATTGCAGTGATATGATGATGGAGGAAGCAATTGTCAGAGATCTTTTATCATCTGCTTAAAGGCCTCTCCTCCTAAAACCTTATATCGGTTGCATGAAGATATTCCTATTCAAGTTTTTCTGCTAAGCTATAAAATTAAAATAACTAAATTATGATCGATTATGAAAATAAGCAAAATTTCCCTCAATACATACATGGCATATCCAACTGCAACAACATGAAACCTGGACATTTGTCTTTGAACCGTCCATTTTGAGTAACCCATAATTTAAATAAACCTCACAAAATGCAACACTTTGATCTACACAATCTGTCATTATCTCCAATGAACAAAATTTAATCTTCACATTGTTTATGAACATCTCAGTGTTCGAATCAAATGTTTGTATTTGTTAGTATACAATTGTATTGACTGTGTGATGTTTACTGTGTCCACGGAAGTGTATCAGGATAAGGATTTGGTTCACAATATTTGAATAAACCTTCAATTTCAGGGCAGCCAGTGGGATAAGGAATTGAGCGATGAAAAGGGTCACGCTTTAGTTTCTTGTGATAAAGTGAACCTCGACAGCCATATGGGTCTTTTTGGAACTGAGTTCTAACCAATTCCTCACCTTTCAGAGCAGCTGCTTTTGAATTTGATGTAGCAGGAGTACCTGCATAGAAGAACCTTGACTCTGGAAACCCAATAGCAGATCGATGTAGATGTGCAAATCTTTTTTCCTTGAAATCATAACTTACAACCTGATTTCCAGATTCAACAAATCAGATTCAAAGATTTCTTATTTTATTTCTTATCAGCATTTGGAAGCAAGTAATAAATGTAAGCAGTAAAAGCTTGTCGTGCAATAAAGGAATAAAATGGTTGATTTGACATAAGAAAGGGTTACGTACAGTTATATTTTGGGGATAGGAGCCAGTAAGCTCCCGGAATCGACAGACACTAAATAGAAGATTTTCAAAGCTGTCACGTGCATGCTCCTCTGTCAGTGCTCTCCATTTCACACCTTTTTCTTTACCTACAAACAACCCAAAAGAATGAGATCATTTCTGATAAAGGTTAATTTGGAAAGCATATGGATATAAACTAAAGATGAAAGATAGTCAGCACCCTCAGAAAAATGATGCAGCAGAAATTCATCAAGCTAACATTATATTTATTAGTTAGTAGGTCTATGGCATAAGCCATTATTCAGAACACAAGCCGTTTAAACACTTTTTACAAGATGAAAGATGAATGTCCCTCTGACTGTTCTTCCTTTCTTTCCCTATTTAAAAAAAATTCCCTATGATTTTTATGCTTTCAAATCACACAAGTTGGACTCAACTAGAATGAGTTTACCCAAGACCCAACATAAAAATCAGATATTTGAAAAATTGAAGTTGCTTTCCATAAAGTCAACTCATTAGATTTTAAAGTTGACAAGCCTAATTCATGCACTATTCCTATATATTCAGATCAATGTTGTCAAATTCGAAGGAACCAAAAAAAAAATCATGACACAACTTTTAAGGGTTTGAGTGTATGAAACACTATATTCAAAAACCTATGCATGCATACAAGAACAATAATTTATAATAATTCATAAATAGTGACAACTAAAAATAGGTTCACAATTTATAAAATTACTCATAATGTATAATAAATTCATAATTTTTTAATATAAACAAACTATCCTAGGAAACCATTTATATTAAAATCAAGATAGTTATCCTCCTCCACATAATCCTCATGTTTATTATTGTCATCCCATCACCTTCATCATTGTCAGCAATTAGAGGAACCTCCAACTCATCCATAGGTACACCACCACCACCATTCTCCAAGTTCAACTAATATGTTTTCATCTGAAGCATCCAAATCTAAATTTGCTTAATTCTCTTTCACAATCCATTCATCATCAAAAGTAGGATCACCAATTTATAGTCATTTGTTTTCTAACATTCTTCTTGTTCAATCTTGAATTAGCAAATCAGAAACATCACATCATTCATGATGTTTTGTTGTAAATGATTTCTTTTCTTTGTGTGGACTTAATAATTATACAATTAACTAACACATCATACTAGCCTATTAGGTGGTATAGAAAAATAATTATAAAATCGATTTGATAAATTCAAATTCTTATCCTTTCAAAAGTATTCCAATTATGCTCACAACCAAATGAACTATAAGTCAAACTCAACTCTAATAGTGAACCTTTGTAATTCTAGATGTTCAACACCATATGATTGTCACGTGTTGGAGTTTTGGTTTTTAGTGCATATTGAGCTAATAAACTACTAAAATAATCCAAATTTGCTCTTGAAACTCTCAATCTAAGCATCAATCTTTTCTCATCAATGTCTCACCAACCTACCTATAAACAATCATAAATTCCACACTTCACTTCATAGTCAATTTTAAATTCAAGATCATTGTGTGCTAGAGCATAATTGCACAAACCAATTTTGACTAAGGGCTTAATCCAACAAAGCATGAAATATGAAATAGTTGCATTTGACAGACACTATATAAAAAAAAGCATATCATGCAACAAGCAAGTGTTTCGTCTAACATATAAAGCACCATGCAGATTTTCCACTTTGTAATTGTTGATGATGATCAAACAATAAGTGAACAAATTTTAAGCTAACATTAACATAAAGAATATTTGTTAGGCTTAATTTTGTGTTGCAAGGAATGTCTTCTCCATGTATCGCCAAGATGATCAACGCCAAATTAAAGTCTACGTCAAAGATCTCTTGGGATACGAGCTAAGGTTGCAATGTCTATCAACCATTCTAACAACAAGCATATGTCAACTCTAACCCAGCTATCTGCCCATTACGATGTGCACTTTTACCATATTTTGGTGCAAAAAGTTATGCTACCTAGAAAGATAAGTACTATTAGCTATCAAGGATGTTGTGTGAAGAAAATAAGATAAATTAATGTTGCATGAAGCACATTCAACGCTTCTCACCGATCAAGCTCATCAGATGATAGAAGAAAGATGGACATTCAAATGAGTTCAAAGCTACTTAGCAGCTAGAAAAGGGATTGTAATGACAAAATTCTTCAAGTGCTATATAAATACAAGCTCTGAAGAGAAGATAAAGAAGTTATGTCACTATATAGTGCCAAATTCCTGCAAAATTTTCTCATTGCCCAAAAGCTTTACAAGAACATTGTAGTATTCATTAGCAAACTATGAAAGAGTGTTTATCCTTGTAATCTATGCTTCTTGTTTTAGCCTTTTTCTAACATTCTCTGAATCACCTATGCTATTACCCCCTTCAAATCATTTGAATTTTGACTGATCAAATTTTGCAATTGATAAACAACACCCCACATTAATTTTTTAATATCTTCAAGAATTGCTATACATGCTCCAACATCCTTTGAAGTTCTTGCTAAATTAAGTTTCAATTTATAAATTCCCCTTGTTAATACTTTATCACAATATTTAAACTTCACATTGTTGTTTTCCCATCAATTGAAACCCAATGACTCCATGCAGGATCAATGCTTGTTCCAATATCACTTTCTCTTTTAGCAGCCTGATCTGAACCACCTTCAGTGATGCCTTTTTCTTCTTCTTCAAATTCTAAAGAGGACAAAACACTCTCCAAAATGGCACTAAAAATTGAAGAAAGTATTAAGAAGAAAAAATTTGAAGATGAAGGCAACTACCAACGATGTTGATGTGAGAGTCGAAGATGGGGACGTGATGACCATGAGAGTTATGATGGCCAACGACAGTAGTAAAGCTAGCGTTGACAACAACATCCGTGTTGAGATGGCTAACAAGGATGATGGTGATGGTTGTGTTGTTGATAATGAGAGCATGTGTTGTTGAGAGTTCATTGGTTTTGTTTGATTTGTGAATGGGAACCCAAGGGGAAAAGAGCCATCCTTAAGAGTTGGGCTTCTTTTTCAAGTTAAGTTTTTTAGCAAACAAATGTGGACACGTTGCACGATTCTCTAATTTCACAAGCAACAACACAATCCTATTACAATCCGCATTTCTCCCAATCTGCCGTGACATCAGCTCACTGCATCCCCCTTACTCGCAAAATCGCACGAGTATGAGAGTATACTCATGATTTTAACAACATTGATTCAACCACATGATTGTAAACATTAAGAACATTAAAACCTTATCCTACTAGGTAAAGTCAGTTACATGGATCATATGACTTCATGGGAACATAGTTAAAGACCATGACAACTTCCTCCAAAGCCTTTTTTGGTCTTTCTCTCCTTTTCACAAAACTAAAATATGCAATCTACTATTTTAATTGGTGGCTCTCATGGCCTTCTTGGTATGTGTCCAAACCACTTTTTTAGATATTCATCATCTTTTCTCAATCTATGTTATACCAATCTTCTCTTGTATATAATAATTTTGTATGTTGTCAGTTCTTGTGTGGCCTCACATGTATCATGACTTCCTTCTTTCCTTCATGTCATCCCTTTAAACCACCACATTCACTACCATTTAATATAGCTTGACAAAAAAAAAGAATAAAACTCAATTTCAACACTAGTAGATACTCTACAATAAAAAATATCTCTCAAAACTTTTCTCTATTTTGGTCATCTTGCCTAGTATCCTTTGTGTAACATCCTCATTAATTTCCCTATCACTTTGTAATATTAATCCTAGATATGTTTTTTATTTCATTCTTAGGAAGGAGTCAAACTCCCATGCCAGTGCATTTACAATAACTCACCAACTGCTCAACCAACTATGTTATATTTAAATTTATAAACTTGTTGTACAATATCTTCAATTTTTACTTCCAAGTTAGATTCCTCGTCTCTTGCTAAAGTTAAAATGCTTAGACTTTAGTGTATTCCTAGTAAGCTAAAACCCTTTGTTTCCAAAGTGTGTGTCCGAAGTTCAAGCCTAATGTTAACTATTTCCCTTCATGTTCATCCCTCAGTGAAGACTGTCATCCGCAAAAAAAAAAAAAACCCGTAAATTTAACCAGTAAAGATTTATGACCAAATCTTTCGTATGTCCTTGAAAAGCATATCCAAGATTAAATTGAACGAGTAAAGATTTATGACTGAATCTTGATGCAATCTTATCCCATAAGAAAATTCTTAGCCTCATCTCTTGGAGTGCTCAAGCTGTCAAATGACTTGTAAACATTAAAAGAAATATCCTATAACATGAAATATGAAAAATAATTCAACTAAAATTAAATATGATGTTTTATTAATATTACAGCACTTCCCAAGGGATATATGATCTTATTGCTAATGAGAAAAGATGTCTGTAAATAAGGAAAATCACATATTCAATTTTCCAATTCTCATGTTCTTTTTCACATACCTATGCAACCCAAGACCAGCTAATTCCCAACTTAATCGACCATTTTCAATCATCTTTTATTATAACAAGTTATAGTTTGTTTTTGGACATTTATATCTCGCACATAGTGGCTGATCTTCCAGAGAGCAACAAACTACATATCCAAAGCAGCAGTGCCAAACACTTGACAAACATAAGAAGTACAATCAGGGCAATTATATTCTATTCCTTATCCTTTGGAATTGTTCCTAACTTTTATTTTATCAGCAAAATAGTTCTTAACCTATTATCCCTAACAATAAGCATTGAGCAGGCATTTAGTTTCATCAATCAGACAAAATATGCTACAATGCAAGCGCCATAACTCACCAAACCACCCTTTTGAATCCGCAACAGCCCAGTAACTCTGCGCCTCGCTGCGGGGCCCCGCATCTCTCCGAGTCTCTCCACCGCTGAACAGGAGCAAAGCATAGTCATCCTTCGCCGCAATTTCAATCCCTTCAAGAATGTGTGTCACAAAAGTGGAAGCTTGGCCAGGATTCTTCTGATAAGACTCTAAAAACCACGAATCCTCCTTGTCAATTTTGCCACAACTACTACTAGTGTAAACAGAATGCCCAGCAACCATCACAAGGTTTTTAAGCTTGGAGAAAGGAAAATCATCAGAACCCACGTCAGCTTTTACAGAGCCACTTTGCACCATATGTTGGGTTCCATAAAAAGAGAAAATAAAGAAAAGTGTGAACACAAAGGACAAGGCTAGGAAGAGACCCAGTAGAGGGTGAAGCTTAAGGTAGTGGTGGAATCGATTCCCAAATGATTTTATCATTCTGATGGGGTGAAAGGGCGACCTTTTGGGCTTTCGTGTTCGTTTTGTGGCGGTTCCTGATTCTACGTCGAAATCGCTTTCTGGGTATGCGATAAAGGACTTGGGAGGCTGAGATCCAAAAGGGGGAGAGTTCATTGTAATGGGGTTTTCTATGATTTGGCAAAGATGGTGAAGCTAAGCAAGAGAATCATTGGATCGCTGTGGAAGCAGGACTGGTGAAGAAGGTCTCACATGAAGCAGTGAATGGGAAAATGTGGTGTTTGAAGGCTCTGATGATTCACAAAGAGAATTGAATTGAAGGATCTGAGTTGGAATGAGAGAAAATAATTATGAAAATGGAGAATTGAAAGTTTTGGTTTGTTTGAGTGAAATTGCAGAGACTTGTTATTGCAGAAGTCTGCTTGGAAGGGGAGCAATGCAGAGGATCAACAAGAGATCCAACTTTGGAGGATCTGTCTTTTTCTCTATTGGAAATCTCTATATTTTTTTATTCATGCAAGAAGTGTCAATTTAATTCTTAACAAAATAAATACTTAATTTAAATTAATTTTTTAATGTATAAAAAAATTAAAATATTTCTCAATATAACTGGAAACTTACTGTGTCCACTTTTTTTTATAATAATATTAATAATAAAATAATTATTATAACAAAATTAAATACAAAAATATTAAAAGTTATATATATATATATATATATAT
>Ga0123341_1004850_pt1 | contig 11891 bp, 6 predicted proteins | sample Turbeapinknodule_FD_89959 | JGI IMG/M metagenome (GOLD analysis project Ga0123341, IMG submission 89959) | Root nodule microbial communities of legume samples collected from Mexico - Turtle bean Mexico pink nodule | ecosystem: Host-associated > Plants > Roots > Nodule | place: Mexico: Nepantla... | reverse complement strand
TATATATATAATTATAATTTTATATTGTATTTTATTGTTTGAATTGGACAAATATCCAATAACACTACAATTTAAATTATGAGTACTTGTAAATTAAGTTTGAATTATTAATTATAATTGAGTAATTCAATATATAAAATTAGTAATTCTTTTAATTTGTAAAGACATTGAAAAAAAATAGTTGGGGTTAGAAATTTGAAAATATTTATAATTAAGAGTGCTTCATTTTAAATATATACACTAACGGAATAAGATACCAGTTCAATTCTTTGGTCCGTTTTGACAGCACAGTTTAGAGGTAGGGGAATGAAAATCTCTTGGCTGTGAAAGCTGAAGGTAGCATATGTTACATACATAATTTAATTTTTGCTTCTTTTAGAAAGACATTAAGATAACAACTTTCTCATGTGTAACTTAGGTCTTGCGTAAGAACATAAATTACAGATTACAAATACGAGGCACCAAGTGTGTTTCAAATTTTAAATTAACACATGAGATGGGTGTGTCAGTTAAAGTGCACTAACATTTTTTAAACAGAAAAACTAAAAACTGAATGGAGAAGGCCAAGACATGGTAGTACACAAAAATGTTTAATTTAAAAAGGTCTTTGGTCATCAGAGAAAGTGAAAAAGCTCACAAAGGTAAAAAAACAATTGTTGTGTGCTTCTGTAGCCTACAGGAGCAGCACATCACATCCATTGGCTAAAGAATTAGAAAAGGGTAAGGAGAAATTAATGGTTAAGATGTGTGGTGGAGTAAGAATGTTGTATGCCATAACTTTTCCAATGGTGAGCACGAAATTTGATGTGATGAACAGAGAAGGACAATAAAAGGACCTTGAAAAACAGACAGATCATAAATCTGTGGGAAGCAGCGATTTGATTGTTATTGTCCTCTCCACAGACAATCGAATCACCAGATATAGCAAAACTATATAGTAGGGTATTTCATTGATGGGGCCACTCAGTGGTTCAAACTTCAAATTTCAGAGCTGAAGTTTAAAGATTGCTTCATGTTTGATTTTGTTTTATACAAAAAAATTATGTTTTGTTAAGTAAAATATTCTAAGACTAACATGGAGGATACTAAACTGCTATCATCTATTTGAATAATGGAAAAAAATTACATTACTTTACTAAAATAACTAATTATGTGATTACTGATTAATTTTATAATTATGTATGATTGCGTAACATAAATTCATAGTCATATTTGTAAAATGAAAATTATTCTTACTGCATTTTTTAACAAATATAGAGAATGTTATAGTCTAACAAGTCCAGACACGAATACGATACGGAGATACGACTAAATTGAAAATTATAGGACACGGAACACAATTATATATAAATTAAAATGTAGTAATATATTTTGTTATATGAAAAAAAAAAACATAATGTTTAACTTTTACTTTTTGAAAATTTTTATATTTTGTTTGAGATTTTGTTTAGATTTTATTTGAGATTTAGTGTGGAAGAGAAGAGGTCTTTAAAATACTTAACGACATTTTTTTTTCAAGTTTTTCTGGCGGGTCCAAGGAGGGGAACGTCCAGCGTATCCAGAAAGAGGGTCGTTTCCAACCCAATAAAAAGCGTCCAACACCGTGTCGGACACGCTTCTGCCGTGTGTCCGTGTCTGCAGTATATCGAAAATACCGACGACGCCTTTTTCGCAGTATCCGAACTTCACAGGTTATAGTATTTGGTAACCATTTATGTCAAATTTGAGATAATTAGTTAAAAAGATATGCATGTTTTAAATAGGTTGAAGTGAAGTAATGTAATGAAAAAATTAAATACGAAAACTAAATAAGATTATCTTAACGCATACATTACTCCAACAATTAATGTAGTTTTCCATGTACCAATAAAACGTTTTTGAAGTAAACATTTGTTATTCTATACTTTATAACCTATTGACCGTGATATGATATTGCCATAATACTAGGTTATATTGTCTTCATTATTGTTAATGTTGTTGCTCAAGGGAAATTTAGCGCAACCAATTTTGAGCTATAATGGTGCAAAAGTTTAGATTTTGAGTGAAAAATGGCTCCAAATCTAAGCAATCTAGTAGTCGTGTATCTTTTTTAAACTCTGATTCTTTTCGCTTCAAATCAGGTTGCCCTACAAAGTTGTCAAAACAAATTGGTAAATGTTTCAGTGCGCGATTCCATGGGAAGTAAATGTTGGTGAAACTCGAGAGATTCTCTTCGGTTTCCATGCAAGGGTGTCACTCTGCTTCTATTCTCAGAAGAATTAATAAATATATATTTATGTCATTTAAAGTATAAGAGGCTCCATGGATAGACAAAAAGTATGGTGTGAAGCATCGAAGTGAGAGCACACTAAGAAGAATTATATATTGAACGAAACAGTGACAGTAATTAGTATTACAAATTCTAAAAAATTATTCTAAGAAATACGAATGTGAGAAGAGAGATTTATTAGTTGTATACTTTATCTGAATGGTTTTATTTAAAACTGATCATGGAAGATTTGGTCACAATGATATGAATTATCTCGATCTAGAAAGGGTCTACCATACTGACAAATTTCAATAATAAAAAAAATCGTAGGTATAGACGATAGAAGGTAAATAGTAAGATGAAAATTAAGAATAACATATTCCATTGAAGTGTTAATGAATTTCAATTTATGTGAGAATTTGTTAAATATATTATAACTTTCATATTTTTTTCTCACAATAAATTCTCAGTCAAGTTCAACTTAAAAATGTTAGTTGCTGATAATATAAAAATCCTATTTATATATTAATATTGTTATAACTTATTCATGTGAAATACGTTTAGATTAAGGAGAAAAATATATGAACAATGTTTCTTATTAATAACTGGAAAGTTACGTTAAAAGACTAGATGTTCTACTAATACAATCTACCAAATATAATAGAAATAATATATGAATCTATGAACGGTCTAATACAAGTAAACAATCTATAAACATTCATACAATATTTTACTAAGTTAATCTTCACAATTCTCCATCTTGGTTCAACACAAAAGTTATGAGTGAAAGTCACTACGTACCACTAAGCCCACTACAAACTTAATCACCAATAAGTTGGATTAAATCCAAACAATGAAAGAACTTACTGTATGGCAGAACCTCCATAATCATATCAGAGGGATTGTGATTTGTTGAGACTTTCATCACCTTCATAGATCCTCGTGCAATCTCCTTTCTTATGAAATGCAACTTAACATCAATATGTTTAGTTTTTTCATGGTAGACTTGGTTCTTGGACAACTTTACCGCATTGTTACTATCACAATAGACTATAACAATATAGTCTTGCACTTTTAGCTCCTTAGTGAGACCCTTTGGCCAAAAGGCTTCCTTTTGTTATGACTATGTACTCTACTTTGGTGGTTGCTAAAGTCACTATCTTCTGTAGATTGTCCTTTCAACTAATACCAGTATTATAAGCAGTGAAACACATAGCATGTGAGAGACATTTTGGTGTCCAAACACCCATCAAAATTTGAGTCAATAAAATCTTTTACGAGAGCATCTCCGACAGACCGTCTAACTCCACCATAAACTAGCACTCTTTCAAGCGATCCCTTCAAGTAAATAAGAATTCACTTAAGAGCTTGTCGACGAGCTCACTCAGGATTTGACATGAAGTTGCTAACAACGCTAACAACATAGACTAAATCAAGTCGAGTGCAAACCATAGTGTACATAAAAGAACCAATTATATTTGCTTATGGAAGACCGTCCATATAACATTGTCCCCCATCATTCATCTTATAGTGGAAATCAAGAGGTGTGAATACAAGTTTTAAATTTGTCATTCCCAAATTTATCAAGGATTTTTTTGGATAGATCTCATAAGATAAATACAAATGCTTCAAATCACATCATCTATCCAAAAAATATTCCTAGCAACTCCAAAGTCCTTCATCTCAAACTCGTTGTTCAACTCAGTTTTAACCTTATGCACCTCAAGTTTACTATTGTTTGCTATTAGAATATCATATATATACAACAACAATAAAATAAATTAACATTCTACTAGAAACTTGAAGTAGATGCAAGTGTCATATTTGCTATGTTCGAAATCGATGCTTGGAATGAACTAATCAAATAATTTATTCCATTTCCTTTGAGCTTTTTCATACCATACAAAAATCTGTTTAAATTACAAACATAATCATCCTAGTTTCCTACCTTAAATCCTTCTAATTGTTTCATGTAGGTGTTCTTCTCTAAGTCTTCATATAGGAACCTAGTCTTAATATCCATTTGTTATACCTCAAAGTTAAGCTCAACAACCATGGCTAGCAACATCTAAATGGATATGTACTTTACTGCAAAAGAAAACACATCATTATAATCAACTCTTTCACTTTTAGTAAAGCCTTTATCCACCAATCTCACCTTGATTTTTTGTTGACCAATTTCTAGATTACCATTTTTACATTTGAAAATTCATTTACAACTAATCAACCTAGAATCCACAGGTCTACTGACAAGAATTAAAATGTTGTTTAGATGAAATCATTCAAATCTAACCATTGAGTCCTCTCCTTATTTGTTAGTACACATGATACACTAAAATGTTCACCTTTTAACACCTCACCAACAACTACTTTATCATTCTCCTTGTTTTATCTTTGGCAAACATGTAACCACCAGACCATCTGTCTTCATGAGAAGTTTCTTGTATGCATCTACCAGATTGTCTAACACACCATCTTGTGGGAAACTAGGTGATTCTTTTGTGTCATACTCCACCTCAATGTTAGCCTTTTTCACCATTATTGTTACTCTTAGGTTCCTATTTTGAAACTCTTGGATTATAAGTCATTTCAGTTTATTAAAGACGATGTCATGACTAATGATACACTCCTTGGATCCTGGCTCAAAACACCAAATATTTTTTACAGCCTTTGGATAACCAAAAACATTCACTTAACAACATGTGCAACCAACTTTCCTTGCATCATGTGAGCATAGGCAACATAGCTAAAGATTTCTCAAATTTTCAAGGTTGGAGAAATGTCCTAACCAGATTTCTTTCATCTTCAATGTTATTGAGATACATCTATTGATTATATAGGCAGTAATAGCATCAACTTCAGCCCAAAACACCTTTGGAACTCTAACACTCAACAACATACATCTCACTCTTTCCATAATACTTTTGTTGAACCTTCATTTAGGTCATTATGTTGAGGAGTTCATACTATTGTTTGGTGTTTTGTAATGTCATTCTCCTTTATAAAATGTGTTGAACAATTTTTTAATGAAATTCAAGACCATTATCAGTTTTGAACCTCTTCATCGTCTAACCAATTTGGTTCTCCACTAGAAGCCTCCATCTCTTGAAACCATCAAAGGTTTCATCCTTGGTCTTCTAAGGATAGATCCATAATTTCCTTGAGTAATCATCAACTAATGACATAAAGTATCTAACACTAGAGTCATCAAGTTGAAGAAGGTCCCCATAGGTCATCATGAACATAATAAAGGGTTGCTTTCATTCTCTATCGTCCTACGTTAAAACGAATTCTATAGGCTTTTCTTTGGACACAATGTTCACATAATGTCAACTGTTCAATTTTTTCACTACCAAATAAGGTTGGCCTCTTCAACTCAACTAGGTTTTTTTCGCTTACATGATCTAACCTTCTATGTCATATCTTAGTCTCGGATAAGACGACCCATTCAACAATATAAGCTAAGTCACACACTACAACACCTTTTAAGGCATACAGGCCATTCTTCCTCATACCCTTCATTACTACCATGGATCTCCTCAACATTTAACATTCCCCTCTCTTCTTTAAACACATATCCCTTGTTCTCAAACTCACCAAGGGATATCAAATCATGTTTCAAGTTAGATACAAACCTAACTTCTTCAAGAAATCTTTCAGTTCCATCATGCAAACGCAACCCGATGGTTCAAACTTTTGTTATCTTGTAGGCTTGTTATCACTAAGGAAAACTAGACCTCCTTCAAGTTTTGTAAAGTATTGGAACCATAAATGATTTGGTGTGATGTGAAAAGAACATCACAAGTCCATTATTCATCCATAATCATTACTATTGCTTGACACTACAAACACCTTTGATGATTCATACCCGTCTTCCATTAGAGTTGCTTCACTAAACATAGATGCTCCATTATACCATTTACTAGACCCAAACGATCTATCAAGGTTCTTAACCTTATTTATCCTCTCTAGATAGATCCTTTTAGTGTAACCTTCCTTCTTACATTGGTAACATCTAATGGACGATGTATTTCCATAATTTGACATACTCGACTTTGGCCTCCTTCTACCTCCTCTGTTGTCATTGGTAGACAATTTACCCCTTGTTACAAGGTTATCTCTAACACCAAATGCTTTAACACTAAACTTGTCATTTAGATCCTTAGAGCTCAAAACAACCTGAAACTCCTTAAGAGAGATTCTCCAAGGTTTTATTTAAGTGATCATGCGTCTTAAATAATGAACATAAAAAAGCTAAGACAATGTGCCATGGATACATCAAGCTTAGATTCACCTTCCAAAGCTTTGAGGAGACCTTGTTAAACCAAAAAAAGCATGCATCTTCAACTATCATAATTTGTAATCATTCATAATAGTAAATTTCTCAATCTCATACTCTATGGAAGTCACGATGATTGATTATTCGTTCACTACACCAATTTGTAAGGAATTAACTCAATCAAACTCACTACAAAACGTCTACCACAAACAAAATTCAATAATAGAGAAATCCACAAATATAGACAATAAAAGGTAAACAATAAGAAGAAGATTAAGAAAAAATCACACAGAGAAATTAATGTGATTCGATTGAAGTATTAACGAATTGCAATTTACGTATACGAGAAAATTATCTTTTACAACAAACTCTCACTCAAGTACAAATCAAAGTGTCACCTTCTAATAATACAAATGTCTTATTTATACATCAATATTGTTACAACCGAGTCACGTGAAACACACTTAAACTAACAAGGAAGACACATGAGCAATGCTTCTCTTTACTGAATTGGAAAGTCACTTAGACGATTTTATTAGATATTCCAAGTCTCAGTAGACACTAAGAGAATAAATACTCTATTGAAACGATCTATCAAGTATGAGAGAAAAATCATATAAAACTCCAAACAATCTAGCACGAATAAATAGTAGTCTGAGAAACTTTAGACAATATTTTATTGAGTCAAATTTCACGTAAAAAAATTGACTATTCGTGATATACGTAATAAAAGTAATATATGTGATTTTAAAGCCATGCTTCAAATCACATGCAAGATGTAAAGCAACAATTCAACTCTAAGATGTATCCAAACTACTTTCTTAATTGATGCGCATGCACCAACAACATACATGGTTTCGTTCAGAAGTTTTCTTCCTACACCTCTATACTTTTTTTTAAAAATCTAATTTATCCTTTTTGAATTATAGAATTCTGAGGTATTTTTTGGATTCGAAAATACCTTTTGAACTTTACAATTCATAATACAATTTTGTATTCCAAATTCTATAATTCAAAATGAAAAATTTTGTATTTCAGATTGTAAAATTAAAAATACAAAATTCATTCCAAATTGACGATTTTGATATTCTTAAAAATATTAGAGTCAAAAGAAACTATGGAGATACGGGAAGAATTTGCCTAAGTTCGTAGAGACCACTGTCCAGTAAGCCTGATATTAAAGTTCAAGCCCAACCCACTAGAGACAGGGCTTTGAGCGGGTCCAATTTTGTCTGGTGGGTGATAAGCCCAAAGGAGCGTTGGGCTGATCGGGCCCAAGGAGGAGGAGGAGGAGCGCGAAAGGAAAAATTGAATTTCAATTTGATGGGTGCTGTTTGGGAAATGAAGTGAGAAGCGAATAGAAATGCGGTGGAGACTGCTCCATGGATGGGAAGCCTAACCCGGATTCCTCCTCCGCGGACTTCCTCCGCCACGTTCAAGCCGCCTTGAAACGACACCGTCCCATCGGTCGGTAATCCCCTTTACTCTTCACTCAGTCATTCAGTTCATTTCAAATCTCATTTCTAGGGTTTCTCCTTTTCAGGTTCAATGCAGTCCAATAGCATAAGGCCAAGGCGCACGCTGCTTCCACAACGAAAGCTGTCAAACACGCCTTCCGACCCCACTAAATCTCAAGAACAAGCTTCTTCCAAGGTCTCACTCAACACCGTCGTCCCTTCCCAAAATATAGATGCTCAGAAGAAAGTTCAGTTTTCAGTTCACACGAATTCTACTGCTCAGGGTAAAGTTTTATTATATTATGCTCCTCGTGTAGTTTGAACCCGTCACTGTTATTTCCTGCGATATTTATTTTTTACAGATGCTAAGGCTACCACTGAGTTGGAGAATTTATCGTCTCACATGGGTTCGCTTGGATTCGCAGAAATGGAGTGGGTTGAAGGCAACCAAATTGAAGCATCGTCATCATTGCTTGGATGCAACCGGAAGGAGGATGTTCAGAAGGCTGGCTTCGACGCGAGTTTGAGATGTGATAGTGGAGTGAGTTCGGCGTTGCCAAAGAGAAGTGTGGTTACTCAGGATCATTTGCAGCAATTCAGTAGTTTTTTGAGTCAGCCAGCTACGCAGTCTTCGGTTTTGGGACCTTCATGTGCTACAACCACGTCAGTTCATTCAACTTCGGCACCTATGCTAAATTCAACAACACGCTATTCTCACTCGCATCTAGAAGGTGGCTCAAATGTGACTGCTGAGCCTTTTGGGGAGGTTAATGCTAACCCTCGTCCTGTTACTGAAGGGCTTGTGAAATCAGTTAATGTTTTCCAAAAGGAAACCAACAGAATGTTGGTGGATCGGGGGGCAGAAGCTGAAGTCCAAGCTTCTGGTCCTAGTATTGCTGATGCAGAGTTGGCGTCTAAGAAGAGCAATCGATCTAAGGAGCAACAAGGGAGTGTGTTGAAAGAATCTGGAGATTCTAAATATACTTGGGATGATGGTAAAGGGAAAGAGGCTGTGGATGTTGCCACTATACAACCGTTGGCTTTACCTTCCACAACCACATCTTCAGATGCGAAGTTGGAGTCTTCTAAGGTAGAAAAACGAGAGAAAATTGCAAGTAGTAAAGGTGCATCATCTGCCCGTAAAAGGACTTATGATCCTGATTTGTTTTTCAAAGTTAATGGAAAGCTTTATCAACGTCTTGGCAAGATAGGTAGTGGTGGAAGCAGTGAGGTACACAAAGTGATTTCATCGGACTGTAGGATATATGCCCTTAAAAAGATCAAGCTCAAGGGTCGTGATTATGCTACTGCATTTGGGTTTTGTCAAGAGATTGAGTATCTGAATAGGCTAAAGGGAAAAGATAACATCATACAGCTCATAGATTATGAGGTACTATTCGTCAATGACATTTTTCTGTTGGGATACTTTGTGTTACTCTAGCTTTTATCTATTTCTGCTTCATATCTCTCGTCAATGTCCGAGGATGAGAATAAATTATGTCATCACTTCTGTATGTATACTCTTCATTTTTGGTGCTCTTGGGTTATATACAGACAAAAAGATTTTCTTGAGTTTATTTTTGTGTTTGTAGTGTATGGAAAATGTTTTATTTACTTAAGTTCTAGTGTAGTTTACTTACAGTCAATTTTGTGATTAGGTGACAGACAAGGCATTGCTTGAGGAAGTTATGAAAGGCTCCTTCAGTAATAAAGATGGCCGGGTCAAGGATGATGGATGTATATACATGGTACTTGAATATGGGGAAATTGATTTGGCTCACATGTTGTCTCAGAAGTGGAAGGAACTGGATGGAAGCCACCAGACCATAGATGAGAACTGGCTTCGATTTTATTGGCAGGTTTAAAAATCTACTTTGTATCCTTGTAAATATTATATTAATTCTGGAAATTGCATGTGCTGTATAGCTACTTTTGTTCTCATTGATCAATCATTAAAATTTCTGGTGCTTATTACCTGAAAAGACTGTAATTAACATACATATATATCCATATCTGCTTCTATGTGTTCAGGATGTTCAATCAATTCCTCAAATTTTACGTAACATTTGAAGAAGTTGCTCTCTATTTCTCTTTCCGAGCACTATTGATAATCTGATTTGAAATTATGTTCTTTCAAACTTGTTACCTGTTCTCGCCATTATATGATTATGAGCTTAGGTTTCTTATTTTTATATCTGTCCATGTAAATTATCTTAGGTTATTCTTTTGACACCTTTCGCAGCAAATTCTTCTAGCTGTCAACACTATTCATGAGGAACGTATTGTGCACTCAGACTTAAAGCCAGCTAACTTCCTTCTTGTCAAAGGTTCCCTAAAACTAATTGATTTTGGTATAGCCAAAGCAATAATGAATGACACAACCAACATCCAACGGGATTCACAGGTGATGCTTATTTCCACCTCTTTCTCTACTTTTGATCCACTTGTAGATATTGAGATGCAGGTCTGCCTTGTATTGTTAAATGATGTGCATTATTGAATATAAGTTATGTAAAACATAGTATAGGATTTTTTTTTAACTTTTATCCCAATTTTAAGAGTCAAACTAACTATAAATATTAAATTTGTACTTATACTGTGTTAAATTCTTGTAGGTGGGTACACTAAGTTACATGTCTCCAGAGGCATTTATGTGTAATGAGACTGATGCAAATGGAAACATCATAAAGTGTGGCCGGTCATCAGATATCTGGTCCCTGGGCTGCATCCTTTATCAAATGGTATATGGGAGAACACCTTTTTCAGATTACAAGACATTTTGGGCCAAATTCAAAGTGATAACAGATCCAAATCATGAAATTACGTATGAACCAGTTTCAAATCCATGGCTTTTGGATCTTATGGAGAGGTGTCTAACATGGGATCGCAATCAAAGGTGGAGAATACCTCAGCTACTCCAACATCCTTTTCTTGTTCCTCCTGTACCATCTCATCCATCATTGCCCCAGGATAATAATAGTTGTGAATTGTTACAACATATTTCTGAAACTTGTACATATGACCCAGAGGTATCTCAACTGTGTAGTCAGCTCCAACAGCTTCTTAGCGATCCAGTCGATAAAACAACTCACTCACTAAATTCACGAGATCAACAACTAAAACTGCTGTCCCAAATGTCAGATCTATGTATTCAGCTGCATGAACGTTTGAGAAATACTGGAAGCAAGTAGGTGATGAGAGAAGCTAGTGAGACGGTCAGTGGGGTGTTCAAATCTTTTGGTCCTTTCGTTATATTTTCTCCAATCCCAGATTTCCTATACTCTATTTTTCTTCTCACCTTACACCCCCATCTCGTATATTTTTAACATCATTCACCTCATTTATTGTTTTCTATCTTCCGTCCCAAAGTGCCAGGTGTGAAGAGTCATTCGCTGATGTAATTTTAGTAAATGCAGTCTTCTTGGTTGCTTAGTATGTATTTCCTATTATTCAGTGGGTTAAAATGTGTAGCAAGTGAATTTAGGACAAGTCTTGTATAAATTTTGTGAAATGTTACAGAAGCACCAAATTAATGAATTGAGTATAGATTTTTGTTAAAAACATTTATTGGTGCTACAAGTGAAGTTGGAAAAAAAATCAATAAATGGAACTTGTCGAATTGGATTTTTAAAATATGGAAGGTTAATAGGGTTTTTCGAAAGGGAATAAACATCTTATTTCTCCCACCACCTTCCCAATTTGTTGTTGCTGCTAACAGGAAATGGGCTTAAATGTCTATATTTTTATAATCTTGATGCTTCTTTTTCTTGTCTCTTAATTTTTTTTTATTGCCTTTTACCTGTTAGTTAGAAAAGCTGTTTAAAAGTTGAGGTTACAGGCCAAAGATTACCTCTGAAAATAAGAAAATAAAATGGGTAAATAATTTGTAAAATAAATATTGATATAC
>Ga0123341_1004848_pt1 | contig 11894 bp, 11 predicted proteins | sample Turbeapinknodule_FD_89959 | JGI IMG/M metagenome (GOLD analysis project Ga0123341, IMG submission 89959) | Root nodule microbial communities of legume samples collected from Mexico - Turtle bean Mexico pink nodule | ecosystem: Host-associated > Plants > Roots > Nodule | place: Mexico: Nepantla... | reverse complement strand
CTCATTTCAACTATATCAGATATATTATAGTAACATATTTTATTCCATATTTTCCCTTATCCTGTATCTCTAAATTTAATCATTATAATTTAGCGATTTTTAGTTATTTTTAATTTATTTGAAGTATAGATAAATAAAATATAATTAAAGGCATTATGCAACTTCACGCTTCCCGGTTCAAACATGAAAGAAGCATCACAAGGTAAAAACAAAAACAAAAACAAAGGAAAGACACAACAAAAATTAAGGAAGCTTCCTTCCGCGTCTATTAACTTCCAGATTCATATATTAAAAAGTTAATAAAACAGAAACTAAAAAAGTTTAAGCCCAGAATACGGTGACTAACAGAGAATCCTTGCTCCCATATCCATGGCAACGCATTTGTTTTTGCATTGTTAATGAAAATAAATACACTTTTTTGGCAAGATTATTGTTTTGGCAGAGTGATGTCTTTCTCAGGTGCTCTTCTCATATTCTCATTTCCTTCTGAAAGTTTGAAATTTTGTTTTTGTTTTTTATTTAAAGAAAACAGCAAAGTGCAAAGCTCAGACCTTTTTGTTTTGATATCATGAATGATGAATTTGATATCATGAACGATGAGCAAATGAATTCTTGTTAAATTACAGGCAACCCCTTTGGCCCTTGGAAGCAAAGTGCAAAGAGGAGGTGTTACTTGAACTGGATTGTAGGTTCATGTTAGCTCGCAGTTTGGACTTGGAAGCTATGTCTTCATATGGTCATCAAATAGAGCAGCAGTACTCTGCGCCTACTCTCTCAGATGATTCTGGTATGTGTTGCCAATTTTGTCACTCTTTAGCTATGAATTAATACAAGAAAATACTATGGTATGTTGTAGGAGCTCTATGTAAATATCATAGTCATCAGTGGATTAACTTGTGAAAAGTAGTATTTTAGGATCAAACTTTGTCCTCTCCCTCCAATGAATCATGGTGTTATTACACTTATTTAAAGACTGACTAATCCATGTTAAGAATATCAACAACTTTTACATGAGTTGTTGAGAGTCTAATACAACTCTCCTCCTTTACCTTGGGTTGCGACTAACTTTATTTTCTCCCTCCAAGAAAAGGAAAAAAAATAACCATGCTCATCAATTGATTTGATTCAAGTTGCACTAGTTACCCTTAAGGCTAAAGATGACTTACTAAATGTACTCATTTTATACATCATACTTGGCCATCTTAAATGAAGTTTTTTTTCTTTCGTGTTTTGCAGAGACAAGAAGCCATTACGAGCTAGAGTCAGTATTCTTCATGAAATCGTTTACTGCAACAATCTTTGTTGCTTCACTTGTCACCCTTGGAGTTCTACTAATTACGTTGGTGATTTCCCTGGTGATTATGCTGCAGTCCTGTCAAAGTAAAAGTGCTGGAGTAATCAAGCTTCTGAATATAAATGATTATTACAGTTATTGCAGGTTGTATTCTCTGCAAGCCGAGCTCAATAACTTAGAAGGATACAATCTTCCTACAATATGCAGAAACCTTGCTGTACAGTATATCAAAGGAGGTCAATATGCTAGAGATTTGGAGTTGACTATGTCTGTGATTGACGATTACTTCAAGAATGTTACACCTTTAAAGGATGGTTTGGATGTGGTTTTGATGGACATAGATGACATTTTCCCTTGGAATTACTCTTCCAATTTGTTTAACAGGTAATCTGTTCAAATCAATGATTCCTAGTACAGGGTGAGGGAGAATATAGATTGCATCAGATTAAGTAGTATTGAGGTGACTAAAAGTTTTTATCAGTGGTTTATTAAACTTGCATCAGTTCACCAATTTCTTACTTCTTCTCGAAACTCTGTTGATTATCAATTTAACACCCTTTATGTAGTTCTTCAAACTTGATGTTGATTTTCATTATCTGTCATTGCATCGAATATAAACTTAACAGGGGTGTCTTTTCGTGTAGGTTTCATAATGACAGCACTAGCAACTGTATTAAAGAGGCAAACAATGTAAAGCTCATGTTTGTTTTAAGATTATACATGTACCTACAAACTGGTGGATGGTCTATAATTTTGCTATCAAGAGAACCTAGAACACACCGAAACATCACCATTAATCATCTTGTCTCTGCGGGATTTAGAAGCTGGTCTGCTTTGATAATGAGGTAAGTGATCATGTTGGTTTTTTATATATCAAAGATCAAGCCTTGTGAGTCCTCCATCGGTTATACTTTAAATAGCTCATTTTGTATTGAGGTTTACAAATATATTTTTTAAAAGCATTATAGAGGTGCATTTTTACAAACTTGGCTTTATCAAAAGTAAGAACTGAATCTTATGCTGTCAATGGTTTACGTTTTTGCAGAGCAGAAGATTCAGATCCTACGAAAGGGTATGAGTACTTTTATGGGCAAAGGGATGTGGTAAGGAAGAAAGGGTTCCGAATAAAAAGTATCATAAGCAGCCATATGGATGCCGTGACCTTTCCAGAGAGTGGAGAGCGAAATTTTTTGCTTCCAGTTCCTCTATGTGACAAGTTTGAGAAGCAGATAGAACATAGATTCTGAATGTTAGTTTCATCATTCATCCTTCAGGAAGAGAGTTCCTTTCAATTCAATTATATAGGTTATTACTCTCTGAATCTATGTTTGTTCTTGCTACTCATTTAACTCCAATCCTACCTAATTTAATCTTTCCTAGAGGCATAAAATAGCTCTCCAACTTAGAGATGTTTTTGGTATGTGGTTGTAGATCCTTGCATACCCTTGTGAGACATTACGAGTATGTTTCAAAACCAATTTAGAATTGCAAAACGTTCACGAAGCATTCTAATGTATCAAATGAAGAAGAAAAAAAACTGTTTTATTGATGTTGATGAGGCATTTAAGTGTATCCAAACATGTATATATTGTAAAATATATTTTTTCAAGGAGTTCTAATATTTTGACAATCAATTTATTTCATACAATACTGTACAACCAAGTTAAGTTTAAATAATATTTTTTTCACTGATATGTTTATTTATTCACTTAAATATAATATTTTATTATTAAAATAAAGTTAGTAAATGGTGTCGACATTAAACAGTATTACACATAAAAGATTTTAGTGCTTGGAAACCAACGTGTTAAAGGAATTTCAGACTGAAATACTCGTAATCACGTTCCTTTGGGATGTTTGATAACACGCTTAAATTGCGGAACTAAATCTGGATGACGAAAATCATGTAATTTCTTTGCAGTATTTTGAGCTTCAAATTCCAATTCAAGAACAAGCATCTGCAACTTTAAATAGTTAATGATACTTCAAAGGTCCCTAAACCCGTAATTGCACAATCGTGGTTCCCTGTTTAACTTGTTTCACCATTTTGCTTCTTTTTCCGGGTCTTACTAACTGGTGTCAAACCAGTATCCTCTGATTAAAGAATTCAAAAAGATTGGGATAACATCAGCATAGGAGTGGCAAATAATAACATCTGAATGATTGAAAACCAACTGCAAATGGATAGGTATTCACATTAAAATAACGCTAAAATAATATCAAGAGCACTATTTACCAGCTACTACTTACTGCGTCTATTGGTGTCATTAACATACAATTTTAAGCTTCCTATAGGCTCGTTTAGGAACCCCTTGAAAAGTTATGTTATCGTCATATTGCAAGGAACGGACCCCTTTGCCTAGCCACCACGTTCTGAGGTACTACAAAAAAAAATTATGACAAAGGCCTAGACCGGATGCTGACCGCTAGACTGAAGCCGCTGCAACCATGAGATCCTCAGATTAGGCGTTTTCAATTGCAGAAAAATTTCTCTATATTCCTGCTTAAGGAATACATCTAAAGCAAACATGTAGAGATCACTTCCTTGTTCTATTTCTTCCATTCTATCAAGGCATTCAATGCATTGACCGATGCTATAATTGCATTTGTCTTCTGTGGATGAAACTGCACTAGTATTCTTTTGAATACTTACACCATTTCTTGACGCAACGGCATCACAATGACATTCAGTTTTCTCGTCAAAGTTGGCTGTGTCAGGTTCTTTTGTGTGAAAAGGGAAAGTAACAACACTATCATCACTTTTCCTTTGTTGAGCGGTAGGTTCAGTCTCTCCAGTAACAGTAGTTGTAGTTCCATTAAAGATGGCTTCCAATATCTCAGTGAATTGTAGCCCCTTTACGCGAAATTGTGAAGCTTCTGGATTTTCCTGTACCAAAAAAAGTGGAAATCATGAACTTCTGTTAGACTTAGGAACTTGTATGGGCTACAAAATAGCTGCACTCAGAAACTTAACATACCTCTAAATAGTTGCTCCAATCTTCTTCACTAGCCTCAAACTTCAGTTTAGATGAATCCCATTTCATGTAACTGGTGCCAATAAGCTTACACCAAATTTTCCATTGTTCCTTGGTAGAATCCCAGTGATTCTTAAGTTGTAATCTACCATAATTTAAACCAGTTTTTGCATAAAATGATTCCATAATGTTTTTCCAACCTTCCTTTGTAAAATGTGTCCCGGGCTTATTCCCCTGTAGTGTCTCCTGCAGACATAGATCAAGAAAGATCCCGTGCACTGTAGGAGTCCATGCAGCTTTGACCTTGGGATATGATGAACTGGAAATGCTCTGCTCACTTGGAACTGTACTGATTGGGATGGCATTAATCATAATGGCACTCTTTAATCCACAATCCCGACCAACATTCCTACGTTTCTTCTCACGCTCTTTTCCACGCAATGTAGCTGAGGCATCATTTTGCCTCTTAAGCATAGCTATCATTTCCTCAGTTGGCATAGCTCCATCAAAGACGACACTTAATTTGTCAGAAAACTGGAGCTCCTTAAACCGAAATTGTGCAGCTTCTGGGAATGCCTGTGATGAAATGACTTCATTACTATTAAAACAATGAAGAAGATCACTTATGATATTGAATGAATATCAATAATTACGAGGAATACCTTCATACAATTGTGCCAATCTTCCTCAGAAGCACCAAACGTATTGGATTGTGGGTCCCATTTCATCTTATCATCACCAATTAACTTAGCCCAGACTTTCCATAGTTTCCTAGTTGAATCATAATGATTCTTAATTTGTTTTTTATCGTATCTCATACCAGTCTTTGCATTAAAGGATCCGACAATATTCCTCCAGCCCTCCTTGGTAAAATGTGTAGCAGACTTGTTCCCCTTCAATGTTTCTTCAATGCACAAATCAACAAACATTTTATGGTATGCAGGTGTCCAAGAAGCTTTTGGTGTAGGTGAACAGCCAACCATAATGGTACTATCCGATTCATAATCCCTACCCACATACTTGCGTTTCTTCTCTCGCTCTTTTCCACGCAAAGGAGATGTAGCAGAAGCATCATTGTGCCACTTGAGACTGGCCCACCTTTTCATTTCCTCAACTCGATTTCCTCCATCAAAGATGATATCCAGTTTGTCTGTAAACTGGATTTCCTTAGACTGAAACTGCGCAGCTTCTGGGGTTGCCTGTGACAAGATGGCTTCATATTATTAATCTGGAACCAAAAAGGCATCTTACAATCTTGGATTTACATCAATCATAAATTAATAATCACTATCCATACCTTTATATAATTTTGCCAGTCTTCCTCAGAAGCACCAAACGTCCGCGTTTCTGGATCCCACTTCATGCTGCTGTCATCAGTCAACTTGACCCAGATTTTCCATAGTTTTCTGGTAGAATCATAGTGATTCTTAAATTGCTTTTTGTCATATCTCACACCAGTCTTCGCATAAAAGGATCCAACAATGTTCCTCCAACCCACCTTGGTAATTCGCGTTGACCCGGGTTCATTCTTCAACATTTCTCCAAGGCACAAATCAACAAATATACCATGGAATCCAGGTGTCCAAGTGGCTTTAGAAGTCGGACTGGACATTCTTGTATCACGAAAATGTTCTAATATTTTTACACCAATTAACTACTAACAATCAAACCAACCAACTTCAATCTCATAAATACAAAAAGCTCCTATCCTAATTGCCCTCTCCTATTTGAACCCCTACCAATCACACCGCAAAGAATAATAACAAGAACATCTTGCCAAGACTAGTATATACGGCAATAACTACTAACAAATGAAAAAAAAATGACATTAAGACTAAAATAACTCTTGAGTGGGTACAATTGCACAGACCTTTGCTCCTAAGATGAATAATAACACAAATTTGACAAATCAAAATATTTTTACAACCTCAATGGAGACTCTGAGCCGTGATATCTATGATTCAGCTTCACCTACATGCACGTGCATGCTCCGATTATAAAAGGGATGAAGAATGGGGAAAAGGGGGTTTCAGTGATAATGGGACTAAAATTGAAAGGAAAAGACGAAAGATCGATTCAAGACGTTGAATTGGTACTATCTTTGCATGCGCGAGGAGGTATAAGAGCCGAAAAACATTTGGGGAAAAACGGGTAAGAGTGAGTGAGGGCGAAGTGTTATACCTGAACTTCATCGACAATGCCGCATTTGGAACAAACGCGAATTTGATCGTCGTAAGTGCTTCGGAAACTCGACTCGAGATACGTTCGTTGTTTTCCTCTCGGATTATTAGCTTCTGAAACCTTCTCCCATTCTTTCTTTTTTCCATAGACCGTTTCTTCCTACACCCTAACAAATATCTTTCTGCACTCCATCATTTTGAAAAAGACTATTTTATCCTTTTCAAAAATGACTTCCAAATTACTTTTTTAGGATATTCTTAAAACATAACATATTTTATTAATTCCAGATTTATCAATCGAAAATAAAAAAAAATGTGTTCCATAAATATTTTTTCTTCTTCTAGATTTTTTATTTCGGAAACATTTTTGTTTATAGAACTCTTATTTCGAAAACATTTTTGCTTATAGAATTCCTATCCTGAAATTACCGTTGTGAAAGACTAATCTCAATATTTCAAAGAATGTAGGATTGGAGGAGGAAAAAAAATATAGAGATGCAGAAAGAAACTGTCTTTTTCTTATTCCGATCACAAATGAAGTCCATTACTATATTACGGGCATAAGATTGTTTCTTCCTCCACCTCCGTATATTCTTCTCTCATTTCTATAAATTTTCGTATTTCCAAAAATATCTCTCTGTAAAATATTTTAGATTATGTAATCTGAAAGTTTTTTTTAAAATCGTAATTAGTTTTATATAATCTGAAAGTCTTTTTTCATATGCATGATTAGTTTCCGGATTATATAATTCGAATGTCTTTTTTAACTTTCAGATTATGTAATCAGGAAATCTTTTTTCAAATGCGTGTCCAGATTACATAATCCGGAAGTTACTCTATATGGAAGTAACATTTGAAGGATAAAAAAGTATTTTCACATTTTGTATGATAGAGAAGAACATATGGAGGAGGTGCAGGAAGAAACCGTCTGGGCATAAAGCTACCTCTGTTCAAGAACTAAGTTGAGAGAGCCCAATTCTATTGAAAAACAGAAAGATATACTATCTTCTTTAAGTACACACCTTTTTGTTTATATGTTATAAATTCGACTGAATATCACAACAAACATTCACTTTAACATTCACTTTTTTTAATAAATCGTGTTTTTTAAGATATTACTGAAGTTTAACAAATATTAGTTTCTCATTTTTAACTTTTGTAGTTTTATTAATTTATTGCCTTTATAATACTTATTCAATTAGTGTTTTATCTTTTTCAAAAAAGAGATAGATTTATTAGTTTAAGATACACAAATCAAACTAATGAAAATAAGATAATTTTATTTAAGTATGTTATTTTAAACTTTTAGGGTAGATGTATATTATAGGATTGTTGTCCTGAAAAATATCTTAATCTAATACTGATATTATTAACGTCTTCCGATATTATTCATTTTGACGTTAATGAAAAATAACATGTGATATTGTGAAAATATTGTGAAAATGTGTCATTAATTTGAAAAAAATAATTATAGTTTTTCAAAATAGTGAGAAAATAAAAATAAAAATGATCATAGCATGTAACCACAATAACTAATAAGCCTTTTTATATTTTTTAACAATTTTGAAGTTATAAACGATAATATTACGTTAAAAGGAGTGTTGCAGTTCGAGAGTGTTGTTGACTCGAGAAAATTCCTTACTCGTGATTGATCAATCAACGTCACCTTGGGTGGAAACATTCATCACGGACCTAAACGATATGGGACTTAACGCATATGGAGACTCTTCTAATTGAATACAAGCGTTAACAATAGGTACTGCTATTACTACTATTATTAGGTTGGTGGTTTAGCAGAGAAATAGGCAACAGCACCTACAAACGGTGCATTGATGTAAGTTGCTGGCTCTGACTGCTGATAGTTATTTCGATCATCGGAGAAGTTGTCATTGTTATCAGGACCACCTACTATGCCTCCAACAAGCTCATTTGGATTGGGAGAACCTGCATGCAGATACTGAAACCCCTCGTTGCAGGATATGTGCTCAGTCCTCGCACCAATGGAAGGTAGAGAGGAACCTCTGTGGTGGATATGCTTTGGATACCTCTCCCCAAAACCCACCATATAAGACATATGTCTTGGATTATTGCCCAAAATATAGTCTACTTGTGTTTTGGCTAGTGTTACAAGCTTTTCACCCGTGACTGTTGAAGTCCCACATCGGACAACGCCCTCGTTTGCAGAAAGATACTTAGCGTATGCCAACAGAAGGAAACTTGTCGATGTCACGTACTGCAAATTGCTCTCACTCCCCTTGTACAGAAGCCCCCCTGCACAGTCAAATATTTCACTAAAATACGTCAAATAAAGCAATGGATGATAAGCTTTTTCTGTGAATACCAGATTTTGTAATGAACCATGAGGATAATATTAAATAATTGAGATTTTTTTACCTGGGGTGTACTGAGCCTGAGAACCAGGTATTCCCGACATTAGAGAACAAATGTAATTATCTGAATGTGCCTTGTATAATTGGAACTCTTCTGAATTTTTCTCCAAGAATTCCTGACATCGTGTGAAATAAACCATGTAAGTGATACATGCATGTATACAAGTGTGATGGCATGCAGGGTCAAATGAAATGAATTCAGAACCCAAAATCAATTTGTATGTTTAACTTATATACAAGTTATCTGATGTGTTCTTTAACAAGTAAATCTTGTTTAGTTTATAAAAAAAGGTTTAGTTTTTTTGGCTATAAGAGTATAAGTATATCTAAAAGATCAAATTTTAGTTGAAAATAACCAAGAGGGTACCTTGGAAAGGAGGATTTTGGTTCCAGGTCTCTTATCATCCCAGCTGAAGGAGAAACCATCATCATCAGCACCTAAAATGTGGCCATTGGATCGTATATATTCCATGTATGAGCTAGTTCCTGAGGCTTTATAAATCCACGATGCACCCCACAGAAGTTCATCCTATTTAGTATTTACAACAAAAACAAGTCTAGTTAGAAACCATGCATTCGTGACATATGTTTCATTGTTTGAAATGTAATTAAGTTGTTGGAGCTTACATGGTATCCAGAGTAAGAGCAGTAGAATGGACAGACAACAGAACCAAGAGAATCACTGTAAGAACCCCTGTAACGGTCTGCAAAATTGAATACCTGAGAAGAAACATTGAGATTGATTACACAGAACACTTAGCTAGCAAGAAATGAAAATGGGGGAACAGTTTATGTATATTTATTAATTACTTTGATGGCTGCTTGAAGCAATTTGGAGGAATATGCTGGATCCGAATCTCTGAATACTATTGAAGAAGCTGCCAGTGCAGCTGCCGTCTCTGCTGCTACATCTGATCCTGGGTTTTGAGCTGATACCTTATACACATTGCGTGGAGTGTCCATATCTTCAGGCCTTTCCCAACACTTGTGATCCATGTTCGGATCTCCTACCTGCATTAATCAACCTCTCTTGTTCATTTCTATCAATTTTCTTTCATGGTTTTTTTTTGTATCAAACTGAATTAACTTTTGGAGTTTAAGTCGAACCTATATGTTAGTTTTGGCCTTATCAAACCACCAGTTAGTGATTCACTTAGAAATGTCTATTCTTATAAAACTTTCAATATCTAGAACTCAAAAGGTGTTGCATATCTCATATATATTGGTAGAAACACTTAATATGAGAATGGTTTGTTTATATATGTATGTTATGTAAGAGGCATAGAACTTTTAAGTTGGTGGCTGTTAAATAAAGCATGCTCACTTGGACATATACTGTGTCAGGGGTGGTGGTGGCAGCCTTAAGAAGGTAATCGGTGCTCCAGCGGATAGCAGCTCTAGCGTTTTCAATCTGGTCCATCATTGAGCTTCCAAATTCAATCACACTCCATGCTAACAATGTAGTGGTAAAGGCCATTGGCAACCCAAACTTAACGTTATCTCCAGCATCATAATAACCACCTACTAGGTCCACCTGAATCACAACATTAACCATGATTAAACTGTTAGTGACCAAAATTATGAGACAGTTTAGTTCTAAACTTCAATTATATATCAATGTAAATACATGATAAGAAGAGCCATCGGACAATCCAGAATTTCCCCTCCATGTTAGTCGCTGGTTGGAAGGCAATTTTCCAGACCGTTGTCCCTCAAAGAAGAGAATGGATTTCTCAAGAGCCTCATGGTACTCTTGCGAGGTGAAAGCTAAGCTTACTTGATGAAAGGAAGAACATAATATTAACAACAGAAAGTGTAACATTAGAGAAAATGTGGTGACTGAAGCCATCCCTTTTGGCATGTGCACTTCTTTCTTTAGCTGAGAGAGACAGAATTAGAGGCTTCAGAGAATGGAGTGATGGATTGTATTTATAAACAGAGAGAATAAGTAAGCTGGGAGATTAGTTAACTTGTGATGGAGTATAAATGAATTAATTAACACAAAATTCGTTTAAAAAGTTTTATCACTTGTAGCGATAATATTGGAATTTGTAAGCTCATGGGCATGGTATGATGGTTGGTCATTTATGGGTCGTTTTTCGATCTGTGTATCTAACTATGAGGAAGCACACGTTAAAGGAATCTCAATCAATTAGTTTTAATCACTCAAGAATCATGACTAAGACGGAGATATTACGATTCAGTCTCTATATACCAGATTACAGAAAAGACCATCTTCTATAAGTGGAGCTTTTTTAGAGTTTAATCGACATCAACTACATGCTCTCGTTAAGAGACATCTTTCTTGGTTAAAATAGAATTAGACAAGATTGTGTTGGGTATAGTTTAAAAAGAAGGGTTAGTTAGGTGGAGGTTAATGCTGATTGGTCACATGATCAACTGTGGCAAACAGGGCTAGCAGAAAGTCCAAACATGTGAGTGCTTTGGACACTAGAGCTGAAGAAAGGCCATTTTCTGAAGAATGCATTGAAAATAAATGCAGGTTTGATTAGGATATAGTAGTTATGTTAGTATGGTTATTATTGGCGAAAGTTACGCAAGGAAATTGGACTTAAAACTAGTTAGAAGATGGGTACATTGGAGAAGTGTAATTTGTCTGTAGCAAAGCGAGGAAGTCACGGACAGAAAATTAGGAGTCACATGAGGAAATGAGCTAGCTGAGTGCCACGAGTAAGCAGCAAAATAGGTTTGCATGAGAACATTTTAATGAGTATAGAAATGGCACAGAGCCAATAGAAGAACCATAATATATATCACGTGACAGGGATGTTCACATGAATGGTCAAGGTTTCGTGCATTTCTTTCGGTGGGAAGAGAAAAGAAGTGCATCTTCTGTAAATTGCAATGCGTGAAAGCAAGAGAGGAAGAGATGAACCATGTTGCCATATTTGATCTAGGATTTGGTGCCTTGCTCATTACTTTTGTTTATTAAATGTTAAATTTCGAAATTATTGTTATGTAATGATAGATTGATAATTCTATTTTTTTATATAACCATATTACAATTTTTAATATTTTTTTTATATTATTTAAT
>Ga0123341_1004847_pt1 | contig 11895 bp, 9 predicted proteins | sample Turbeapinknodule_FD_89959 | JGI IMG/M metagenome (GOLD analysis project Ga0123341, IMG submission 89959) | Root nodule microbial communities of legume samples collected from Mexico - Turtle bean Mexico pink nodule | ecosystem: Host-associated > Plants > Roots > Nodule | place: Mexico: Nepantla... | reverse complement strand
CCGTACTAAAATTGTCAGAAATCCAACAAATAATTTTTGAACTATTTTTTATTTTGTATTTTAAGATTTAATCTCTTTCTAGAAAATTAAAAGTTTTGTGTTAAAACACACTTCATTTAAGCTAATTTTTGTAACAAATTCATTTAAGATACTTTTTCAATATGGAAAATTTTAATTAAACTAAATTGATTTAATTCTTTAGAACCTACCCTCTCAAGAAACCAACTTCATGCAGTTCCAAAAGCATCTTTTTACAAATAGATTTTGAAAAGGTAACTTTTACTTCCAAAGAGTCTATTTCCAATTATAGTTTGAAGATGATTTCATTTGATTAATGATTATTACCTTAAATTGATGGAATTAAGAAAGAACATGACAATTAAGACCATTCTATAATAATAGATGATTCTGAAACTAAAGGTTTGAATTATTTTTTTTCATGGACCAATTTCTAAAGTGACAAAAAAAGACTAAATCTGATTTTTTTTCCCTTGAAAGAGTAATACTTAAAATGTCATTTACTAAATACATAATTTAAGAATAAAATATGACTATCTTTTTAAAAATCAGAGTTTGAAGTTTTTAACCATTATCATGTCCAATAAGTTCACTAGAAATTTTAAAAAGACAAATTATATATGAAGACGGCAAATATAATAAAATGATTCAATATTTAGGAATATCTGTTTAAACAGTTCATGAAGAAAAATTGTAAAAAAATAATATATAAACACTATAATCAATAATACTATAAAAACCATTTCATCATCATTTTGTTCATCTATGTGTTGGTTTTTATACACATTTTTCTTCAACTTTTTCAATTCCCACTTGTGCATGATATAAATTATCAATGTATTAATATAGTGATTAAAAAACTTTTATTCACACTTTATAAGATTATTTATACGTCCCTCTATATAATATGAATTAATCTCTTAATGGATTCTTTATTACCATCACCAAAATGAATGGTAAAATACAGAAAAAATAAAAAATAAAATAAAAAATGCGTAATAGAATTTTCAAAATAAGAATAATTAATTAATTTATTTATTTTGCAATTATATTCTCCATTTCAAAATCATTCGAAAATTCATGGTAAAATTAGAGATATGTGAGAAACATGTGATGTTCATCATCCATGGTGAAAGAAAAATGGTTAAAAGGTGTGGCCAAAAGACAAATATTACGATCACAGAATCCCACATGAAGAATGAAGAATGAAGAACTCAACTTTGATTCATTTGGTGTCCATAAAATGGTTACCCACTGCAATGCTTCATAACAATTTCAGTTTCTTCAACTCCCACTCTTCCTTCTCTGCATGAACACAACACAAATTCTGAAAAAACACAAAACCCCCATTTTTTTACTAAGGAAATCCCTTCATCTCTGTCCTTTTTTTCTCACCGTTATTCTCACGTTTGCCGTTGTTGTTTTCCCCCAAACAAACTAACACGAACGCGCTTTCACTTCCTCTCTCTCTCTCTCTATATATATAACCGTTAAGGAAGAAAAGTATCATTGCTTGCCACTGTGTTCGACATTAAATTCCTTTGGAAGCTTCCATTTTGAGCATCTGGGCATCTCTTCTACCCGCTTTTCCTTCGATTACCCCATCTGGGTCGGTCCCATTTTGCTCACTTTGGTTCGTTCCTGTTTTCTCTGATTCAAGAAAATTGAACAATTGAGGTGTGAAATGATTATTGTTTTCGCTTTGATTCTCCTTGGGTTTATTCTTGGGGTGGTGGTGGTTGTGGCCGCGGAAGCTCTTGGGTTGTTGTGGGTGGTAAAACGGTTGGATAGAAGGATCAGCAGAGACCAAGCGAAAATCGCGTCAAAAACGCAGCTGGATGGTTCTCAAAGTGATTCCAATCAGCAGTTGCTAAAAAAGGAGGTGACTTTCTGGTTTCCAATGATATCTGTTTCTTTAGTTTTGTGTTTGGTTATTTTGGGGGGCTTAATTTGTTGATGTGTTCGGGTTTGGCTTTTTGTGTTCTTTCATCTTCAGGGTGTAGTTTGGGTTTTGGAGCCTGACAAGGTTTCAAAATTTTGGGTAGAGAAACAGTCAAAAGAACAGAAGAAGAAGAAAGATGTGATGGAGGTGACTCCGGTTAGGAAGTATGGGAAAATCAATGGACAGTCACTTGTGATCACAGATGCTGATGGCTTTCACACCGCCATTCAGCTTAAGGGGTGCTCAGTGGAAGCTGTTTCAGCTACAAGTCTTCCTTCAAAAAAATGGTAATTTGTAATGTTAAGTGGGAGGGAGCCACACATTTGTTTTCATCCACTGTGTGATCCATGTAGCCGACATCACCTAATTGGATACCAAGACTTTGCTGTCGTGATGGTGGTGTTGGTTTGGTTCCATTTGGGTTAACTGCCTGCATTATATGACTTCACTTCATTTTTTTTATCGGCATATGACTTCACTTCATGGTTGGTTACATTATGTTTTTGAAGTTCCCTTCTTTAGATAAGTGTGTTTATATGTTGCATGCAAACTGGGAGAAGATGTCATTTTGAGGGGAAGTAATTTACAATGTTACAGTTACAATTGTTCTCATGTTAGGAGTGTTTCTGGGTTGGGTTTGTACTAGTATGAGACTTGCTCAAGCCATTACCTTATTCTGAATAGTGGGAACTGGGTAGAAGCTGTAGTTGGTATAAAGTTTATTTAAAAACAAAGGTATAATACATGTCAAATCAGTGCTAGTGCATAATTTGCAGAAACATGATTGTGAAATAGACTATGTTAGATTCATAATTCCTCTTATACAACAATTTTTTTTATCCTTTCAGTGGGATACATATTGAAATGCCCATCATTTTGATTCAACATAGGATCACAGTTTAAAAAAATTATTTTGAACTTTTCCTGTTAATAAATTTAAAATGGAGAAGTCTCAATTCCTTTCTGCCCTGCATACATCCTAACATGTTATTTTTTAACACACTCTCATCTATTATCCGGAGTTTGTTGGAAATCACAATTTTTGTATGTCCCACATTTTATTTAATGTTTCTCTCTCCTATTTTTGGTTCTTAATAATTCTTAAAAATGATATGGTGTTTTGCTAGCACTCCTCTCCTGATGAAGTAACTTGTTATTTCTTGACTTATGGGTGTCTTACTTCAAAAGATAATGGATAGATATATTTTATATTCTTGCTTATTTACTGAAGAAATTAGGTGCTTCAATGTAATGACTCGTATAGGGCGAAAAAGTACCCCATCAAAGTGGAAGCCAAGACGTCTGTCATCTACCATCGAAGCAAGACTTTGTACATATATCTTGAGACTGCATGTGAAAAAGAAGCATGGTGTAAGGCCCTCCGTCTGGCTTCTTCTGATAAAAAAGAAAAGCACGAGTGGTTTGCCCAGTTGCAAGATGACTTTCGTAGTTATTTGACATCATTAGATACTGAATATCATTCTCATATGAAACCATCGGGAGGATCAATTGCTGATGCAATAGAAAGGGCCAGTAAGCCTGATGGGGGTTCTAAGGTTCGTCAATTTTTGAAAAAACTTACAAAAAAATCTTCCAAAGTTGGCGTGGAAAATAAATCAGCTTGGACTTCATTGTCAGGCCGTGAAGAAAGAAAGAGCACGGATAGGCTTCGCAGTTGTCAAGATGCAGTTTTAGCCACTGCTTTCATGAAATCTACTCCAGCAGCAAACCAACTAAAACTTCCCTTGTTAGAGAATGCTGCACCATCATCTTCAACCATATCTCGTTCAACAAGCCAGAGTCAATTCTCTGATGCGGACACAAATGAAAAGTTAGGTATTGACGAAGGAACATTGTGTTGGAATTTGTTGGTTTCCCGACTCTTCTTTGATGTAAAAGAAAATGTGCGAATAAAGAAATCCATCCAAGAAAGGATTCAGGTAACAAATGTTCCCTTATGATAATATTAATTTTGCATTTATGTACATATATATGTATGTGTGTGTATGTATGTGTGTAAGAGGGATGTTAAAGGTGTGTTGCTTTTTAGAATCATTAGATTAAAAGAATAAATTAAGCCCTTCTCACTTTTATATACACGCAGACACATGCTGAAACGTCATTCTGTTTTGGTCTCTGTTAGATAACTGTTGCTCTTTTCTATTATTTTTACAGAGGACATTGGGAAACATGAGAACTCCCAGTTATGTAGGGGAAGTAGTCTGTACAGAAATCAACATGGGAAATGTTCCACCCTGTATAATTCGAATGAGGGTTCTTCCAATGGAAATGAGTGAGGTGTGTGCCTTAGAAGTTGACATTGAATATTCTGGTGGTGCATTGTTAGAGATTGAAACAAGACTTGAAGTAGGAGAACTAGAGCTCGAAAGGGAAAGAGCAGAGGACTCAAATCCGGAATCAAGTAATGATGGGGCTGTCCCATCAGATTTTCTTGAAGGATTTGAATATTTGGGTGAGCAATTGAATCTTGCAGAAGGAATGAATGATTTACAAGAGCCAAAAGGAGATGGTGAGTGTATTATTCGTTAGTACATTGTCCTAACAAATGCAACTATTTGTGCAATTTCTATATGTAATGGTTTGGTGAAATTATACTGGATTTCTTTCCCCATAAAAATGGAATTAATGAGGACCATGGTAGTAGCTTTTGTTCAGATATAAAACCATTTATGGGCCTCTACCCTAAACCCTAAACCCTAAACTCTACAAAACATCTTTAGCTTTTAAAATAGTGTATCTTGGGCATGGTATTAAATCCTTTAAAATCAAATGATCAGGATTTCAATCCATGTCTTTCCTATTCATTATATTAAATTTTATTTCTTCACAAGATAAAGTGAGCTTTTGCTTGTGCATTGTCCACATCTCAAGTTCAAATGATGGCTCTTGTCTGGTTGGCATGTTTGAATACTAAACCATTCATGGGTCTCATTCTAATAACTTAGCTTTTAAAGACTGGGTTTTTGAAAGTTTTGGACATATCCTATAATGAAACTTCTTTTGACTGTTCTTGCACTACTGTTTCTACATCATCACTGAAGGAGGATATACTCTTAATCTTGTTTGGTTGCTTAATTAGATGTCCAATCAGTTAGTCATCTAAGGTCACATCACTTTATACGATAATCCATGCATATGTATTATACTTTAATTTGCATCTTGATATACAAGATATACAAGGTTGACGGAAGGTGCCTTCCAAATTCCTATAGTATCTCTACATTGTATCTATGGACTATGGTGTCTGCTTACAGTACTAAATCTTTTTTTATATTTTTAGGCGTAATGAAACAGTGGTTATTTTAATATTTTGTGTTTTCCTATAGGATATCCTATCAGCCCTTTCTAGTCCTTTTCTCCAAGGGATGATGAATTTCCAAAATTGATTTGTGTGTGGGTTGGGCGATGTTGAAGTTTTTATTGTATCTAGATATTGTTATATAAAGATCTTAGAATTTGGGTTCGGGTATAACTGAATTGCAAAAGTTAGCTCATGAGAATGGTTACCTTCCACTTACATATATTATTTTGGTCATATTGCTAGTCAATGTAGGATTTTCAATAAAAGCATTCATATTGAGAATTCTAGTCTGTGCTTTTCAGATGTGCCTAAGAGCTCTAAGCAGAGTACATCTTCCTCGTCTCAGGGATCAAGATGGAAGTCTATGTTAAATTCTGTTGCCAAGCATGTTTCACAGGTAGCACATTGTTATTATTCCCACTTCAAATTTTCAGTTGTTCTTTAATTATTAGGAGTCTGCTTCATTATTATGTAGTGTGGTTGTGCTTGTATGAGCTATGAAGTGTGGTTCTCTGTCCAGGGCTAAAGATATATATACTTTCTTTGTCTTTGTAGTTTAAGGATAGTTTAGCTAAATTCGTGTTTAGTTTCTCTTATCATGTTTATTTAATGCACAGTCTTGTTCTTTGGTTCTGTTCTGTTGATGGGCAATGGCTTCATTTTTAGGCAAGTTACAGTAAGCTGCTGAGGTTTTCCAAGCTCATGCTCAGATCCTTTTTCATATTATTACACTGGCCTTGCCTATTGTAATTCTGTCAGATAAATATCTTCTGTTTGTAAACTTTTTCTAGAAACATGATATGATATGCTTTTTTTCCATTAAAAATTAATCTCAAAGGAGATTTTGACTGATATGAAACTAGATGTGATGTCTGCATATGCTTTGTGAAACCCTGTTGAATTATTCTTTGCTCTACTTTTTTTTTGCTTTGGCTTACTCACAATAGCATATCTCTGCAAATCATGACTGTAGAAATTCGGACTGCATGGGTTCTTATCGAAAGTACTCTTTTTTGTCATCATGCATATAAAATTTATTATATGGTGAAATGTTATGAAAATAGCATGTTAGCATTAGTTTATAATTGTATAAGTTAGTGTTATGAAAATCCAGCGAGTCTCTAAACTGGAAAAAAGGGAGCCCAATAATCAATGTTCATTTGGATTTAACTAAAGTCAGTTCACATATTTAATTACAACAATTATAAATTTAATTCAATTCTGCTGAAAGCTTCAGCTTTTAGGAAAAGATACATAAATTATTTTTATATTAGAACCCTAATAACCCTGCAGCCCTGAAGGACAACGCACTGGCTCGCCTACCTTGTGGTAAAAATCCAACTTTTTATTAAATGGATTGTGCTAAAATTATTGTGCCAAAAATCTAAGCCTTTTAGGTAAAATATGAGATTTCTTTTTTCCATCTCTAACAATAAGCTATCAGGAGAAGAATGATGTGAATCTTGTCTTGGAGCATTTTCAAGCCAATTAGATGCACATCGAGACACATTTAAGTATTTAATAATGCATAGATGTTATTACTAATTTATATTTTATAATAATGCATAGATTTTATGCCATTTTATCTATTGTACACTTATAAATAGTTTAAGCTGTGTTATTCTCAAGTTAACGGATTATTCATTATGAAAAGGTTCCTCTCACCTTGGGAGTAAGGATAGCATCCCTCAAAGGGACATTGCGTTTGCAGATAAAGCCACCTCCCTCTGATCAACTGTGGTTTGGTTTCACATTTATGCCTGATATAGACTTCAGCTTGGAATCATTTGTTGGAGAACGCAAGATAACTAATTCACACATAGCTATGTTTATGGTCAATCGGCTCAAGGTATGCTAGTTCTCTACTCATTTAGTTATTACTGGATGTTGATGAAGAATTACTCTTTCCCTTCAGATGTTATTTGTGGGTTCCAAGCTTTATGTTGTTCATTTCCATGTTCTTGGTAAATCTTTGTACAAATAGATCATATGCACTTCCAGTATTGGTTACTAACTTACTATGTTCAAAGAGGAGAATTTCTTCGGGAGATAATATAAGGGCAAATTCTTTATGCTCTTTCTGTCAGTTTAGCCGACCTCCCTTTCAAGTGCCCATTTTTTTTTCTCTGGAGTGACTTCCATTCTGTCGGAGTATGTGGCCATAGAAATTTGGATTTGTTAGTATTTGTTTTTGATACACTTGGTTCTCTCTCTGTTTCTCAACAAATAACACTATCCACAGGTTTTAGTAAATAAATTATTCTGTGTAACCTACACTAATTCCGGATCAGTTAAATCCGTGAGTGGGCACCTACACTACACCTTTAGACCAATGTCTCAAATATCACAATTATTATGATCTCTTTTCGTGTTTTCTCTGTTGTAATCTATTGTAGTTCTCGATACAAAGGATTACAACATTTTCACTTGCAAACTTAATTTATGTTCTCTCCTGCAGGCAGCCATCCGGGATACTTTAGTGCTCCCAAATTGTGAAAGTATATGCATTTCATGGATGCTAGCTGAAAAGGATGATTGGGTTCCCAAGAGTGTTGCTCCGTTTATATGGATCCGCCACGAATCAGGAAACGAGACTTCAACCTCAGTTGATACCAATAATCAACCTTCTGGTGGATTGAAAGCTAACTCAAAGGCCTTAATTGATAGTCCAGATTTCAAACCACATAAACCACCTAAGTGTACCAAATCTAGTCAGGAACCAGCTAGGAAATCAGATTCTGTGGCGTTTCCACCAATTTCCTCTTGTGCATTAGCATTAAGGAGCAGCAAAAGTTCGGAAGAGCTGACAAGACCCTTTTTAGAGAATGCCAAATCACAAGAAACAAGAGATTTGCAAGAACCTGGAACTACTTTATCGCACAACGACAATACACATGAAGGCAATGAATTGGTGAAGATAGGGGATATTTCTGTGAGTGAATCACCTCCCAGAAACAAGGTGTTGGACAAACAGGATAGTTCAATTGAACAGGATGATTCAAGGCCAAGGAAAATTGGGAGAAAGGAAAGAATGCTTGATTTGAAAAAAAGGATGAGTGAGAAATTTGAAGAAAAGAAGCGGAACTTTGAAGAAAAGGGTAGGAACATTGTTGAGAAGATGCGAGGACCATGAGAAATATAGACAAAGTAAATGCCAGAATGCTTAGATATTTGTTACTGATTTTTTTACCATATCAGAAATTAGTGCCATTCAAAAATAAGAACGTGGGATATTAGGTATTGTTTCATTGATGAGTTGTATATTTTTAGGGGTTAGAAGATCAAAATGGAACTAGATATACACGTCACAGAAAATACTTTTATTGCATTCCACGGGAGTTCCACAACACTGACGTAATCCACTTGTAAATTTGCAAAGGCAAACAGGGTATGATAGAAGACACATTGAATTGTTGTGTACGAATTAATATTGTGACAGAAAAAAATATATACATTTATAGTTCTCATTTGAGAAATATTTCATTTCATTATTTTGCATACTTGAATTTCTATTAATCCCTTTCTTAACTAGCCATCTGGAAGTATCTTGGAACTATGAAGTGGAATGTAGAAAGTAGTTTGAACTACGAAGAGATCATTCCATACATCTTTGTCTTTAACTTTGCTCTTTGTAGCTGCTATTATCACGTGTAAGCAGGCAACCACTGCAAGTCTTGCCTCCTAACCGACTTCTCAAATGTTCTAATGATATCCCTTTTTAAGAAAATAAAACAGCAACGAAGACTTAAATGAATGAAGGCAATACTTTTACTGAGAATAATAAAGTAAGCAGGTGCTCAACAAAAAAAATTATGCAAAAAATGATTGTGATTTATTCAAGTAGGCTATCTTCCCCCAACCTGGAAGAATGATGCATTAATCCGGTAACTGAATGTAGTGTCTGGCAGAAAAGACAATAAAGGCATGGTGTTTTCAATTTACATCGTTCATCCTATGGTGAAGAAGTTGAATTACACGTGAAGTAGTATGAAACAGATTCATGAGTAAAAACTTTGTTAATCATTCGCTGATATTGCTTCTACTCTATAGCTACCTTCTTGAAGAACAAAGTTTAGATCTTCTAGTGTTTAATAAGCCAACCTGTTATCAATTTCCAGCAGCAAATGCATGATAGCTATCGCTGACCTCAACTTGGCTCCAGCCACATTCTTTAACCAATCCTTTACCATCTATCAAATTTCTCATCATATGCGCCTCCTTCCACTTGCCTGAAGAGGTATACAAGTTAGCCATCAAGACATAACTTCCGGAGCTTCCAGGAGCAATTTCCAATAACTTTACAGTTGCAAGCTCTCCCAACTCAACATTGCCATGAATCCTACAAGCACTAAGCAATGAACCCCAAGCTTGTGCTTGGACTGCAAGTGGCATTCCCTGAATTGCATCTAAAGCTAAGTCAAGCTGGCCAACTCGACCGAGAAGATCTATCAAACAGGTACAATGTTCTACTGTAGGAGCTATTCTAAAGTCCTTTTGCATACTTTTGAAGTACTTCAAGCCATCTTCTACCAATCCGGAATGGCTACAGGCCAGAAAAACACTAGTATAGACAATGGCATCTGGAATTATCCCTTCTTCAGTAGTCATTTTGTGGAAGAGGGTGATAGCCTCATTCCCCATCCCATGGATTGCATAACTATTTATCATGGAAGTCCAAACAGTTAAATCTTTATCCGTCACTCTTTCAAACACTTCTCTTGCTTTCTTGATGCTCCCACATTTAGAGTACATGTGTATGAGGGACGTTTGGACTTGTTGGTCTGATTCCAACCCGTTTAGGAAAACATACTCTTCAATCTCTTGTCCCATGCTCAGTGATCCCAAATCAGCACAAGCTGATAAAACAACTGCAAGGGTTGCTCCATTTGGTCTAATATCTGTCTTTACCATCCTTCTAAACAGATCCAGTGCTTCCGCTGGATGGCCTGAATGGGCATATCCTGCAATGATTGAGGTCCACGATAACATGCTCTTTTCAATGATCATATCAAATATCTTTTTAGCAAAGGTAAGGTTAACACATTTTGCATACATAGCAATAAGCAAATTTTCAATGGAATCCACTTCATCACACCCGCATTTAAGTACAAGAGAGTGAACAGATGAAGCTAACAAAAGCTCTCCTACTTGTATGCAACCAGAAATCAGATTTAGAAACACAACAAAGTCTATGCCAACACTTTGACGTTGCATTTGGTTAAATAAAGCAAATGCTTCCACAGCATGCCCAATTTTCACATAACCCCCTATCATAGTTGTCCAAGAAATTATTGACTTCTCATCCATCAAGTCAAAAACTTTCCTAGCTTCATCCATTATACAAAACTGCGCATACATAGCCATTAGTGAGTTACCCAGAGAGACCTCTGTATGCACAATCCCAAGTTTGATCAAGCAACAGTGTATCGACTCACCCTGCAAACGAAACTTGAAAGAATCCAACTCTGAATAACCCGACAAAATTGAAACGAACGTTGAAGCAGTTGGCTCAAAACCAAGAACCCACATTTCTTTCAAGAGGCTCAACGCCTGGTCCTTTGAAGACACGCGAGAGTAAGCCGAAACCATGGCATTCCACGAGACAACACTTCTCTGCGGCATTTCATCAAACACAAGGCGTGCAGATGCAACATGGGAGCATTTGGAGTACATATCAACAAGAGCAGTTTGAACAAAGGTATCTGCTTGGAACCCAAGTTTGAGGACATGCCCATGAAGCACAGTGCCATGTTGAACGGAAGCAAGGTTAGCACAGGCCTTGAGGAGCAAAGGGTAGGTGAGGTTGTTGCCATGGACACCAGAGTGTGCCATGGAAGAGTATATGTTTAAAGTTTGTGTGAAGAAGCCATTGTTGGTGGAATCTCGAATCATCAAGTTCCATAGGTAAAGTGGTCTTCGGAAGCTGGCAAGGGATGAAGGAAGCAATGGCATTTACTTCTTCTCAGTTTGAAGGCATCTTTGTTTCTCTTGTTTGGTGCTGCCAAAGAAGCTACCATGATGCCACTATCACTGTTCCAATTCTATGTTTTTGTTTTGTTTTGTTTACCATGTTGTCGAATTCAACCTTATAATTTTTTTATTGTATTAAAAATGAAATATAATAACTATTTACCCAAAAATGTTTGATAGTGATAGAAAGATAGTGTAAAAATCAATAATATTTTCACTATTCTTGAAAAAAAAAAACAAAGTATTAAAAAAATACCAAAGTGGTAAAAAAATTTAAAGCAAATTCTAACGAATTCATAACTAAACAGTGAGTTCCATTGTAATACATTTTTGTATGTAAACATTTACATGTAGAGTATAGTTTTTTCATAACCATTTCTAATTACAATAAGATTATAAGAAATTAGTTTGCCTAGATAAGAGTCAAATTTAAAGTAAATTAAAACGAGAAAAAAATTTACAAATTAATTTAAGCAAATAATTTCATTTCACTGATCAAGTGTTTATAAAGATAATTAATATTAGATAAAAAAAATAGTTAATTTTTTTAAGTACAACATTCAAATAAGTACGTGAGAGTATTACACGAAGCTTCTATAATTTATTAAATTTTCTTTTATTGTTATATTATATTTTAATATTT
>Ga0123341_1004845_pt1 | contig 11895 bp, 11 predicted proteins | sample Turbeapinknodule_FD_89959 | JGI IMG/M metagenome (GOLD analysis project Ga0123341, IMG submission 89959) | Root nodule microbial communities of legume samples collected from Mexico - Turtle bean Mexico pink nodule | ecosystem: Host-associated > Plants > Roots > Nodule | place: Mexico: Nepantla... | reverse complement strand
TTTTATAATTTTTTCAAAATCTTAAATAAATACAAATCTTAAATTATTTAAAATATCTGAAATAAATAAATTTCCTAATTTATGCAAAATCCAAATAAATGAAAATCTAAATTATTTAGTGTCTTACTTAAATAAAAATATAAAAGAAATAAATTTTTTAAATTATTCAAACTTTTAAATAAATACAAATCTGCAAATTTTTTAATATTTTACTTAAGTAAAAATATGAAATAAATAAAATTTTAAATTATTCAAAATCCTCCATCAATACAAATCCTAAATTATTTAATTATCTAATTAAATAAAAATCATTTCTTTTTTTAATGAAAACTTGAAAACCCTTTTTTACTTGATTTTCATTATCACATATTGTGTTTCTTCATACTATTTATATTATTTGGATATAAACAAATTCTCATTCTCAACTCTCTACTAGACTAAATAAAAATACTAAATTATTAAATATTTAAAATAAATACATATCTTAAATTATTTACTATCCTACATAAATAAAAATCGGAAATAAATAAAATTACTAAATTATTCAAAATTTTCAAAAATACAAATCCTAAATTATTTAATTTCCTACTTAAATAAAATATATGAAATAAATAAAATACCTAAATTATTCAAAATACTAAATGAACACAATTCCCAAAATATGGAATGTCCTAATTAAATAAAAATCTAAAATAAATAAATTTTATAATTTTTTTAAAATCCTAAAGAAATACCGATCTTAAATTATTTAATGTCTTACTTAAATAAAGTATATGAAATAAATAAATTTTCTAAATTATTCAAAATCTAAAAAAATACAAATCCTAAATTATTTAATATTTTACTTAAATGAAAACATGAAATAAATAAAAAATTTAAATTATTGAAAATCATACATAAACACAAATCTTAAATTATTTTATCACATACATAAATAAAAATATAAAATAAATAAATTTCTAACTTTTCCAAAATCCTAAATAAATACAAATCCGAATTTTTTTAAAGTCTTACTTAAATAAAAATATGAAATAAATAAAGTTTCTAAATTATTCCAAATTTTAAATAAATACAAAAATTAAAATGTGTATTAACGAGAATTAAACAATACAAAAATTAGGTAATACAGATGTTAATTATGACACACACACTTTAATCTTTGCCCAACAATAAAGGGGCTCATCCGATACTATAAATAAGTACAACAACCAAGACAAAGATACGTCATTATTACATTATTAATTGCACCCGAATATAAATTACTCACTTAAGCATTGAAAAACCTTTTACAGGTGCACTCTCCATCGAGAGATAAAGCCCTTATGTTAGGAGAGGAAGAGGAAGAAAATCGCGACTGAAGGGAAGGAATCAATTATTCAGTCAATAGCAGTTACTGCATTAACCCCTCATATAAGAACAATTGTCACCCACCGTGGGGCCAAGAGAGTAAAGGAAGTTACAAAGAAGAAAATTGTATCAATAAGAAAATTGACAAGTGAGAGGATGACTAAAGCCGAATAGATGGGCTTGCTCTTATTCCTGCAAAGGGAGATAGTCGAGATAAGGCAGAAGAATGAGGAGGAGATAAGTGTCTGTTGTAACGAGAACGAAGAAATGAAACGATAGCTGGTCGGAGGAAGCTCGAATGAGAAGCAGTAGTCATGTGAAGTAGAAGGTACCATGCAGAAGGAGAACACGGTAGATCCCTTGACAACGAATCGCCCGTTAGAGAACAAAAGCCAAAATGGAGAGTTGTAACTTAACCAATCCGCCTACATGGAAATGACTGAATATGGATCAGTATGACGGGACCACAGATCCAGGCGAGAATATGGATGTCTACACCACTCAAATGAATCATGTACACATTTGATGACTCGGTCTTATGTCGAGTGTTCTCGGCATCACTGAAGGGAGGAGCCCTCAGTTGGTTCACAAGGCTTCCTCCAAGTTCCATCAACTGTTTTGACACCCTTACATCTAAGTTTGGGACATGATTAGTAACTAGTCAAGCACATCACCTAACCTCCATTACACTCGTGAATGTATGACAATAGAAGAGAGACCCACTTCGGGTATGGATAGGTTTAGCAAGGTATCGTTGAACATCTCAAATTTGAGTTCGTCAGTGGCAATTCACCATATGGTAGTGACTCTAAGATCGAGACCTTTCTCTGATAGTTTATGCAAAAAGCCAACATCTTGTATGGATTAACTGCAATGATGAGTAATGACATTTGCAGCTAAAGAACTTCATGAGTATTAGAATCAAGTATGGGCTGAGACTGGGGCATAAAAAGAAAAAGGAAAGGGAAGATGAAAGGAGAAGAATACTCGACTTGCATTTGGAAAAAATTGGGAGGCTCGAGTGATGGTGTGTGCCTTCATTTCAAATTGATTTCTTAAATTTTTTAGAGGATTGGCGGAAGCTTAATGGAGGGAATGGAACAAAGATGGCTCTAATAAAGTTATGGATTCCTTAAAGGTGCATGAAGAGTAGGGAGAGTGATTGGTTGGACCATATCACTTGGAGAGGTGAAGGAAAAGACCAACAATGTCTAACATGGAGAGGTTTAGACAAGAGAGTGCAAGAGCAAACAACTTGGCAGCATAACACTCATAAAATTGATATTTTTAATTCACGAGCCAAGCACCTCAATTTATAGGAGTGAGGATTGAACATTTTGGAGGCAAAAATTGAAAATTCAAAATAAAACTTTCAATGAGAAAGTGTCATGTGAAACTCATACTTTCCATGTTTAACTCACACCTTCCATACTAAATCCTTTCCACTCATAGGTTGCCATGTGGACATCCATGTGCTCCATGCCAAGGTAATTTTCATCCTCTAATATATCCTACCGAAACTCAGTCTTCTTGTTTTCTTTTGACCAAAACTCTAGTTTATGTTTTGATGAGTTGGAGGTCTTCTTGGATATGTTTGTACATCCTTCATCCTAAAGTTGTCCTCTTGATTGGGCCTATAAAAATAAACAAAAGCCCAATTAGACCCATATTTGCAAATAAATTCGTAAACAACATTTAGGTCTTCATCCTCATTATTATGTGGTTGTGTGTGACTGGGGGCTCTGCCATCACCGAGGACCTCATTCCCAAGGGGTGAGTCTTAGAGGAAGCATTGAATGTCGACCTCTTGCCCATCCCAAGGAAGGTGTCAAGCTCTAAAGATGCCAATACGTACCATTGCAATTATGGGCATTTGACCGAAGAGTGTCAAATAGTAAATGATAATATTAAGGAACTTATCCAAGATGGAAACTTGTGCAAATTCGTGCAAGCGGATGGTCACAACACGAACTGCTCGCCCTAACGCAGGGAAGAGCCCTAAAAAAGAAATGAAGGGCATAAGTATTATTATCCCCGTCAAAATCGTGAAAAAGAGAGATGACCGAAGCAATGACCCCATACGAGTAAACATTCAAGAAGGGATGACCTGACACATCGAGATGTCAGAGAGGTGATTAAATTGATAGTCGCTGGCTTTGCGAGTGCAGAATGTTCAAGCTCAGCTTGGAAGAAGCACCTTCGCATCGTGCAATTTGTGAATTTAGCCTCTACGACAACCTGTCTAAGGAAGCCCCCAATTACCATTACAAACAAAGACTTCAAGGCAATTGACCCGGCCCAAGATGACCCTATGGTCATCACTGTGGACATCAATAAATTTGAGATAATAAAGATGCTAATTGATCAAGGGTGCTCAGTAGATATACTCTACTGGAAAACATTCAAAAAAATGAGGATACCAGAGACAAAGATCTAGTCGTACAATGACCAATTTATCAATTTTTCTGGAGAACAGGTGGACACACGAGGTTACATCGACCTCTACACCATTTTCGGGGAGGAAAAACATATGAGCCGAACTATCAAGATAATATATCTGATAGTGGAGGTCAATACCTCCTATAACATCTTGTTGGAAAGGCCATCTCTAAACCATTTAGGAATAATAATATCAATGCCACACTTGGCCATGATGTTCCCTTCCATTTTCGGGGATATCATCACAGTGCATGTGGATCAGAAGGTGGTCAAGGAGTGCTAAGCAACTAACCTAAGGGTGGAAATCAACAAATAGAGAATGTTCCGAGAGCTATACATTCTCCTTTATGGACCTTGATCTCTGAATGAATGATGTTCGGTTAGAACCGGGGGAAGACCTTAGTCTTATTCCATTACAAGACACAAAAGCACTCCACCAATATGAAAACTTCATTTTCTACGAACGACGCTGCTATCTTAGGTCGAATGTTGGTAAAGAACGTTGATCTATTTGCCTGGACCTTGTCGGGCATACCCAGGGTGAGCCCTGAAGTCATCACAAATAGGCTATTTGTGTATAAAGAAGCTTGACCAGTCGTCCAAAGAAAGAGAAAAATGGGTGAAGAGAAATGGAGCGCGACGAAAGTCGAGACCGGTAAACTGTTAAATGCAGGGTTCATCTGTAACGCATAGTACGCCATTTGGTTGGCCAATATGGTGATGGTGAAAAAGGCGAACAAAAAATGGAGAATGTGCACATACTACACGACTTGAACAAAATCTGCCCAAATGATGCTACCCTCTACTGAGCATTGATCGCTTGGTAGATGGCGTGGTAGGTCACCATGTGCTAAGTTTCTTGGATGTTTACTTTGGGTATAATCATATTTAGATACATCATAAAGACAAGGCAAAGACATCTTTTATGACTGACTATGCTAACTTATACTATGAAGTCATGTCGTTCGATTTAAAAAATGTTGGAGCCACATACCAGAGGTTAAGGGATAAAATCTTTAAAGGGATGCTTGACCAAAACGTCGAAGTGTATGTAGATGAAATAGTTGTCAAGTCTGACTCATGTGAACAACACGTGAGGGACTTGCAAAAAGTCTTCAAGGCATTTAAAGATCATGGAATGAGGTTGAATCTCAAAAAGTGCGTGTTTGGAATCAAAGGGTGTAGATTCTTAGGCTTCATCCTAACGCACCGAGGCATCGAAGCCAATCGAAAACAATGTAGAGCAATCATCGAAATGTGAAGCCTCCCTATTCTGTCCGGTTGACTTGCCTCGCCGATAATCTTCTACGGCTACTTGGAACCTTCTATCCTTACCTGAGAAACGTGACTTCTCCACCAAGAAACTTCTCACATGCAAAGACAAAGGGGCGCCCTAGCGGCCGTTTGCACTATGACGCTCAAGTCAGTATTAGGGCAAAGAACATCAAGTGTATAAAATAGCTTTAGTCTCAAAAGTTGCATACCTTACTAGGGTTATTAGCACCCCTTATATAGGTTGAAACTAGGGTTTACCTCTGTTCTGTTACCACTGTCTAGGGTTCCTTGGGAAGTGTCCCTGTGCCGCTATTGCGTAATCTTCACGTATCTGGCACATGAACTTCCTTTAACTGGAGTGCAATGAATAATCAGAGTGCCGCCTAGGTCCCAACTTGGTGCACCTAATATCCAGCGCCATCTGTTTCACGGGTGCCCTAAGTACCCACGTGCCATGCATGCAACTTCCCGGGAAACCCTAATTCTACTGGACTCTTACGCCCCCTAGGATTATCCATGATGGTGCGCCTTCATGCATCATGCACCCCTCATGTATGGGTCTCTCATGCCCTAGGCTTCCCATTCATCTTCGTCTTTAACTGTTATCTTAATGAAATTCTAGGGCCCACCTTACGAGGCTTTCACCTCATCCTGACGGCCAATGTCTGATCTTCTCTCTCTACTTGTGAGGTCCAATATCGATCTCCGACATCCGGCTTACGGTAGCAATCTCAAAGACTGACCGCCTCCCGGGTATGCGTCTAGGACCCACTTCACGTGGCCCCCTCTCATTGCTAAGTACCAGGGCGCGATGTCTGAGGTCAGCCTCTGAGTCAATGACCGAGGACTGGTCGGGACACAAGCCCCTCAGTCTCGAGTTGTAACTTGTTTTGAGCGAAAAGACTAAGTGATCGCGCTGCGCGTTCTACACGGAGCTAGGTAACGTGTGTGAACTACTCCAAAGTGACGTCTCGTCATTCTCCTCTAATCAATGTACGCGTGTCAAGATCAATGGCTGGGATTCACTAGCGTTCGAACTTCCCCATGTACTATTCGGACACTTTAACCCTTGCGCTCCCGCCACTGTTTCGTTACTTTCGCTTACACGACCCTTCACTGAGCGTTCTGCACAGCGAAAACGCTCTCTTCCCTTTGCGTTTAGACCCAAACCCTCAAATCACAACGTGCGAAAGGTACAATTTTTATTCTTCGATTACTCCATTGCTTACACTTTCGCCATTTGCAATGTGATCATAACTGCCTGGGATTGGTTATAATTCTCGTATTTACTTGCGTGTTCATACCCACTGCTCATATTTTTCAAGTCTTCATTTTTCTGAGTCTCTTTCGGTGCTTGGTTAGTCACGCCGCTTCCCTTTTGAAGTCTCTCTTTCTCTTTTCTCTTTAGCTCCCCCGTCAAGATGACTAAGCGGACGAGACGAGTTCCCAAACCGGTTTCCCCTTCGGGTTCTGCTTCGTCCTCATCGTCGTCTTCTGTTCCTCTACTTTCTTCAGCTCTCCCCCCACCTGCTTCTTTTTACGAGTCCCTGTATCGTTGGGCTCCGGCGGACCTTCTGGGGGAGACATCCACTTTCACGTCCCTAGAAAGTATAGCAACTTATAGGAAGGGGCAGTCATGCCACCCGTCACACGTCTTCGGTAAGGACCATGATAAATTTGTGCGGGTGGTGGCTTGTTGCGTGGGGGAACCGGTATGCGCTGACGAAGCCTCTGACCCCGAGGGTGCCTTTTGTTTTGTCTATTCAACCCTTTTCCGTAGGCTGGGGCTTCGGTTACCTTTCACCCCTTTCAAGTGTACCCTATTGATTGAATTGAACGTGGCCCTCGCCCAACTTCATCCTAATAGTTGGGCGTTCGTGCGGGCATTCACAATCCTCTGCTGCAGTCTTGGCCTTACGCCATAGGTGGACGTTTTCCTTTACTTCTTCGAGGCCAAAGATCCGGAGAAAAAGTTGTGGGTTAGCCTTAACGGGGTAGTTGGGAGAGTTCTCTTGACGCTCTTTCAGCAATCGTACAAAGGTTTCAAAAGGAACTTTTTCAAAGTTCGTTGCAGTCGCAAGGACCCTTCCATTTTAGACGAGTTTCCTCTATATTGGACAGAGAAGCCGAACCTACGGAGGGTTCAGTGTTTCAAAGATCTTTCTACCTTGGAGAAAGATGTGTGTGAGCTCTTTTCTGGGTTTGCTACTCCTCTGAGTACTTTAGAATTGCTTAAACGCGAGTATAGCCCGGAGGACCTTGATAGCTATACTGGTACCTTTCCCTTCCATCCTAGTTTTTCATGCATTCTAGTTTTATTCGTTGCTGACCCGCTTCTGTTTGCACAGGTATGCATTTTAATGAGGATAAGAAGAGGAGATAGGCGGACCTTCTGGCCAAACAAAGGGCGGCTGCCGCTGGGACGAGTCTCTCGGCACCCTTGCCTCCTTCTGAATCGATTGTCCCGGCTACTCAGCCGATGAATCTTGTCCCTGCTGCTAGCGAACTCAGGGGGTGCTGGCGGTAGAGTCGAATGATGAGGACACATGCATTGGCTTGGTTCACAAGCGACCTAGGGTAGGTGCATCTACGGTGCCCTCACCTTCTGCTTCAACTGGTGCTCCAACCTTCGTGGATCATCCTCTGAGCGCTTCTTCCCCCTTTCCTGCTGTCTTGGGGAGCGGGGAAGGGAGCGCTACTAGGAGTCAAGAGACCTAATTCCCGACGCCCCTTCCACCATTGTTTAGACAGGCGTTTGGCTATTTCTGAGGTGGTGAGTTGGAAAATCTAGACAACAATCTCCTCTGGGACCGCATGGCCGAGTTCCTCGGGGGGCTTGCGCTGGCTTCTGATCAGGCTCTTAACAGGGCTCAAACTTCCAGCGACCTTGCGGAAGAACTAGCGAAAGTGAAGGAGGATCTCGCTACCAGGGAACAGGTATTTGCCAGTAGTGAGACTGCTTTGTACTTGGAGGGGGTCAACCTCTGCCAGATTGAGAAAGACCTCAAGAAGGCCCTTCGAGACAAAAACATGGAAGCAGTTGATTTAAAGGCCAAGATTCTTCCTTTGCGAACCCGCAACGTTGAACTGGGCGACAAGTTGGCCGAGCTAAAATGTAAGATGGTTGACCTGGAGGACAGGAGCACCTGGCGCTGAAGGTCGAAGGTCGAAGGAGAGTTGGGCGAGCCGAAGATTGAACTGGCCGAGAAGTCTGAGTCCTTTGAAAGGGCTGAAGAGGAACTCATGAACAACGCTGCTGCGGCCTACGGCGAGGGGTTTCAGGACGCTGTCGTTCAGTTTACTTATGCGTACCCTGAGACAGATCCTTCCCTTTTCCATGAATCTAAACATGTTGTGGACGGCCAAATCATACCGCGAGAATGACTTCTTCTTGTAATCTTTATTTTTACAATTATATCTTTGAATGGATGAACACACAATCTTTTATATGTCCATTTGCCTCTTTTATATGTCCATTTGCCTTGCTTGTTTGTTTGTATGCGAGAGTGGTTATTTCTTTGATCCTTTATCTTTGCCGCTCTTTGAGCTTCGTCCTGTGAAAGCGGGGCTCTTTGAGCCACATTGTTCTCTACTTACGCGATCTTTTGCTTAGTGCGTTTATTTTTGCGAACCATACTATTCTCGGATTTGGTGAACTCACGTAAGAGGGAGGTCCGCTTGGGGAACCATACTACTTCCGCTCTTTACTTTATCACTACAATGGAGAGGTTCATTTATTTCTGCGAACCATACTATTCTCGGACTTGGTGAACTTACCTAAGAGGGAGGTCCGCTTGGGGAACCATATTACTTCCGCACTTTACCTTATCGCTACAAAGGAGAAGTTCATTTTATTTCTGCGAACCATACTATTCTCGGACTTGGTGAACTTACGTAAGAGGGAGGTCCGCTTGGGGAACCATATTACTTCCGCTCTTTACCTTATCACTACAAGGGAGAGGTTCATTTTATTTGCAATGTACTTTAACTGAATAACTTTTATTCGGGTGACCTCGTTAAAAAACCCTTTTGAGGGAAAAAGAGTATCCCCATAAACGTGTACAAAGGCAAATTTTAACTAAAGTAAAATTTCAGGTTGGTTGCATTCCAAGTGCGAGGAATTGAACCACCTTTTAACATCTCAAGCCTATACGTCTCGTTTCCGAGGGCCTCCGTTACTCTAAAAGGACCGGTCCACTTAGGGGATAATTTGTTTTCTAACTGGTACGGGTGAGCTTTCCTCATTACCAGGTCGGCGACCTAGAATTGCCGAGGTCTCAGCTTGGAGCTGTACTTGTACTCCACCCTCCTTTTCAAAGCTTCGGCTTTGATCTTTTCTTCTTCCCTCACCTCGTCCAGTAGGTCCAAGTTCACCTTTCACTCTTCGTTTGATTCTTCGACTACGAAGTTCTGGAAACGCGGTGAGTTCTCCTGGATTTCCACTGGGATCATAGCGTCCGACCCGTATACCAAATTAAATGGCGTTTCCTTGGTGGTGGACTGAGGGGTGGTGTGATAGGCCCAGATAATTCTAGGAACTTCTTCTGCCCAAGTCCCTTTAGCTTTGTCTAATCTTCTTTTCAGACCCCCGAGCAGAACTCGGTTGGCCGACTTGACCTATTCGTTTGTCTGGGGGTGTTCTACCGATGCAAACACTTGCTTTATTCCCAACTCTGTGCATAACTTACCCAACTGCTGGCTTGCAGACTAGGTACCATTATCAGATACTAACCTCTTCAGGATCCCGAATCGGCACACTATATTCTTCCACACAAAGTGTTGAACTTTGTGGGTCGTGATCTGTGCTATCAGTTCCGCTTCAATCCACTTCGTGAAGTACTCTATGGAAACCACAAGATACTTCATCTGCCTTACTGTCAAGGGGAAAGGCCCCAAGATATCGATTCCCCGTGTATGGAATGGCCACGGGCTGTATATCGATCTCAACTATTCTGGGGTGCATTGTGCCAATCAGCATGTTGTTGGCACTGCTTGCATCCTTGGGCATACCTTGTGCAGTCTTCCCTCATGGTTGGCTAGTAATAACCTGCGCGAAGGGCTTTCGACGAGAGAGATCGGTTGCCGATGTGGCTACAGCATATGCCTTTGTGTAATTCTGCCATGATGCGCGTGCCCTTGTCACCGTCCACACATACCAATATGGGATGGGTGAACCCGTGCCTGAATAACCTTCCATCGATTAGGGTGTACTTACTTGAATTCTTCTTCACTTTTCGGGCTTATATGGGATCTAGTGGAAGTATTCTGTCGGCCAAATAACGCTGGTAAGCTGTCATCCAAGTTTCTCCTTCTTCGACGTGATGAGCCTGTGACATTACCATTCCAACGACCGGGTACCTGCTTATTCTAGGCGTTTTCACCGTTTCCTGTGTTAACGATTGGTGACTCTTCCTCATCCCTTTCGATGTGTCTACGTGCTGGATTTCTGCCATTTTGTCCGTGACCGTTCGAGGTGTCTTCAAGGTTTCCTGAATCACCGTCCTCTGTCGTCCCCACTTGCCCGAACTCGCGAGTTTGACAAGCAAGTAAGCTCGGGCATTTTGCTCCCTGGGTACATAGACTAACTCGAACACATCAAACGATTCCTTCAACACCTGGACATATTCCAAGTATGCGGCCATTTGAGGATCTTTAGCTTGGTAATTCCCCCATGACCTGTTCTGTAACCAAAAAAGAATCACTTTTCGCCAGCAATCTTCTTGCCCCCATCTCCTTTGCTAGCAGCATTCCTGCGATCAGGGCCTCGTATTCTGCTTGGTTGTTACTGGCTTTGAAAGCGAAATAGAGAGCCTGCTCGATTAGCAACCCATCCGGACCTTGCAAGATGACGCCGACCCCACTACCTTGTTGGTTTGACGAACCATCTACTGAGAGTACCCACTTGAAATCTGCCCCTTCTTGATGAGTGGCTGCTGAGGAGAGCTCTACTACGAAGTCCGCATAGATTTGGCCCTTGATAGGGCCCCAATGTTCAAAATGTATGTCAAACTCAGAGAGTTCTACCGCCCAACGTGCCATCCTTCCCGTCACATCTGGTTTCTGTAAGACTTTGCGGATGGGAAGGTCCGTCATTATCATGATTGTGAAACTTTGAAAGTAATGACGGAGCCTTCTAGCTGAAAAGACTACGGCTAAGGCCGCTTTTTCTAGGGCCTGGTATCTTACTTCGAGCCCCTGCAACAACTTACTGACGAAATAAATTGGTCTTTGTACCTGGTTCTGCTCTTGTAACAGGACTGAGCTGATATCTTTCTCTGTAATTGTGAAATACAAGCGGAGCGGGGTACCTAGCAGAGCAATCCCTAAAGTTTGATTTTAAATCTTCCAATAACCAGGCCGAATACAAAGCCATACTAGATGGCTTGATGTTGGCACATGATATGGGAGCTCGCAAGGTGTTATGAAAAAGCAATTCCTAGTTCGTGGTTGAACAGGTGAAATGAGAGTTTAAGGTAAAAGAACCTCTATTGCAACAATATTATCACTTAGTATCTGGTGTAATATCCAAGTTCGACTCAATCCGTGTCGAGAACATAAGGCGAGAGAACAACACAAGGGTTGACCTGTTATCAAGACTTGCCACTGCCAAGAAAAAGGGCATTCATTGGTCAGTCATATACATTGTTCTCAAAACCCCAAGTGCCATTCAATAAGAGTGCATGGCTACAATTGATAGATATCAAGTTAGATAGGATTTTACTAATGGAGGAAGAGGCCATCCACCCAAACATTTAAAGTTCTTCCTTCTAGTCTTCTAAAAAATTAAAGAAGAATTAAATAAAGAGAGGACCAAGCCTAAAGCCAAAAGAAGAC
>Ga0123341_1004844_pt1 | contig 11896 bp, 12 predicted proteins | sample Turbeapinknodule_FD_89959 | JGI IMG/M metagenome (GOLD analysis project Ga0123341, IMG submission 89959) | Root nodule microbial communities of legume samples collected from Mexico - Turtle bean Mexico pink nodule | ecosystem: Host-associated > Plants > Roots > Nodule | place: Mexico: Nepantla... | reverse complement strand
TAAAACAGTTTTGGGTATTTGTTTCCTTGATTCTTTTCTCTGTAATTCAGCATTGATTTTCATTATACCTTCAAAGTTTGCGAAAATCCCTCTTAAACAATTCACCCCCCTCTCGTTTAAGGCTATATATTCTAACATCCTGCAGCTCAAGTGAAGTAAGTTCTTGTGCTTCTTTAAATGAACAAAATTATAGTGAATTGCTTGAAGCTTTTCAAGAAACTCATGATGAAGTTAATCGATTGGTTCTTTCAAACAACCGATTGAAAGAACTTAACGACTGGCTTGAAAAGAGAGTGAAGGCACTTGAGGAAGAGCTGGAAAAATCTAAAATGGATTTTAAAAATCTTGAAATACATTTCAAAAACTCTTCTTGCAAGTGTGACACTCTCATTTGTGAAAATTGTGAAAACCTTGAAAAGAAAGTGCTTTATCTTGTTAATACCGTGGATAAGCTTTCGAAAGGAAAATCTAACTTTGAGAATGTCTTGGCATCTCAAAACTGTGTTTTTGGAAAAGCTGGTTTAGGTTTTAATCCACAAAACAAACAAGATAAGTTTTCAAAAAAATTTCAAGAAAGCCAATAAAACAACCGATTGTTAAGTCGAAACAACCGGTTGTTACATGCTTTTACTGCATGAAAAAGGGCCATTCGGTTAGATTCTGCAAAATAAGAAAGTTTTTTGTTCCTAGGGGCTTCATGAAATGGATTCCTAAAGGATGTGAGGTTTCAAATGAGAAAAAGAAATCAAATGGACCCACACTTGTAAAAGGACCAAATCTTGTTGCTTGAACTCATGTTTGTGCAGGAAATATAGAGAAGTGTGAGGGACTGAGTCATCTGATCAAGTTCTTGGAAGAAAAAGACTAACATTGAAGCTGAATCAATGTTATGTATCTGTCCAAAGGCTCTCAATGATCAAAAGAGGCTTCTTGATCACAAAGCATATGACTCATTGAAAGAAAATCATAAAGCATAAGACCTTCCTTATCTTTATCTTTAATTTCTGTTTAAGTTCATATTCATGCTTAAATATCTCTTTTAAAATTTTCAAATTCATCTGGTTTGAATTCTTTCTGCTTATGATTAAAAATTCAAAATCAATTTTACTGCTACAAAAACACAACCGATTGTTTCCTCGAAACAACCGATTGTTTTGTGTGTGACAGCACTGTGAAGAAATCAATTTAATTTCTTTTTTGAATTTCTGTCTGTTGCAGATCACATTAAAGAAAGAATCCTTGGTCAATGAACCTATGTTAAAAGCTGATCACGTTCAGAAAGAAGTGACAACAAGTCATAAAGGAATATATTCCAAAATTTTGAAAATTTAAGAGCTTTTATGACTAGTCAAAGATCACATGTGATGACCATGTGATTTTCTGCTTTTTCTGACGTTTTCTGTGCAGGACCTGGTCAAGTCTTTTCTCTCTGAAAATATGGTACCCACTCATGTCATTGAATGCAGTATGATTTTGTTTTTGCTTTAAAATTTGTTGCAGCTGATCTCTTTCACAAGAACAACCAATTGAGCCATCTCTTGCAACATCTCTTGCTCCTTTTGTGTGAGTTTTTCTCTGCTCCTTTTCTGCCATCATGGAATCAACTCCTCCCACCTCAAAGAGAGTTAAAACCAGAGCAGTAAGGTCTGGAGGAAGACTAGAAGGATGGTTTTCTAGAGATAATGATCTTATTGAAAGGTATAGGTTTGAGACTAGCACAAAGGTGATAAACAACCCCAAAGTTGTTTCCTTTGATTGGATGAAAAGCCAAAAGCTAGATAATGTAAGAAGACTGCTCAAAGATCAATCTCTCAGAAAGTTCTTGGAGATGAAGGGGAACATCTACCCAGATTTGATTAGAGTGTTCTACACAAATCTCAAATTTGAGAGGAACAACCTTGTCTCTCATGTAAAGGGTATAGATATGGAGATCACCTATGATGTGTGGACTGCAGTGGCGGGTCTGAAGTACTCTGGCCTTAGAATCAACAAGGGAAACCTTGGTGTAGTAGAGGATTTCAACAAAGTCCAATATTACAAAAGCTGTTTGAAAAATCAAAATGCTCAAGTAAGGACTTGCTCGGTTGGAGGCTTGAGGCTTGATGAAAGGTTGTTGGCCCTTATTGTAACTTGGATTCTAACTCCAAGGGGGAGCAATCATTTTGTTCTTATAGAGGAAGACCTTATGTATATCTACTGCATAATGAAGAAAATCAGAATAAATTGGATCCACATCATCAAGGAACACATGCAAAAGGCCATGAGATTAAGTGACTATCACTATCCATATGCTGTTTTGATTTCTAAATTTTTGTTGTATTTTGAAGTGAACCTTGAAGATGAGACATCTGAGTTGGTCAAGTCAACTCAAGAGATGAACAATAGATCTCTCAGCAAAATGGGATTCACCAAAATAGGTGGCAAATGGATAAGCAAAGATGGTGAACATGGTGCCTCATCAAGTGTTGCTGCTGATCTTGATGAAGAGGAACAAGCTGTTGATATGGATTTTCAACATGAAGATCATCCTGAAACAAATCAAGATGTTGGACCCAGTGTTGGAAATCAGGAAGAAGGAATGCCAACCATGTCTTCTTTTGAGAGATACATGGTCAATAGGCTTGATGAATTTGCGGAGAATCAAAGAAATCTCCATGATCTATGTGTAAGCAACTTCCAGAGCATTGATAACAGGTTCAACAGCATGGATGCACGCTTCATGACTTTGGATGAACAGATTGAGGTTGTTCAAAATTAGATTTTTGATCTACAATATGCCAAAGATGACTGAAGAAGAAAAACAATCGGTTGATGTCTCAGAACAACCGATTGTTTTTGGTGTTGTATCAATTTTCCTGTTTACTGCTTCTGCTCTTTAATTCTGTTTTATCAAGAACAATTATCTTTATATCTCTTCTTTTTGTCTATTTGTGAAGACAAATAGATGTTGTGTGTTGTTTTCGTTTTTAATTCTGCAAAACAGTTTGTATGGTTGGTTAAAGAAAGCCTTATAGGTTTTTCTGCTATGATATTTTGCTCTGATATACTGTTTCAGTTTCTGTGCTAACCATATATCAGGAGTTCTATGCTTTGCTTAAACTGTGTCTTGCAGGAACTGCTTCAGATTCAATCAATCCAACACAAGCAATCATGGATTTTTCTTCATCAAATAAGGGGAGATTGTTGAACCAAGTGTGTTCAAGCTTTGAAGAATCAAAACCCTTTGAAGGTTGATGAAAAGCTACATGTGCTTGTTGTTGCTGAGCTGTCTTTTAGATAGGATCTGGGGTAGAATTTATGTATAATCCACTCTTGATTGAATCCAAAGCATAAGCATTCTCAATCCTTTTAAAAGAAAAGTGTTTTTCAAACTAATTGAAAAACAACCTGTTGTTTTGTCGAAACAACCGATTGTTTTATACTTAGGTGATTTTAGAAAGGTTGAAAACTGTTTTCAATGGTAGACTTGCTGTCAAAACCAAAACAATCGATTGAATCGTGGAAACAACCGATTGTTTGTTTTGGGACCATAATATAAAACTGTTTTGTGCTTTGACTGAACATTAAATGATTTTCTAACTATTTACGTTCCAGTTTTTAATGCTTTGACCAATCTTTAAATGCAATTAATAGTTTGTTAAGATTATGCAACACACAACTTTGTTTTAAATATAGAAAAACAAATTTGAGTTTTTCACTAACTTTTTCTTAAGAGAAAAAGTTGAGAATTGGTTAGAGATTGCATTGATCAAAGAGTGTGAGATAGGATTTTCATCTTGTATTGATTTCATATTTGTTCTGTAACAAGTGTAATCCTTTGTATCTTTTGAAAGAAACTTTGTGTGTATTGCTGAGAAGTGATGTGTGTTCTTGAGGGGATCAAGATCAGTATTCTTAGTGTTGTTGTGCTTGACCAAAGGAAGTGTGTGTCTTGAGGGGATCAATGTCACTTCTTTGGTTGTGTTGTAAGTAATCTAGGGTTGATTGCTTAGTGGATTCCCCAGTGGTTTCTAGGAAGACTGGATGTAGCTCTAGGTTTATAGTGAACCAGTATAAACCTCTATGTGCATTCTCTCTATCCTTAATCCCTTTAAATTCAGTTTTTATATTTGTGAACTGGTATAAACAACCGATTGTTTCTATGAAACAACTGATTGTTTTTCTGGTGTTGTGCTTATTTGCTTTGTGTTTTGGCAAACTGAATTCTAATTCAAGTGTTTCTCGAAGTAATTTCATTCTTGACTTAAAAGTTTGCAAAAACCCTCTTTAAACCATTCACCCCCCCTTTAGTTTAAAACCATATATTCTTACAGATTATACTCTTAACAAGGAGTCTCATGAAGTGGTTGCATTAGTTTTAACTCAAAAACACTACTATGAAATTTATTAAAAGGAATGTTGAGTTTAATCCTTGGCTTTGCAAAGTTTAGAAGTCTTGTATTCCTGCAAGATCTTGGATTTCTTGTTCATGTTTTAAACATTAAGAAACTTCTCATAATCTCTTATTTGGTTGTGCAATTACTTCTCAACTTTAGGATTGATTAAGGTACAATTTCACTTCTATTTCTTCTTCTATCCACGTTCTATACGAGACTGGAAATACTCAAATTCAAGACATTTGGGTTGTTTTCATTCATATTAATTGGAATGTATGGAAAAAGCAAAATGATCATAAATTTCATAATCCTCTTAGAATTTTTTTATATAAAAAGCCTTAATATACCCGGTCTTAGCATGAGAGGTAATCTTTCCTCTACACAAAAAAAGTATATTTAGCTGCAAAAAAAAGAGTGAGGGTGACACTGTGGACACTAAATAGAGTCAACTAAGCCTTCACGATTAAAGAAAATCAAATAAAGTGTGGGAAAGCGTGGATTATACTCACGCAAATTTTATTTTTTTTTAAAAAGGGTTATGTAGGTCAAACGGTCACTACTGAAAATATAAATAATAATAAAATTTTAAATTTTTGAAGGTTAAGCCTACGCTATGCTACTTAAAGTTTTGAAGGTTAAGCCCACGCTATGCATTTTAAAATTAAAAATAATAAAATTATGAAGGTCAGTGTACACAAATAATTAATTTATTTGAAAACTGCTAGTTGTTTGGGTGTTTGAAACTGCTCAGCGTACACATAACGAACTCAAATGTCAACTTGAGCATTTTCGACTGAGAGCTTGAAAATTTTCGAGCGCTTGAGTAGGCTATTGAGCAGTGCGACCGTGAGAACCTTCGTACTCAACAATGATGGAGTAGTTGTGCGACCGTGGAACGTGACCGTGAAAACGTGCGACGACCGTGAGTTTCACATTTCCTTTCTTAATCTGTGTGTTGAAAACTCAACCCTAGGTTCTCGATTTTTTTTTCTGTGTTTTTGAAGTTCTTGATTTTCAATAGTTTGAAGGTCTAACCCTAACACCTTATTTCCTTCTCAGTGGTATAAGACAATTTTGTGGATTGTGTTTGCTATGTGGTGATGCACGATCACTTTTGTGTTATTGAGAACAATTTCGATGTAGTTTTGTTACCAATTTTTTCCTTCTTACATTGTTTGATTTAAGGGGTTGATATACAACCCTAATAGTAATGTTTTACAGGATGGGTTTCAATGGAGTCTTAGGCCCCTCATCTTGACGACCGATCTCTTTCTGTCCATGAGTTGTGTACCTTGTTCAACCTGCTCTTATTTTATTGATGACACACAATTAATTGTGGCATTTCCCACAACGTTCTCACCTGATTTAACCTATAAGTTTACATATTTAAGGGTGAATCATAATGATTCAAATTTTGAAGCTTTGAATCTAATGGTTATAAATTATGGATTAATGCTCTATCACACCTTGAATGTCAATTTACTAACGAAGTTGACAAAAAGATAGGCTTAGTTGGTATAATTATGGTGTCTGCGTATGGGAAACTGGATATAAACATAAAATGAAGGCAAAGTGCAAATAGTGTTGAAGGAGGAGAAAAAATTGAGCATTTATCATCCCGGTTGGTGGGCCTTAACTTTCAAACCATTTCAATTGTTAAAACAAAGTACAGAAGATCTACATTCAGTCTTACAATTTTCTTTTGTGAGTTTGATGCAACCACAATCTGGGTTACAAGGAACCTGAGCTGGTTTTTTGTTTTTTTTTTTTTTGCATAATGAACTAAGAAGTAAAACAACGTTAGAATCGTAGTGACCATATTGAATCGAGAGTTCAAAAGTCATAAAACAAATCCTGAAACACTTACATCTAGGGAATGGGATTATATTGTTTTATTTTCCCAAATCTTTTTAGGCACCAAGAATAAACATATTTTTTGTTACCTGTTGCATAACTTAGTTACATATTTTATGAATAAATCATCTTTGGGTTTATAAATATGAAAATATTCTGGTAGTAATGTGAGAAACAATGCAAACCTTGAGTATTTGAAGTTAAAAGGTTAAAATTATCACTTGTAAGCAAATATGAGTCTATGTTGTTATACAATTTTGTGAGGATGTGATACAAACCAAAGCAAACAACGAATGACTAAGGACAAATCAAACACCTCACAAAATGGTCAGTCATCTCAGTATACAAAGTCGGGCCCCACCACACCTCGAGAAAGCATTAGCAGAAGAAGAAGCTATAAACCAGAATATCAGAAGTTCTTCCTTCTGGTCTTTTCCACAAGTTGAAATTAATAGAAGAAGAGTTACTCTGCACAAATTGTGTGAGGTGTTAGTGAGGTTTGAATTCCTCTTAGCATTTAGGTCTTATCTTGTGAGTATTAAGATCTCTCAAGTAGCGGCTATCTTCACTTATCTTGGAGAGCAATCACACTCCAAGTGGCGTGTTCCACTTCTCAAATCCATCACATAAGTTTTTTCCTTCCTTCATCTATTCTTCCATTGTCATTCCAATTTTACTCTTTGTATCGTGTTCTTGTTTGGTTTTCCTTGTTTCCATTTGACAATTCTATTTTGGTTTCTTTTCCTTGTTCTTTAATTCCACACCTTCAAGCATCATTTTCACTTTATAATTGTCTTTTCCTTTTGCCTTTGTGAAATGAACCTTCACATCTACTTAACCACTTGGTTAAGTTAATGTTCGGTGGGGTATTTCCTAAGGTCTTCACTCTTAAATTCCTAAAATCTCAATCTAAGTAAAGTGTCACACCATAAAATGAACAATCCTAAAATCAACTCACATCATGTGGTATCAGAGCTTTGGTTTTTGAGCTTATCTTGTTTGGAGTTGATTGGCACTTTTACTTTCTTGCATCTTTAATTCCTTGTATTTACATTCAAGCACCTTTAATTCCTTGTCTTTACATTAAAGTGCCTTTAAATTCTTGTCTTTACTTTCAAGCACCTTTAAATTCAACCCTTTATTTTTCTTGCTTTTAAATTCGACATTTACCTTATTCAATAGCATTGTTTCGCTTTTTGAATGTTCCTTTATGTCTTCTTTTGTTATTGCTTCTTTTCCTCGACTCATATGTTCTTTAGCGTTATAGGAGTCCTTATATTTTTGCCTCTACTTACTTGATTTTAATTGTGAAAGTTTATAAGTAATTGGAAACTTGTTTTAGTAGAAGTAGATTTAAGTTCCAAACAAAAGATTTCAAGTGATCAATTATTTTGAATCCTAAACATTTTATGAAAATTAGAGTTATATGAAAATATGCATGATCAAACCTATGAACATCTCTTTTCCATAATCCAAAAACAAGTTTAAAAAAAAGAGAAGAGAAGAGAAAAGGAGTTTGTGCAACAAATTTTGTGTTCCAATGTTTCAAAGAGCAACATTTTCAAAATTTTGGGTTCATCTTGATTGGCAAATTGATTTCAACCTTTGCGGAATTTTTATACTTTTGCTTCAACAAATTTCTAAAGAAAGTTTCATTGTTAAAAGTTTAGTAAGTATCTTAGAGTCTTTTTGTGTGCCTTTTTCTTTCTTATCTTCCTTTTCAAGTTTTGTCATAATCTCTTTTCACAAATTTGGTTTAGCATTCTTGTTTTGAGCTTTTCTTGATTGTCTTTCCAAATTTCTTAAGTTTTGTTGTGGTTCTTTGAGATCAAGTGTGTTTGGTTTTGTCATCTTTCACTTGAGAAATTTTCAACACCAAGATAGGCCTTTGTTGAGAGCATTTCTTTCTTGAGTGAAACACGTGAGGAGCGTTTAAATTGTTTTCACTAATTGTTTGTTTCCTTTGTGCAAAAATTATGGGTCATTTGTCTTTAGGTGAATCTTCAAAACCGAAATCACATCACAAAGTCCACCTTTTGGGAGAACTTGTGGAGGTTAAGAAGCGAATGGTCCACAAAGATGAGGGGAAAATGTAGGCTTAACTGATAGATTTTGTAGGTAACTTGTTGTTAGGCTGGGTGTTTCCTCTAGTAGTTTTTTTAGTCAATTTTCTATTTAGTATTAGGTTGGGTGTGTTCTATATTGGTAGGCTTTAGCATATTTATTTACAATGGTACTTTTTCAATGCAGTTGTTGATAATAACATGTGGTATACTTCCAAATTGGATGCGACTTTCACATGTCACACTTCTTGTGCCTATATTCTATATGTTTCATTTTGTGTTGCAGTACATATGTTATATGCAAAGTTCTCCAGTTTGTTGTTCGGATGGATGGAAACTTAAAATTCTTTGTATTATTTATTTAGCTGAAAAGAAGGGAGCATGAATATACTATTATTAGTATCAATTTATGCTTGCTTTGTACTATGTTTTCATTTTTCTGCTTGGGACTTGGCTAGTAAGTTTGGGCCCAGCTCTTATTAGCTGGCCCACAGCCAGTGTATGTTCTCTATAAAAGCATACAACATAGAGAGACCTGCAAGCTATGATGGGTCACATGATCAGAGACTTTGTGTTATATGAATAGAGTGAAAAGGAAGAGTGGAGACCTGCATGGGACACCTGGGAACAACAATGTATTTTTTGGAAAACGACCTGACAAAAAGTAGAGTAGGGTTGTCTGGAAACTAAAATGGGTGTCTTTTTTTTTATTATCAAAATAGAGGTAAGCTTACACTAAGTAAAGTGTGTTGAAACAGAAAACCCGTGTTTCTTATGAAAGAAAGGTCAAGGAAATAAAAAAATACCCATAAAAATGGTTTGTAATGATAAAACATGGGGATGTATATGGGCTTTTTATTTGTAGAGGATAGCTTATGCAACAACTCTACTGAGATAGTGCCCAAGATTATAGTCAAAACTGTTGTGATAGAAAATCACCACATGACGTGATGTTCTAAGGCCATAATGGTTCATCTTGTTGCAACCATTTCTATTGAATACCCCTTCCTTTTAGATCTAATGATATAAAGTTATACACTCAAGTCCTACCTCATTTGAAATTGAAATATATTAAGTCAGACTTTAGATTAGTTTAAAGTTGGCATGTGTTATAATTTAGATGTAATTTTTGTTTTTAATTCATGGAAACATTGTTTTAAAAACCAGATCAGGCCTGTCAGTTTGACTGTTCAGGTGACTAGCATGTCAACTTAAAAATATTAGTACATCTAAAATCAAATCTAGTGAGAACTGGCCCAAAACCGATAATAGTTGGTACAAACCTAGTTTGAAGTGGTATATTCTTAAGTTGTCATTTTTTTATATTTTTAATTTAATCTAAAACATGTTTACACCAAATAAAAACACATTACAAACCCGGTTTCAGATCAGGCTGCAACTCTAGATAGTCAAGAGTTGACCTCAAATACTCGTTGTCCATTCTCATCAATGCATCACAGCTCATAATGCAATTAAATTGTTTTCATTAAAGATTTTTCTGTCATTGTAGCTTAAGAAAAAACATTGAATATTACTAAAATGTGCCCTCACGTTTCATGAAAATTTAACAATAATGGATTTAGCAAGGGTGGAAGGTTCAACATGTGCATTCTACTTACACCGTGAAATAACTTATTTTTGTTCTCATTATTTCCAACATGCAAGCTTGTTGTCAACTACAAGCTTGAGAAATGATCCTCGAACTAGTTCAAATGAGGGAGTTGAATCAACATTGTCCGTTCTCAACAAATGTGGTCGCCCTAGTGGATCATGCAAAGAATATTGGTTAAATGATGATGAATATCGTTCTGCCCATGTACATATCCTCATCAATTGCAATGAAGTTAAACCAATACTTGAGTAAGTTAAGTACAACATAATTTGTATTGATTATGTTTAAATTACAATGTATGACTGGTTACTTATTTATTTCAATATTGTTCTTACAAGTTAACAACAACAACGAAGAGGGTTCAATGAGTATACATAGAAATTTTCCAAAATGGTTTAAAAACTACGTAAGTGTTATTTAATTTAACAAATAAGTAAGTGTTATTTAATTTAACAACTATCTAACTATTTCATAGGTTTAAGATCAGAGGAATAGGGTGATTGACCCAAACATGAAAGCATTAGCTTGGGGACCTAATTCATCTGCAACATCATGGAACATGTACTTCGTTAATGGATACAAGTTCCATACAAAGTCATGGAGTGAAGGCAAGAAAACCACAAATTGTGGGGTGCATGTAAAATGTGTAACAGAAGGAGGACAAGATGACTTCTTTAGCGTCATCAAACATATTTATGAATTAGAATATCTTGGTTTGAGTCAGAAGATTCCTCTTTTCTTTTGTTATTGGTTTGACCCAACCAATAATAGAGGCACCAAAGTTCATTTAGAATATAACATTGTCGAAATCAAGATGAGTGGAAAATATATTCCATATGATCCTTTCATTCTTACATAAAAAGTAAGACAAGTTTACTATGTGCCTTATCCATATGTAGGAACTTGCGTGGTTGGAGCATGGCAATCTCAACGAAACCCCGAGGTCATGTTGAAGTTGATAACATTCAAGATGATTCACCTTATCAGTTTGATGAAATGCCTAATGTGTTACCAATTAGTAGAATTAAGGAAGTAGAAGGCTTAGCTGACACATTAATTGTTGAACTCGTCAATGATGATGTTATGGAAACAGTATGTGATGATGATGATGATGATGAAGATGAGGTCAATGAATCAAGTCAAAATGATGAAGAACATGATGACAATGACATGGACAATTGGGACTTTGAAAACACTAATGACTAATGTATAATATTTTTATTATTATTTGACAACTAATATGAAAATGTACCAAACTTAATTGATGATGTCATTTTTTTTCCAAGAGAAATGTCTAGGACTAGAGGAAGGGGATGGTTCTGTTATCAGACATAACAATGTTAAGTGTGGAGTTCACACATCTATGAATGGTCATCTTGCAATAGAACTAAGGTCCATTCTTTATTCTGGTCCATCACCCCAATCCTGTTTTCCTCAATCCTTCACCCCTTCTTTTTCTTTGACCCCTTCTTCTTCTTCGACCCCTTCCTCCTCACCCTCCTCATCCTTTCGTTCTGTAGTACGACAGGACAATATTCCTCCTTGTACCTCTCATATTATACCAGTCATGTCACTCGTGGCTCCAACAGTCCAATATTTTTCTACTCTGACACTCTTTCCCACTTGAGGTCCCTCATTACAGTACACACCTAAGCCCTCATTAGTTCATTTCTCTAGTGCTCTATCTGTTCATGTGACTCCTCAAATTCTAGTGCAACCCACTCTTACATCAGTTCAGCCCACTCAGGCATCAGTGCAACCCACTCATACATCAGTTCAACCCACTCATACATCAGTTCAACCCACTCAGGCATCATTGCAACCCTACCCTGATACGCCAGTACAACCCACGACACACCATGATATCTCTGATGAAGAACATGATGGTAGTGGGAGGGTCATCATTCGACCAGTGGGTAAAGGGTAAGTTTATTATCGCATTGAACTTTATTGTGAATTGTTTGTTATACTTCATGTTTAACATTTTGGTT
>Ga0123341_1004843_pt1 | contig 11897 bp, 8 predicted proteins | sample Turbeapinknodule_FD_89959 | JGI IMG/M metagenome (GOLD analysis project Ga0123341, IMG submission 89959) | Root nodule microbial communities of legume samples collected from Mexico - Turtle bean Mexico pink nodule | ecosystem: Host-associated > Plants > Roots > Nodule | place: Mexico: Nepantla... | reverse complement strand
TGAACCAGTATAAACAACTGTGTACAATCTCTCTATCTCTAACTCTTTAAATTCAGTTTATTTGTTGTTTGCTGGTATAAACAACCGATTGTTTCTGCGAAACAACCGATTGTTTTTCTGGTATTACAGCTTTTGCTTGCTGTTTTGGCGAACTGAATTTCTGAATCAATTGTTTCCTGAGATAAATTCATTCTTGTTTTAAAAGTTTGCGAAAACCCTTTTTAAATAATTCACCCCCCTCTAGTTTAAAGCCATCTTTTCTAACACACGATGACCCTAACACCACCACTACTTCACAACACGACCTCCCCCTGAAGATGTCTAGCGTGACCCTACTAGTAGGGTCATCATCCAACTTCTTGGTAAAGGGTAAGTCATCCTATATTTATATTTTTTTTTATCTTCATATTACAAATATTTGTAATTTGATTTGTTTGTATTGTAGTTGGACACCAAATCATTATACTAGTGATGCCATTAGACATTGCATTCGGTCTCAATTTAGAGGCACTTATGACTATTATGATGCCATGATTGAGGATGATAAACTAAAATGGTGGACTGACTTTAAGGTAATTTTAATTTTTAATTACAATTTCATACAAATCAACCAAAATGGAAAAACTGAAACAAAATGTTTTCTTGTTTTTAACATAGTAGAGTCACTTAGGCACCTCAGGACGAGTGACATATTAAAAAGGTCTACGAGTCCAAAGTCAAAAAATGACTTTGTTTCATGTTGACCAAAGTCTGGGCAAAGAATTTCCGACCTACTTGGATAGGTGAGCAAACATGTGTTGAACTTATAAACTATTGCAATACACAAAAGTTCTAAGAAAAATCAACTAAGAATAAAGTGAATAGGGCTTCAGCTCATGGTGAAGCATTACACTCCACAGGTTAGAACTCACATTCAGATATTGTAGTGACATTGGTAAGTACTTGTCACTTTTTTACATGTAATTCATTTTAATTTTGCAACATATACTGCTTCTAATTGTACTACATTATTAGGAGTGTTAATATGGTCGTCCTCCTAAACCTGGTGAACTATTTATGGCCAACCACACAAATAAAAAGGGTGATTGGGTTGATACTCGTGCTTGTGAAACTTATGCAAGTTATTATTCTAAGTTTTTCTTTAATTTTTATTTTAATTTCCTAACATTTCCATCTTGTAATGACCTTTGTAGGAAAATTATCATGAGCACTTGAGGACCCTTCAAGTAAATAGTTCTCAGGACCCAAGCATTGATGTCCATCAAGTTGATCCAACAACAAAGCTTCAAGCTTGGAAGGAAGCTACTGAAGGAAAGAGTAGAGGTCGTGTTTATGGTACGACAGACTTGGCTGGTAACTTCCGCCAAGGATTCTCTTCCCTCACTCAGTTCACCTCTGCTTCCCATTCTGGTCCTGGTGCTTCTCAATCTAATTAGTTGACTTAAAATCAACAACTTTGTGCAGAAGTTAGTATGTGGGGTCAAGTATGCATTCTTGGAGGACGAAATGAAGCAAATAAAGGAACACCTTGTCTCGGTGTTGCAACAACGTGGCAATGCTTCCACTAGTACAAGTCAGTTCCACCACCAGTATGCTCCAGAGCATGATGACCAATCCCTTCCTTAAAGTGCATCCTAGATTGTAAGTTTAATTATTTCACAGTTTTATTATTATACTAAATATTTTAGTTATTCACATTGTTTGTATTTTTTATAGGTTTTTTTTATGGATCACATCACTGCTATTTCTACTTCACAGGACGCATTTTATATTGTTATTTTTACTCTTTTTATATAATTGTATTATGGTGCAATTCAAGTTCTAATACTTTTGCTTAATTTCTAAATTACAGTTTTATTTTATGGTTTATTTTAATTACTAATCTCTATTTTATGATTAATATTCACTTTGACTTGAAATTATTTGAATATTTGAATGATTTGGATGGTTGAAATTATCTAGATGGTTTTTTTGATTTGGATGGTTTTTCTAAAAAATTTTCGAGGTGAAAATGACTAGAAAAATAAAAATAAAATGTTTTTTTTTCCAGTATATATATGCGTTGGCCAACCCACGCAAATCATTATTAATTTTTTTTTTCTAACTTCCATTTTTGCATGGGCTAGGCCCACTCAAGGTTTTTTTATATATATTTTGTGTCAGCTAGATCATATGAAACACATAAATAATTTGTCACATGGTTAGAGAAAAATTGAAGAAAGGTCTCATACATTTGCTTTCCATTTATACCTAGAGCAACTAACTGACATTTATACCACAACCTTAAGTCCTCAATTTTTCAAGAGTATTTGTTCCAAGTCGGATTTCATCAATATTTGCTCTCCAGCTTGCCGGAGTAACAAAGGATATGGATACAAGGCTTCTAGAAGGAAACTAATATTAATTTTGTTTTTTCTAATACTTAGTTGTTTTTCTTCGTACATATGTCTAACCTTTATTTTTCCTTTTCTTATTTTAGTCTTTATTGACTCTTTATTTTACATTTGTCTCTTTAGCTAGACCTAGAATGATGTATTCAAACTCTATGCTATGATTTAAGAAAGAAAAAAAATAGAAGAAATATTATTTCTCATATCTTCCTTGAATTGTTTAAAATATTTCTCACACTAATGCCTAAAACATTTGAAGCTTTACTTTGGCACAATGGTTGAATGCACTATAGAGACAAAGGAAGTTTATGCGGCAAGAAAGAAAGATATTTAGGGAGAGATTTCCAGAATAAAACTAAGATAAAATAAATACAACCAAAACCAAGCACATTATTTTTTGCTTTATCCCTATTGCAAACAAAAATAATCACTCAAAACAAAACAAGTGTTGGTAGAGACTAAATATGAAATCTAGGAGTGTGGTAAATTGAAATATGTGAAAAAAGATATGAAACAAAGTTGTAAAGGTTTTAGAGGATTAACTAGAAGATGAAAACTCTATGCACCATCCAACGTCGTGCTTCATAACCAATAAATTCACAAAAGTTTAGTTTGTAAGCGGTGGCTGTACAAACCACATGATCGAGAGCTCTTCAAAAACCTCAAGAGTCTAACATTTATAAATTTAGATTTGGGAATGGAGCACTTAATATTGTGAAAGGTATGCGAATAATTGGAATTATAAGTCATTCAAATATTAAATTAATTTTTGATGTATTATATAGATTAATAAAAATATGTTAAGGTTTTTTATATCTTATTTATAAGATTAATCAAAATATGTCAAGAGTTGCTAAATTGTTAAAAAGAATGTTATAAGGTATAATTTGAACACAAACTTTTTGTGATTAAAGATTCAAACAATTTAGAATGATTCAAAGTTCATTTGAAAGACAAAAGTTTTGTTTTTGACCGATTTCATATCCAATTCCTACAATGGACAAAGATGTTAAATTTTCTTGTACACCAGTTTATAACCATTGGTACAATTATAATGAGCGAAGCTGTACTTGTTTTTTCTTAGTTTTTATTTTTCTATCTACCTTGAATTTCTGTAACACTAACAGTATTGATGGAGCAAAATCTCTGATTTTCTTCAGATAACGCCAAATTCAACATTTTTTGTCGATGGATGAATGCAGATTGAGTTGGAGGAGGAAGCACAAACTCACTGTTGAGCATAGAAATTACTGCAGCAATAGTGGGTCTGTCTTCAGCAAGTTCTTGTACACATAGAAGAGCTATGTGTATGCACCTTAAGATATCTTGATGATGACTAGGATCATAAATTTCTGGATCTATTAAAGATAATGCATTTCCTTCCTTCCATTGTATCCAGGCCTAAAATGAACAAAAAGGGTCAACTTTGTATCAGCAAATGGAGAAAATTCGTGAGTTATAAATGAGTTGTTGAGACTTACAAATCCTAAAAGGTTAAGAGCATGCACATTGCCATAAGAGCTTGAGTTTCTTCTTCCACTAACAATCTCTAGAACCAAAACACCAAAGCTAAACACATCTGATTTTTCTGAAAATAGTCCTTCCATTGCATATTCAGGAGACATGTAGCCACTACATTCAAATGTAAACATTAATTCTTCACACTTTCTTGCTATAATATTGGAGAAAGAAAGAATACTTACTAGGTTCCAACAACCCTTCTAGTATTGACTTGATCTTGAGTCCCACCAAAGATTCTAGCCATGCCAAAGTCTGATATTTTTGGATTTAGTTCTTCATCTAGCAATATATTACTTGCCTTCAAATCTCTGTGTATAATTTTTAGTCTGGAGTCTCTGTGAAGATAAAGTAGTCCTCGAGCTATTCCTTCTATTATGCTACTGCGCTTCCTCCAGTCTAGGAGTTTACATTTTGATGGATCTAAAAAGTAATGTTCATATTATATACTACGTGGAAGAGGAAACTATGAAGGTGAGTCATACAAAGAAAATACAATAGTCATGACATGATTGTTTATTTCTTAAGTAGTTTATTCGTTCTAAGTAAAGAAAAAGATAAAAGTTTGGAATTGTCCATGAGAAAAACATTGTAGAGGGATAAAGAACTAACCAAAGATAAATACATCCAAACTTTTGTTTGGCATGTATTCATATATCAACATCTTTTCATCACCTTCAACACAGCAGCCAAAAAGTTTTACAAGATTGCGATGTTGTAGCTTGGAAATCACGACTATTTCGTTCATGAATTCTTCTAGACCTTGTACAGAGGCTCTAGAAAGTCTTTTAACTGCTATTTCCTGTCCATCTTCAAGTTCCCCCTGAGAAAAAAAAATGTTTTATGAGAAAAACGACAATCGGTTCAATTACGACAACTTGTTTCTCGTGTACCTTGTACACAGGACCAAAACCACCCTGCCCAAGTTTGTTGGACAGATGAAAGTTGTCTGTGGCTGCTGCAGCCCTTTTGAAATCAAATAGTAACAGCTACTGTAGTTTAACTTGTGACAGTTCTTCAATTACACTATGGCTTTCATGTTCTGGTGTTCCATCATTATTAAATTGTGCAAAAGTATTGTTGTTCCCTTTCCTTACTGAGTTGATTAGCTGCCATACTTTAGCTGAAGTAACAAACATTTATAAATGTAAGCTTAGTTCCTTTACCAGCAAAACCTTAATAACTGGACTAATTCTGAAATTAACGAAGATGCTGTCTTACCTGGATGCTTGGAAGTCCTCCACATGAAACATGCACATGCACTAGTAACCATAATCACAATTGCTATTATTGCTGCTGTTGTAATGATGACTTTTGTCTTCTCTGTTCCTTTATCTATAATAAAAAGGACAATTTCAATTTAAACTATAAGAAATTTAGTCCATAGAAACTATGTTTTAAATGTTTGAGCAGAGGAGCAGAGTTAGCATACCAAGTTCAGAGTGGGCTACACGAACATATAGATCAAGTCCTCCCTCTGAGAATTGCTGTATGTCTAGTAGATTCCCAGTCCAAGACATGCAACCAATCCCATCATCATGAGAATAAGCAACACAAGAGCAATTCTCCAAGCATTTGCTTCTGCATATGTCACTCTCAACAGGAGACCCTTCTAAAAAATCAGGAACTTTAACCATCTGTAGTTTCAAAAATCCATCTTTCTTTGCATCTGTACTTGTGTTTTGATCTCTGACCCTTTCACACTTCAAAGGTGTTCTCCTAACACATCCACCAGTCCAGTTTTTTCCATTCCATTCCTCCTTGTTCCTCGGCTCAAATCCTTTCAAACAGCTACATATCGGTTTGCTCTGTGCATTACAGCTTGTGAATGGTCCACATATACCATAAACATCGCAATCTGACACTTTACTAGTCCATCTAATTATCATTTCGTTCTTCTCTGCATCCCACAGTTTTTGTTCATATTGGCCTTTTGAATTCAACATATAGATTACAAATTCTAGTTCACTTGCCACTGTGTAATAGATATCTGTATTTCCATCGCCATCATCCCCACCTTTGAAACCATTAAGATATGTTGACATGTTGGGTATCCCTAAAAATACCCCACCATTCCATGGACCACTGCGCCAGTATGGTCTAGTTTCATTCCAAATGAACACTTCAATAATATGAAGGCGTTGAACAACCCCAGAAGAGAAGCTGCCGATAGAGGGATTCGAAGGGCTTTTCCATGATGTAAGTTCTACTTTCGTATTAGTTTTTGTGTTGCTTGAAAGTTTCATGCCGGGAAAGAGTGTATCTGAAGGTTGATGAAAACTATCCCATAAGATATTTCCTGTTGTGGTTTCCATGAGTACAAGCTTACCAGAGTCTGAAAACTCTGAACTTGTATTGGATAATATTTTGGACACATTTGTTGACCAAATGACTTGTTTCTGTCCATTCAGAACCACAAGATTACCATCTTTAGCTATTGTAACAACTCCAGAAGAATCATTCAGTGGTTGGTTTCTATTAGCAACCCATATAACTGTAGACTGAGACTTCCACCAAATTCCAACGTAGCGGTTTGTGGAGTTTTGAGGGGTGAAGAACCCCAAAGTGAAGTTACCATCTTCAGACCTTAGAGTTTCAGGGTCCTTGATGGATTTTGATGATGTGATGCTGTCTATGGCAGTACAAACGTCCAACACATGAAAACACAGCATGAATAGAACAAAGAGCAGGTTTGCATGGCTGCTGAAACGCATTACAGAAACACTCCCTTCTTCAAGTCAACTATCTATGGCATGCAAATGAGAATTTCTAGCTAGTTCTCACAGCACAATGAATGAACTCTTCACATGAGAATTTCTCTTTGATCTAGTCAGATGACTTGTCTATATAGAATACACAGGCTTCACCTTCACCATCTCTTTCACCTTCACCTTTCATTTTCTTTTTCGTCATTCTCTTAGTTGTTTATCTTTCTTTGTTCTTTCATTCAGTCAACTATCCTAGCTCCTCAAATTTGTAAGGAAGCCTAGCCAAATTTTCCTTGTTCGTTAAGTAATTACTAAATTAACTAATAATACTTGTCTTGTATTTCTTTATAAAATTGTACTTTCAAAATAGTTCTCAAGGTAGTAGGTATTCAAGTATACTACTTTATTGTTGTAGTCCTAAAGATCTAAGGTCAATTTTGAATAAATAGTTAAAACTTAAATAATAGAAGAAAAATGCACCAGGCTTTCAAGTTTGAGCAAGTGTTGCATTATTAAACACATCAGACTTTTGTTCTTGACTCAGACCAAATTGGTATTTTTTACTTATTTTATGTAATATTATATGATTTTAATGTTGCTATGTTCTTTATAATTAATTTTCAAGTAATTTATAAATTTGGATATTTTTTTATTAAGTTTCTATTAAAATAATAAACACAAGAAACAGACTTTGAAATAATTCAAAAGGATGACAATATTGCAGCATTCTTAAACACAACAGCTAACAAAAAGTCAATTTCTGCTTTGAAACTGCAAGTGATGATATACTGTCATGCAAAGATGGAAAGGCATTTACAAAATTAAACATCAAAAGTTTGAGGATGCTATTGTCTCTAAACTATATTGCTTACAAAAGGCATATTGAAGAAGGCGTGAAGCCGAAAATCTAATTACAATTGTTGGTGAATCAATGAATATATATGGAAACAAAGGTGTGTGATATATGTATGTTTAAAGAAACTGATAAGCATTTGTACATTTGTGGTAATGCATAAATTTTCTTTTCCTACACTATTTTTAATTAGCCAAATTCCTAATACTGAAAACTTCTCTCTGAATAGCCCTAGAAAAGCATACCTTTGGACAAAAGAACAGGTATACCTACAGTATTTCAATTTTCAACAATGTTTTTAGTACTAACATAATCTCCATTTTGCCTCTATACACCTTTCTGAGAGCTCTTGGTTTTCTATCTGCCTTGTATGTCCGAAATACTGACCGAGTTGAGGGAGTTCAAGTCATTTCCTCTTACATGGGAAAGTGAACTTAACATATTTTCCCTTAGGATGAACGCAGGTTTCATTGGAGGAGGAAGATCCACAATCTCACTGTTTAGCATAGAAATTACAGTAGCCATTGTAGGCCTATCTGCTGCAAATTCTTGGACACATAGAAGTCCTATGTGTATGAACCTATAAATATGTTTATGAAGGTTAGGATCATATCTTCCTGGATCTATTAGAGAGGGAATGTTCTCTTCTTTCCACTGTATCCAGGCCTGCAATGAAATTTAAACATTTGAAAGTTTTATCAGAAGAATGATACAGAACCCCTATGGTGAACTTCAAAATAATTTTGCTGACTTACAAATCCTAAAAGGGTAAGAAAATTTTCTTCATCATAAAAGCTTGAATTTCGTCTTCCACTAACAATCTTAAGTAGCAAAACCCCAAAACTAAAGACATCTGATTTTTCAGAGAACAATCCTTGCATTGCATATTCAGGAGACATATAGCCACTGCATTGAAATGTCGCACAATTTACTGTTCCAAGTATACTAATATAATCACGAAGAAAGAGGTGTACTTACTAAGTTCCAACAATTCTTTTAGTATTTGCTTCATCCTCATTCCCACCAAAGATTCTAGCCATACCAAAGTCAGATATCTTTGGATTTAGCTCCACATCTAGCAAGATATTACTTGCTTTCAAGTCCCTGTGGATGATTTTTAGCCTGGAATCTCTGTGAAGATAAAGCATTCCTCGAGCCACTCCTTCTATTATGCTAAAGCGTTTTCTCCAATGAAGAACTTTATCTTTCGACGGATCTAAAGAATCAAATGGTAGAATTATATGAATTCTAACATTTTGAGATGAAACACAATCTAATTTTCACAATTTAGCTGTAATTTCCAGAAAAGATCAATTGTTGATGGATGCTAGTTAGAGGCTTCAAAGAACTAACCAAAGATATATGTGTCCAAACTCTTATTTGGCATGTACTCATAAATCAACATCTTTTCCTCCCCTTCAATACAACAGCCAAGAAGTTTTACAAGATTGCGGTGTTGAAGCTTGGAAATCACCACTACTTCATTCATGAATTCTTCTAGACCTTGTCCAGATGTTCTAGAAAGTCTTTTAACTGCAATTTCCCTGCCATCGTGCAATTGCCCCTATAACATACCAATGATAAAATGAAACAATTAACAATTTTTTCAGATATATGAATAAGCTCAAATCTAAGTACCTTGTATACTGGACCGAAACCACCTTGTCCTAGTTTGTTCGATGGGTGAAATTCATTTGTGGCGGTTACAAGCTTTTCTAAATTAAATGTTAATAGCTCCTGGAGTTTGACTTCATGTGACAGATCACCAAATACATAGTCATTTATATATTCTGCAGGGGCTGCACCTGCATTAAATTGAAGGAATCTTTTGATTAGAGTGGCACAAATTAGCAAGAGGAGAAACAACATACACAAATATAAGTTAGCAGTGATCTAAAATTGTTTATCAAAAAAGAAAAAAAAAATCATACTTGTATGCAGAAAGTTTTTATTATCATGTAAATTTTGAGCATGTGTTGCGTGCATTAAATAGTGAAGTCGTTTGAGTAATTTAAACACATAATGATGATATATTACCTTGGTGGGTAGAAATCCTTCTCCACATGATATATGCACAAATGACAATTAAGGTAGCTCCTATTGTAACTGTAACAATAATGATGATTGTCCTGTTTCTCTCTTTATCTGCAATTTGGGAAAAATGAAAATAGTCCTATCACTGGAGAAAGGTTCTCAGATCAAGGAAGTTAATACAAATTCTTGGGCACATAACAGCTAGCTTTATACAATGCATACCAAGCTCTGTGTAGGCTACTCGAACATGTAGATCAAGTCCTCCGTTTGAGAATTGTTGTATGTCAATTAGATTCTCAGTCCATGCATGACATACAACCAATATCAGCATCATATGAGTATGCAATGCATGAACAATTCTCCAAACATCGGCTTCTGCACATGTCTGGCTGAAGTCTGAGGGGTGACCCATCTGAAAAATCTGGAACTTTGATCATCTTCAGCTCCAAAAATCCATCTTCTGTATAATCTGCACTTTTGTTTTGATTGCTGGTTCTTTCACACTTCAGAGGTGTTCTCCTAAAACATCCACTAGTCCAGTTTTGTCTATTCCATTCCTCTTTGTTTCTTGGCTCAAACCCTTTCAAACAGCTGCATGTTGGTGAGCTTTGAGAATTACAAACTGCAAAAGGTCCACATACACCATAAACATCACATTCAAATTGATGACTATTCCATGTGACTACCCATTCTTTCCTCTCTCCGTTCCACCATCTCTCTTCACAACAGTTGAATTCAGAATATAGATTATGAAACCAATCTCTTCTACTTCACTGAAAAGGAATTCAACATTTCCTTCCCCGTCATCTCCAATATGTATCCCTTCAAGATAAAACGTTTTCATGTAGGGCAACCCTGTAAAGGTCTTACCATTCCATGGACCAGTGCGCCAGAAGGGGCGAGTTTCTTTCCAGATGAACACTTCAGGTACACTAAGGCGTTCAACACTTAGAGAAAAGCTACCAGTGGATGGATCAGAAGGGCTTTTCCATGATGTTTGTTTTACCTTTGCACCAGTTGCTTTGTTAGTTGAAATCTTCATATTGGGTAACATTGTATTTGAAGGATGCTGGAAACTCTCCCATATAGTTCTTCCTGATGAGCTTTCCTGTAGCACAAGGTTCCCAGAATCTAAGAGTTTGGAAGTATAGTTGGATCCATTATTGGACACATTTGTTGACCAAATTACTTGATTCTGACCATTCAACACCACAAGATTGCCATCTTCAGATATGGTGACAACTCCAGAAGAATCATTCAGTGGTTGGTTTCTGTTAGCCACCCATATGATAGGGAATTTGGTTTTCCACCAAATTCCCACATAACGATTGGTAGAATTTTGAGGGGTGAAGAAGCCCAAGGTGAAGTTGCCACCAGTGGAGGTTATCGTTTCATTGTCCTTGATGAACTGAGAAGAGTTGATGGTGTCTGTGGCAGTAACAACATCTGCAAAAAGAAACCAAGGTATGATCAAAAGGGAGAACAAGTTTGTGCACTTGGTGTAATCCATTACAGATAGTGATTATTTCTTGTCAGTAAGGTGAACTTCAATGCATTTGTTGTAAGTGACATTTTCTTACTTCAAAGGCTTGATTGTGACTTCATCACCTCATAAAAATCAACACGGTTTGGTGTTATGCTAATTTTTCAAGCACTGATTAATCTACATTTTTCCGCGTGTTTTTATTTCTTTCACATAATATCATTGAAAGTTATCATTTTTTTTATTTTTTTTGCATTTCTGGGAATGTGTCAAATAGCACTTCATAATTATTTCTCTTCTCTTAACTTGTTTGACACTTCCGTGGTCCAGTTTTCTAATTTGTCTTCAAACAAATTGTTTCCACGATTGAAAAAAAGAAAAAAAAAAAGAGACTTCTTTGAAAACAATCTAAAGAAGTCTCTCTTCAGAAAAAAAAAAAAACTAAAATCTTTGGCAAGTATTCTAAAAGAGTGGAAAATAAAACTATGGAATGATTTTCTTTGTAAAGAAGTTTGAAAGAATTTTATGATTATTGAATGAGTTAATCAATTATATTTAATTACAATCAAAAGATCTTATCTTGTTGATGTAACTTAAAGAGCATATTAACATATATAGTAGTTTATTCTCTGTTTATCATCAATTACTTGTGAAAGTATCATATTTTAAATTAAATTGACAAACATAATCTAGTATTGCTTGGATTAATCATTTATTTGCGAGATTGGAGAAAATAATTCTGATCAATATAAACCATTATCGCATGAGATGATCCATTATATCTGCAAACAAATAAAATCAAGGTTTGTTCTAAGTTGAGATAATCTATTATAAATTTAATATAATGTTTACAAAAAAAAAAAAAAACACAATTTTTAATGAAAATTTAATAAAAATTATAAAAAAAAATA
>Ga0123341_1004842_pt1 | contig 11897 bp, 11 predicted proteins | sample Turbeapinknodule_FD_89959 | JGI IMG/M metagenome (GOLD analysis project Ga0123341, IMG submission 89959) | Root nodule microbial communities of legume samples collected from Mexico - Turtle bean Mexico pink nodule | ecosystem: Host-associated > Plants > Roots > Nodule | place: Mexico: Nepantla... | reverse complement strand
AGTTCTTGATCTTAGAACCATGATCCAACTTCTAAGAAAGTGCCTCTACATTTTCCAGCTCAAGGTGATTCCTCAAAGTGTCAAGAATCTTGTTCTATGTGGCTATTGGAATCACATCACTAGATGCTAAAGCATTGGCTAGAGGTAAATCTTGACCTAGCCCTGTGTCTTGAGTCATGCTCCTGGAAGGCTGGGCTTGGTCAGTGGGCGCACCCTCTTTTAGGTCCTCATCACTACCACTGCACCAAGTCGTTGGAGAAAAGATATTTGTGGTTTTGGAGGGTTTACAACTTTTGAATTTTTAGACTCATCCTAAATTTAAATAAAATTAGTATATAAATATAACTCGTGTGCAGATATTAAAAAGGATAAAAATAATCGTTACTAGAATCGGCTTTGCCAATCTAGTTGGCCAAATGATAAAAATCCCTGGGGGCATGTCCTACTATTTGAACCTTTTCAGTGGGCATAGGAACTCGAGCAGAAGAATCTCGAACATTAATAACCACCACTCGTATCATATAATCCTTAATTGTTCGATGGTGATAAATTTTACCTAAGACCACATAAATATACGAGAATAAACAAATATAAACCAAAAATTATAATTGGAATAAAATTTGCCTAAGGCCACCAAATGTTGGGGAGGATCATCAACGCACAATTCGCAACCAACAAAGATATCAACACCACCATTCCCTGATTCTTCAATAGTATGAGAACTTCCCTTTGTTCTGGCAAGAAGAGGGGAAACCTCTGGAGGTGAAGGGGCAGTAGGAGGTTGAATGGAAACTCCCATCGATATTTCCAACAAAAATTCATCCAGTACCATGAACACATCCTTCTTAAAGTCATCTTTGAGAAGTTTCTTGTCGGCCTCACTAAGTTGTGATAAAGTAACATGTCGAGCTGGAGTACCAAAGAATTGCCTAATGCCTATGCCTCATATAGTACCGCGAACACATCCTAAATGCTCTAGACGATCAATGGCAACCGCTAATATGTCTTCACGTCCTTTGTAGCGAATGTTCATTGAAAGCTTTGCTCTACCAAGTCATCCTACAAAAACAAACATTTTAATGCAAATTTCAACCTGAAAATCAACTTTCATTAAAATATCAAAATAATTTATGTCATGAGTTACTTACAATCCGCTCAACTATGATCCGCGTTTCTTCAGATGTGTAATCTCCCGATAATTTTTTGCGAGCTCTACTCCACTTTTTGTGGCGAAGAGGTGGAGTTATCAAACTCAAACTTGACTCGTCATTGGGAACTGAGGAAGAGGCCTCAAAAATCATAATTCGCTTCAACCTATCATATCCACCAGGAGACAATCTGTGGGGGTAGACATTATTTTTTTGAGCGTCTTGTGTAACTTTCTCCTTGTGATGTGAGTTGATTTTAGATTTGTCCATTTTAAGGGTGACACTTTGTTTATGATTTGGAATTTTAGCAATTATAGGGTGAGACCTAGGGAAGATCCCCAATGGACACGAACTTAACCAAGAGGTTAAGTAAGTGTGAAGGTTCACTTCCAAAGGCAACAAGTAAAACACAAGATATGGTGAAGATGATGATGCTTTGCAGAAATAAAAGAACATAAAAGGAAGCAAATTTAATGAAGGAGACCGAATTGAAAATGGAAGCAAGACAAGAACATAAACACGAGGAGCAAAGGTGTAATGGAAAATGGAAGAAGAGATGAAGGAAATAAAGCTTATGGTGATGAATGAGAGTGAACACGCCACTTGGAGTGTGGATTCTCCAAGATAAGTGAGGAGGACCGCCACTTAAAGAGCTCTCACTCTCATAAGATAAGACCTAAGCTAAGAGAACACAAGTCTCACACAAATTGTGCAGAGTTTTTCTTCTGTATAAAATTCAACATGAGAATCCATGGAGTATGGCACCCTATTATAGGAATGGGTGCCTTGGAAAACAAGAAAATCAAGGGCATGATTGGAAACAAGGGAGGGGTGACCTCTAGGGTTGACAAAGTCAAGGTCGCACCCTAGGCTCAATCTTCTAGAAGTTAGGTCAACTTTCTACCCTAAAAGGCTAAACACAAGCTAAAAATGATAAGCACACCCCCTATTATGCTAAAAGAAACCTATTCTATTGAGATTAAAAATAAGGACACTAGCTGGTGCTCAGCCCCCATGGCCTGGGTTGTACTCCTCATGATGCTCTGGGGAAGACTAGGTGCTGATGAAGCATTGACTAGAAGTGGATCCTGACCTAGCCCTGTATCTTGAGTCATGCTCCAAGTCATCCTCCTGGAAGGTCGGGTTTGGTTAGTGGGTGTGCTCTTTCTCAGGTCCTCATCATGCTCTTCGGGTGGGAGAGAATTCATCCACGAATTTGCAACACCTGCATAGAAAGGAGTTAGATCACTAACATTGAAAGAATGACTACCTAAATATGCGTTAGGTAAATATAACTCATAAGCATTGTCATTGAGAAATTTTTCAGAAATTGTTGCCCTTAAAATCCAAGGATCCAGGAAGTTTTAATATTCCAGTAACAATAGGTTCCTTATCTATGGACGAGGTTTTATTGGATTTGGGGGAAAGTATCAATTTAATGTCTCTATCTATGCTGAAAAGGATAGGTGATTTGGAGGTTAAACCCACCAGGATGACACTACAATTAACTGATAGATCAATCAAGTATTCGTATGGTGTGGTAGAAGATGTTCTTGTTAAGGTGGAAAAATTAATATTTTCTATGGATTTTGTTATGATGGACATAAAAGAAGGTTCCCTTAATACTTGGCAGACCGTTTATGAAAACTGCTAAAGTGAGTTGATGAAGGAAAGCTTAAGAGATCATGATGACGAGGTAACTTTCAATATTTTTTATGGTTTGAAACATTCTAATACAGGGAAAGATTTCTTAAAAACAGATGTAACAAAGTAAGTCATTTCTGAAACTAAAGAGCAGTTGGACCTTTCAAATAGCTTAGAGAAAGTTATACATCATTGTACTTCACAAGCAGTTAAAACAAAGAAAGAGCTTGAATAAGAATTTGTGGAAAACCAACTCACTACTAAAGATTCATCTACATCATATATAAAAGAGGAAGATAAGGTTCAATAAAATTAAATTATAGTGCATGATGAATTTAAACCTGGTCAACCTTTCAAGTTTAGAAGGGGTAAGCTAAAATTCCAACCTAAATGGTTGAAGACTAAAGGGTTAAGTTTAAGGGTTGTCAAAAAAATCAGGACTGATGGAACTATTGAACTTGAAAGTCCATTCTCTAGAAGAACTAAAGTTGTAACCAAGAAATTGTTGCAAAAAGGGGTCATCCACCTTGACTGAAACAAGCTTCAAGCTATATGACGTTAAACAAGTGTTTTCTAGGATGCAACTCAGGATAAAATTTTATTTCTTTATTATTATTGTTTAATTTTTTATTTTATTTCTTTCGCTTTGATACTAATTGATAAAATACATGTTAATTTTTCAAAAAATAGAATTGTTGTGCAGAGAAACTCAATCCATGTATGCCTCCAGATCAATTTGGAGCTTATGTTGCATGGGCAGGGAACACATATTATTTTTTTGGGGGGAAGGTTTAGCAGATGAAGCAGGACCATCTACAACTGTAGATGAAGAGTTTAACGTCGAACTGGATGACTTATTAAGAAGTGATAATTGAGCATAAAGAAAAAAAAAGGTTTTATCTTTCTAGTTATTTCCTTTTAGTTTTTTTAAATTGCTTATATTTTTTAGTTGTTTAATTTGCTTATATTTTTTATTGTTTAGTTATTTTTAGTTTTAATTAAATTGTTGAGTTGTTTTTCTAGTTTTATTTTTTTCTTAAATAATATTATAAGAACTAGAATATTAATTTGAATTGTGAAAAAAAGTATTAATCAAACTTTGTGTTTAAAGATTAGAACAGTGCAATGAATTACATGGGTTGGAAGAGAAAATGTGTTGAATCCATATTCAAATGTTGTTGAGATTGTGATACATGAAAATTTAACAGGATGATTAGTTGGAAATGAAATGACAAATAATAAGGAATTAGATTAATTAAACCAAGTGTATGTGAATCTTAAACAGTTTGATAGTTTCACTAATGAATTGACAATTGTGGTTGCTTAATTATGGTTAAGGCATTTGTATTAATTTGAAACCCAGGGCTAAATAGCCAACCTTTATTTTTAATTGATTATATCTTTGTGATAGCCTTTTTTAAGCTAAGAATATATATTTTTTCTTTTATTGTTGCACCCTAAACCTTACCTGATATATTTCTCTACCTATTGCCATGTTTAATGAAGGAGAACATAGATAAAAACTCTATATAGAAAAGGGAATGGTTTTTTATAATTGTTTAAATAATTCAGTTGGTTGGAAATAGGAATAGTCTATTTTTATTATCTTTGATTAAAAAAAATAATAAAAGAAAAAGTTCATCATGAAATCATGAATAAGTAAAAAGAAAACGAGAAAAGTTTTGAAGTCAAAGAAAATGGTGATTAGATAACACATATGTACTGTAATAGGATTGTAGGTATGTTCTTCTTCTTTTAAGTGTGCATTTTGTTATATGAAAAACCAATATTTTTTGGAAGCTTAGTCTCATTATAACCCTATAAAAGAGCTTAAGATTCATGTTTCTAATATGATTGTGATATGATGATAAAATGAAAAGCAACTATGATTTGTAAGAATTCAGTGGAAATAAAGAAAAACACTTACCTGTGAGAATATGAGAAGAAATCCTTGATGAATTCTCATTTCATTGTTTTAGTGTTATCCTGAAAGTTAATTGTATCTATATCTTGCTATGTTTGAAGTTGGAAGCACCATAAGTTTCTAATTTAAAATGTTGTTTAGTAAATAAAGTTTTTTTGATATTTGAACTTAATTATGATTTATTTATATTCATTTACTTTGCTTGAAGACAAACAAGATTTTAGGTTGGGAGGAGTTGATAACTGTCATAATTCATTAGTATTTCATATATAAAGATAGACACGTGGTTTTTAATTAATAAAATATATAATTCAACCCCTAATTTAGGAATTTGAACTTTTTTACATATTTTTTATTATAAGATGAAAGTGAGTGATTCATTTCCAAATTTGTTTTAATTTCATAATTTTAAGGGAAAAATGGAGATAAAAGGGCTAAATAAGAATGTACAAGATGAAAAGAAAAAATTGGGACATTGAAAACTCACCCAAAGCTTGCCTGAGCGAGTTCACTGTAGTGAAGTTGGACTTTTTCTCATCAAACTCACTTAAGCAAGATGTCACTTAGCCCAAACCCAATTAGGTTAAATAGAAGGCGTGAGGTATAACCCTAGAAATCTTTGGGAGAATAGAGATAGATAGAAAACCCTAGAGGAACTGTCAAGGAGAAACATCCTGGATCTTCTTTTCTTGTTTTCCATACTTGTAATGGTCAATATGAGTTGCTGATTTTTCCTTTTGGGAGTAATCTGGTCACACTCTTATGTATTGAGGTGATATTTATCTATAATATTCATTTCTTGCAAATTCACAATACAAACAACCTTTCTAACAAACTTGTACATATTGTCTTATATTTAATGAATATTATACTTGAGAATTTAATTGTTCCTTGTGGGTTCAATATCCGTCCTTAGGGACAATTTATTACTTCTAACACGGTACGCTTGTTGTAAAATAGTCATAATTAGGCCAACATCCTTTAGTTTCTAAAATGTAAGAGAGCATCAAAGAAAAGAGGCTTGAAGAAATGTGCTGAGAAATTCAGACACACATATTCATATATCATTCAAGTATAGAATTTACTAAGGAAGCTTCTAGAAATTACTGTCCATGTTCTACATGAACTCTCAATTCATAACATGGCATATGGCACCTAGCCCTCTCCAATGATGAGTTGCCACGTGGCAATCCAAGGTTTAGAAAATTGTCCATTAAGAACAAGACAAGCGACACACAGAAAAATTGAAAAGGCATTTCATGTGGCGCCTTATGAGTGGTGAAGCAGAAAGAGACAATCTTCAAAGTAGAGCACATGATCCCTTCTTGCAGGGCTTGGAGTGGTGCCATGTGGTTTCCTTCTTGTTGGTCTCTCAAGGCCAAAAATCCCACACTATCTTGGCCCAGAATACAAGGCCCAAAAGTACTATTCTATTATTTACAAAAATTTATACAAAACTAAGGCAGATATTTTAATTGTAGTCTCCAAGTTGATCATCTACTCTTAGTTGATAGAAAAGGTGGCTTTTAGCAAGGATGGTCCTCTATCATTCCGTTTCCAAAACGACTATACTATTTTTCACTGTACTTTTATCATCTCGAGACCTTGTGTAAAAAAAACAACCGTTTATCAAGGGTGATCCTCCATCATGCCCTCCCCTTTGAAAGGGATTTGTCCTCAAATCCGGCTTGTTGAGATCTTTTAGACACCTTGTTCAAAAATGTCAGCACAATCCACCAAAAGATTGATGATGGGAAATTTTTTTAAAACTATGTTTTTCGTTATCATGATCAAAAGAGTTTAGGGGACACTGAAGAGTTAGAGTATAAGAATAGAATATGTGACCATTTTCCTCTATTTCTCTTTATTATTTTTCTTCTTTCTTTCTAATAAGATCTTGCAATTTTTCTTCAAACTCTTTTTTTTCTTTTAACATTATTTTTCTCCCTCAATAAATTTATGACTTATTGTAATAAATTTTTGTAGATCTTGAAAACTAGGTGTAGAAACAATAAAGTCAACAAAAGATACCTTTTTATAAGGTCTCTTCCTAGATTGTGGTTTGAAAGGGTAACCCTCATTCTTGTAATCATTCCTAGGGTATGAAGAACTAGGGTAGGGAGATATATTATTGGTGATGATGAAAGACCTTTTCATGTGGAGATAGAGTTGTTGATAAGATTCTTTGTTTCCCACTTAAGAGGGCAGAAAGTTTTTTCTTCTCATACATGCTTTCAATTCAGTCCAATTTAAAATCTCTTATTTGTGACAAATCATACCATCATATTGCTTTTGTTTCCACCAAGAGATGACATGATCTTGAAAACATTGAGTAACCATGGAAAATCTTGTAAATCCATCTACTTGATGTTTTTCCAAAAATTGATGAACCTTAGCCTCCCATTCTAAATATACCTCAACATTTTTATGCCCACAAAAAGAAGGGAGGTATACTTAAGGCTTAGTAGAATTTTGGAAGGAATGAGGTATAATATGTTTATTTTCTATATAAGGCCTCTCTATATTTATGATCCTCATACCGACTCCTAGATATTTCTCTATCCCTCTCTTGAGAAATCATAAATTCATAAAACATTTCTTTCAAATAAGACATTTCTATTGTTTGTTTTTCTAGTGCAATGCAATCCAAGTTCTTAATTATTGATTAGAATGGAATGAGGCAGCATGAGGCTTTCGGAGAAGGAGTAGAATGAATGGTTTTGAAGAGGTGAAGTTTCGGTAATGGTGAATGCAATGAAGGGGAAGTAGGTGTGGCCAACCTTCCAAGGTTCACTAGGCCTTTTAAGCTTACTAGCAGAGAGAGATTTGGGAGAGAATGAGTTTCTTAATTCAAAATAATTCATTCAATATATGTCAAATCTGAGTACATGAGGTTTATTTGGGGTATTTATAGATGAAAAGGGTGAAGGTAGCTTGCTCCTTAAGCTACCATAACTCTGGTTAAGCAAGCTTAACCATGGTGAGGTTTAGTGGTTTAAGGAGGGGTGTGTATGTCCTCTTAATAAGCTCTATAGACTCTTTAAAAGTAAAAGTAAATACTTTTAAAAGTAAATGAAATTATAGGTCCTATACATGAGTATTCTACTATTTATACAAATAATTCTATTGTCTTTATTCTTGTGTATGGTGGCTTGGAAGGTCCTCCATTAGGCTCCCTGCCTTCAAAAGGCTTTGTCCTCAGATTTGGTTGATGGTTCCACCTTATGTGTAGATAAGACATGAGCTATGTTCCACCTGGCTCATGAATCCACTTGAAAAATATAGTAAACATAAGGAAAATGTAGAAGAATAGAAGTTGATGGATGTAGAAACTTAAAACAAACAAATTATTTTGTATGGTACCTTTATGATGGTTCTTATTACCTAAAATTGGTAAATGGAACATTACAGGAAATGGAGAAAACAATGTATAAGAAGAAGGACTATAATAAAAAGTAGAATTACCTCGATCAGGTGACACAAATATGCAAAATATTGTTTGTGTCAAGGTAAGATGGGTATATGATTTAGTTTGTGATTGAAGCTTAGGGTTTTCTTGACCAAGTTGCATTTTTAGTGTCTTAGTATCCTCTCAACCATGTATGAAAAAAGAGAATGGAGAAAAAAATTATTTTTTTTCCTAAGGTCAAACTTTATCCTAGAAAAGTAAGTAAACAATAGCGTGAAAGAAATATTGACAACGAAAGAAAGAAGAAAAATGGAAAAAAGGACCTTGGGTCAAGGTCAAGGTACCCTCTACCAGATAGGTTGACAAAAGAGATCCAAGGAGTATTGTTTCTTTATTTATTTTGAGTTTGTACCTCTTGAATTTGCTTAAACTTTTGTTCTTCGTGCTAGGGTACAAGTAAGTTTTCATAACTTTGGTTTAGCTTTAGACAAAGGATCTTCAAAAGTAAAACTAGTCACAAAGCTATTTCCTTTGTTAGTGAAAATAAGTTTATGAAAACAACCCTGGTAAAAAATTGGACTGGAAAAAGTTCTATGATTTTCTAATAAAAACTCACAAGCTGCGATAGGAATAATGGGACTGAAAACATTTGTAGCATAATGTCCTAAAGAAGTTTTGACTTTCACTTGTTGACGCACAACTAAATCCCCATCATTTTGAAGCAAAAGATGTTTATAAGATGAAAAGGGGGTATTTATGTTGTATTTCAACATTTGAATAAAGAAAGGTATAAATTGATAACTATCCATAAGAGAAAACCTATGAAAATTTTGACAAGTATGATGAAAATTATTTTCTCTATAGCAAGTAGTAAGTTGATTAGCATTTTGAATCAAAATATTGGAATGCAGGAAAAAGTTAGTGGAAATAATATGAATAATACTAGTACTAGACTCCTTTCCGTTATGCTCAATATTAATAAACTTTTTATAAGATATCTTTATGTCTTGCGTATGATTTTCTAGATTTGTACTAGACTCCTCTCCTTTGAACTAAAGTATACTAAAAATTTCTCTGGAATCCCTATTTCTCTTCTTGATAAGGAAGTCTAGATAGCCAAGGAGAATCATCAGGAGACAGTTCTTGAAGCACCCTTCAAACACCACCAAAATACCAAAACAAGGAAACCAAGAAATAAAGCAAGAAAAAGCAAAAAATTAGAGAAGCTAAACTCAATAGGAAGAAAATGTGTTAAATCAGAATAAAGGTCCAAGAAGAGACAATAAAAAAAAATAAGGCAACCATTAAAAGGAAACACAAGCAAAAGGACCTAAGAAAAGTGCTAGAGCAAATTACAAAATACCAACATCTAGAGGAACTGACAGTGACCGTTCCAAAATTTATACAAAATGATTTGCAAAACAGATAAGTCCGAATTTTTTTTGGGAAAAACTATACTTAATGAATCACAAATGGCACAAATTTGAGATCAAATAGTGCAGTAAGCACAGGGAAATAAATGGAACAAAGCTGACCCAAGAATAAAACTAGGTTTAGTACTAACCACGAAAGTTGTATGGATTATGGTAATTTCGAGACAGTGAATTTGAACCTCAATTTTTTATGGTATATACTGAGATTAATTAGAAACAAATATCACAAATTTGAGGGCAAATAGATATCTATATATGGAGAAACAAATCAATCAAATTTGGAAAAACGCAAACAGTTTGCCAGCAAAGGAGAAATTGGGTTCAAAACTGGCAGATTGTATTGTAAAATTTATGGCAATTGTTGTACAGAGAATTTGAAGCAAAAATTTTAACTGGAGATTGGTAATATATGAAACAAGATATGGTAAAGGTTTCAGGCTAAATAACCAAGGGAATTAGGTGCAGAAAATTTAAAACCGAGAGCACCAATGAGCATTGAAACAGTGTGCATTGGTGCAGAAACATAAAACAAGTGCGGCTATTTCGAATTTATAAATGCGGCTTTATAGCCGCATTTGATCAACACGCATTTGTAAATCAAGAAATACAAATGCGGCTAAATAGTCGCATTTATAAATACCATTTACAACTGCGGCTATTTGTTTTAGCCGCACTTGTATATGCCAAATTATTAAAAAAAAATTAAAAATTTTAAAAAACATCGTCAATATTGTGTGAAGGCAACGTTGATGAAGAGTCACGGGAGCGCCAACAACAGCGGCGACAGATAGGGAAGCAGCGACGAAGCAAACCAAAAAATCCACAAGAACCCACGAAGACAATGAAAGAATACTGAGCAATGTAAGAAACCAAACAATGTAAGAAAAACGAATGTCAGCCGACGAAACCGTGCTTCGAGACCACCAATGCAAGGGAAAAAACATATATAAGAAAAATGAAAACATCTATGCATATATTTGTGAAGATGAAGAAGAAGAAAGAGAGCTCAAGAAACTTACATTGACACAAATGGAATGCAGATGCAGCAGAAGGAGACGAACTCAGAGTGCAAACGCGAAACGAAGGCAAAGACGAGAAAGAAAGTATGAAATTGTGTGTGGCGCGCTTCAAAATTGAGGGTAAAAAAGGATTTACGAATGCGGCTAAAGTTAAAACCGCATTCGTAAATCAAAACTTTTTGATTTACAAGTGCGGCTATACAAATAGCCGCATTCGTAAATCAAGCGCTTTGATTTACAAGTGCGGCTATATAAATAGCCGCATTCGTAAATCAAAATAATTTCAAAAATGCCACTGCATGTTTTACGAAAGCGGGTAGCGCAAAAGCCGCACTAAATAAAGAGTATCTTTTTTCTTCATTTTGCACTAGTGGTGGCAACAACATTAACAATTATTAATTTTTTTTAGATACAATTAGGACGTGCCTTTTTTTACAGAGTGTTGGTAACATGTAAATGGTGTTACACAAAAATTTTCAGAAACGTTGGATACAAATTGACGTCAAAATTAAATTTTGCAAACTAAGTGTAAAGTATCAAATTCTGGAAACTGGAAGAAAACCTAAAGGTATCAAAAGACTTGAACAAAACCCCAAAAAATAGTGGGAAATGATGCAAGAAACTTACGAAGGAGCAATGGAAAGCAAGGAGACTCAGACGTAAGCAACACAAACCATTTTAGGAAAAAAAATAGACCAAAACAACAAGATACTTTTAAGAAACAGGTGATAGGCACTAGAACGAAAAGCAAACAACTGGTAGGCAACAACAACACATGAAGCAAGAAAACAAGATTAAGCAAGAATTTGATGTAACAAGGGACATGCAGGTAGGGAAAGAATAAAGAACACCTAAAAGGACACAAAGACAAATTAAAATGCAAAATTGGACAAGAAACACAAACCAAAAGTGATGATCACCGCAACAACAACCCTAACTATGGCAGGTTGGTGGATGTATTGGCACCAGAAAGAACCGATCAAACAGCTAGAAAAAAAAAAGATAAGGCACACACAAGTGATATAAACGGTGGAACACAATAAAGAGAAAAAATTAACCGATTAAAACAAGCGAAAACAACAAGAAATTGAAGAACAATAACAAGAACAAGAGGATATGTAGGGAAACAGCAAAGGAACTTGTGGATGTAATTTGTACTCAAATTACACGGTGAAAAACATAAAATAATCGGTGGAAACTGTACCGCCCTGATGGTCGGATGCGATGACGTGGCATCCTGTTGCAGTGTAGGCGTGTTGACAAGGCGCCAGGTTGACAGTTAGGAGGGAAATCGGGAGGCATGTGTAGTCGCCGATAGTT
>Ga0123341_1004841_pt1 | contig 11898 bp, 8 predicted proteins | sample Turbeapinknodule_FD_89959 | JGI IMG/M metagenome (GOLD analysis project Ga0123341, IMG submission 89959) | Root nodule microbial communities of legume samples collected from Mexico - Turtle bean Mexico pink nodule | ecosystem: Host-associated > Plants > Roots > Nodule | place: Mexico: Nepantla... | reverse complement strand
ATATATATATATATATATATATATATATATATATAGATGCAACACAACATGCATTTTTACTAGTAACAATGATGCTATTAAATTTAAAAATTATATTTAAAATTAAAGTTATGTATATTTAAGAAGGTTGTGATTGGTTAGAAGAGGAGAAGAGAGGAAGAGCAGAGAAGAATGAAGAAGGAGAGGAGAGGAGAGGAGAGGAAGAAAGAGGGACACCCTGTCCTTAACGCAGAACACCCCACCCTCCACCAGCCAGCCTGCCACACCCTACACCTTCATCACACGGACTTTGTCTTTCTCTCATTCTTCAACTCCATAAATTATATTATAATTTAATAATAATAATTAAACCTTACATATATATATATATACATATATTATTATTATTATTATTTTTTCCCTTAAAAAATGAACTTATTTATTTGCGTTGGCATTGCTTTCTCACTTGTAGACATCTCTGTTTTCTCGCGTTGGCCAATTCGGCCACTCTCCTTCTCCATCTCCACCAAAATCCCCTGCGGTTCCTCCGGTTATCCGAACCGCTCCGGTTTGCCACCTCTCTCTCCCTCTCTGAAGTTTCCTACTTCGCTTAGTTAACAACTAAGCACACTTCACTAAACGCATTTCGTTTACCAAATCGTCGCCGTTTCGCGGTGAGTTCTTTTTCTTTCCGATTCAGTTCGTAGATAGATCCGTTTCGTCGTTTGGAGAACGTATGTTTGTGCGCGTGTGGCCACGCGCCGCTGTGCTCTCCTAACGGTTAGGTTTTGGATCTGGATGAATAATCTTTGGTGTTTGCTGTTGGATCTGGCAGGTTTGAGAGATCGGAGGGGAGAGGAGCCATGACGCATCGAGTGGACCACGAGTATGACTATCTGTTCAAGATCGTTTTGATCGGAGACTCAGGTGTTGGCAAATCCAACATCCTTTCAAGGTTCACTCGAAACGAGTTCTGCTTGGAGTCCAAATCCACTATCGGAGTCGAGTTCGCCACCAGGACTCTTCAGGTAGTTCTGCTTCCTTTTCCTTTGCTGATTTTCCGTAATGAACACGTGTGCTTTTCCTGATTGATTGTATGCTTTTAGGATTTCTGGATTTTTTTCTTATTATTTTTTACTTTCTTCTTGGATTTCTGCCAGTTATTTGCATATATATGTATTCCAGTATAGTCGTTTTTTTAACCTTTGCTTTGAAGGATTGATTGATTAGCTTATTTATATCTTAGATCCTTTTCTGAGGAAATAAATAGTAAGGTTTTAAGTTGCGCTCGCGGCTTTGCTGTGATCTTGATGTTTCATGAATTTGCGGACAAAAACCCTGATGTTGTGATCAAAATTGCAATGGCAGAGTGTTTTCAAAACCCTTGTGAATATAATGTTTTGGAGGAATGATTTTAGCTTGCGGTGTTATGATTAAGTGGAAGAGGACTTTGATTTGTATTTAATGTAATATAATAATAAAAGAGTTGTTGGTCAAAAATTGATGAAGAAATTATTTTTGAACTTAGGACTAATATTATTATATGGTGAATGTCGTGGAAATTTTTCTGGTTATTTATGTTTGAAGGTTTTCTTAATTGGATGGATGGTTGTCAATTGGATGAACAAGGTTTTAAATTGCAGTCGAGACTGTATTTTTGTCATGATCTTTTGATGTTGCTGAAAATTACAAACGCAATACTATTGCAATGCCCGTTGCATTTGGAAACTCATGAAACCTCAATCTTGCTGTCTTAATCACGATTGCTGAAGGTTTTTTTTGAAAACCTTGATTATGAAGTCTTGTTTGTATCGCTGCATTACTAATGGCTTTTTCTTTGTGTACAGGTAGAGGGGAAGACTGTGAAAGCACAGATCTGGGACACAGCAGGTCAGGAGCGGTACCGTGCCATTACCAGTGCTTATTATAGAGGAGCTGTAGGTGCTTTACTTGTATATGACATAACTAAGAGACAAACCTTTGACAATGTCCAAAGGTGGTTGCGTGAGCTGAGGGACCATGCGGATTCTAATATAGTTATCATGATGGCTGGAAATAAATCTGATTTGAGCCATCTAAGAGCGGTTTACGAGGACGATGGTCAAAACTTGGCGGAGAGGGAAGGTCTGTCGTTTCTTGAGACATCTGCACTGGAGGCAACCAACATTGAGAAGGCATTCCAAACCATTTTGACAGAGATTTATCATATTGTTAGCAAAAAGGCACTCGCAGCTCAGGAAGCAGGTGTTGGTACCACACTTCCTGGTCAAGGTACCACCATCAATGTTGGGGATGCATCTGGGAATACAAAGAGAGGCTGCTGCTCCACTTAGTGTGACATTTGAGGGAAAAGCGTTGGTAGCAGATAGTATTTTTCCCTCCAATTCTGTTTTGCCCCTTTCTCTTTTTTTTATCTTTTTTAATTTTTTTTCTTTCTGGGTGAGAGAGACACATGTAGAGTACATTTACTCCATTGAGTTGCAAAAACGAAGTCTGTGAAATTTATAAAACAATAGTCTTGCTAGTTTCTTTGGATTATCTATTCTGTGATATGATAGTTTCTCGTGAGTTAATGTAATATTGGAGCGGCGAACAGAAATTGATGATATAGTGTGATGGTTAATAGTAGTCTAACATTTCATAGGGGTCATGTAAGATTATACGTAACTTCTGGTTTTTGTCGATACATTGTTACAAGGCTAAATTGTGACCTGCTTGACAGAGCATATGATAATCTCTCTTGCAATCTCTTCTTTTAGGACGGAAGCCTGCTCTTTCGCTGATTCCGGAGGTAAAATCAAGCACCTCGTTTGCATTACAAGCAACTTTTTTGTCATCATCAAACTGAATACAACACCAGATTGCTTTCGATAACGTCAGTCTGAAGTGTTTTTATTTTTTTCTAATGAAAAACTAAAGTTTCACATTGGTAACTCACGTTGTAAAGGTTGGTGTGGGAAATTGGCATGCATTACTAAGATAAAAATTTAATTTTGATTAGGGAATAACATCTTGTAATAATTAAATGGGCAGTATGACCTTAAAACATCTACATTATTGCAAATTTAGGGACACTTGAGGTTCGTGTACAGCGCGAGCAGTTTGGTTGTGTATTCTGTTTGACAAACTGCAGTGTTGGGTACAGCAATACAAAATTTACTACAAAATTTTATGTTCAGTACATTGTTTGTGTTTACACTATAATTTGACCTTAATACAACTGTTTTGTTATTTTATTTCAAATTTTCACATTCTAATCTTCATATTAATATATTAGTTAGCGGATGAGTGAATATAAGGGTTAAGAATAATGCACTTACATAAGACAATTCATTCATGTAAAAAAAAAAAATCTTAAATTCTTGTAACAGTCTAATTTCTTGCAAAATACGTAGTTGGACAAAAAAAAGATCAGCATATTAGTGGTTTTTACAAAAAAGATATCAGCATACGTAGTTGAACAAAACACGTAGTTGGAATATTAGTAACACTGAGATTTCATGGACACTCCTCTAAGTTTTTTAACTCGTAATAAGTTTATATATAATAATATTTTATGACTCCACTCAAAAAATGTGTTTGTCCCCCTCGCGATAAATGTTGCCTTGTGATATATATTTGATGTGTATAACTTTATGTAACAAATACAACTTGGATAATTAAAAAAAAAAGAAAATTAGAGGGATAAAAGAGAGACAATTGCTAGTGTAATGAAGGAAGGGCATGATAATTGATCTTAATGATAAGAACATGAGAAAATGTGTTATAATTCACACAATTAACATTTTATTGGTTAGTGTTCTTGTAAAAAGAGGTTGAGGACTCTTGTTCAAGCTAACAACACAATCTTCACAGGTTGATCTAGACTGGGCTTTCGGCTTCTCCTATCTAGGTTGAGCTCTTGGCTTCTCTTCTCACGGTTGGACTTTCGGCTTCTCTTCTCATGGTTGGGCTCTCCAAGTTGGGCTTTCGGCTTCTCTTCTCACGGTTGGGTGTGTGTACCTACAAGGCGGTCCAATGCCAAAATCAGAAATAGTTTATGTATTCATCAGATAAAATTCACTTTTACTTACCTCTTGGATTGATCCTCTATTTATAAGGTTTCTTATTGGGCTTATACCTTATTTGGGTCTTTCTTTCTGCACCACTTATTATTTTAAACACACCCATTAATTTGGGCTTTTACTAATTTGAATCTTGCTACGGTGATTATATATATATATATATATATATATATTATTTTTTATATATATAGTTTTTGTTATAATCTCTCGATGTATTTTTTCGGTTATACCTCTCAGTCTTAATAGTACTGTTAAGATCTAATATAAATTATGTCGGGGAATGATTGATTGGAATATTTATGAATCTTCTTTTATTCGTAGCTTTCTTGTTTCCACAGTTATGTAATTTTTATGTGTTTGCTATTATTCTAGTAACTTACATTTTAATATAAGAAATTCACCATTTTCATAGTATTATTTATAGAGATTAAATATGGTTTTCTCTGTCTATAGTTGAAATTATTTGACTCTCTTTAGGGGTTTATAGTTCATTGATAGGAGGTTATGCTGGTTTTAGAAAAACATTGGCTACAATCTTGCTCAATTTCATTAGAAGGATATTCAAAAAGATATTAAGAAGTTTGCGTAGACTTACTTTGTTGGTCAATAGGCAAAAGTTACCATCCTTCTTGTTGGGCTAGTACAACCATTACCAATTCCTGAGGATTTGAGAAGATTTAGAAATGGATTTCATTACTAGTCTTCTCGCTTCTAATGATTTCATTATGATACTTGTGGTTATTGATAAGCTATCAAAGTATGTTCATTTTTCTGCTTTAAAAATTGACTATGCCAACAAACTAGTAGCAAAGGTTTTCATGAAAATTGTGGTGAGACTACATGGGATACTTAACATTATCATATATGATAGGGATAGGGTGTGTACTAGCCAATTTTAACTGTTCAAATTAAGTGACACTTCTTTGAACATGAGCACTGCATGCAACCAAGATCGCATATAAAGCCTTGAATACGTGTTTATAAATGTACGTAAGATGTTTTACTTATAATTCTCCAAAAGGCTGGACAAAGTTGTTGCCTTGGACAAAGTATTGGGTTAACACTTCTTATCATCATAGCAGTGACATGACTCCAATTAAGATTGTCTATGGGACAAAGACCATTCTATTCTGGTCAAAGACAAAGTTGTTGCCTTGGACAAAGTATTGGGTTAACACTTCTTATCATCATAGCATTGAGATGACTCCAATTAAGATTGTCTATGGGACAAAGACCATCTATTCTGGTCAAGTAAACTTTTAATAGTAGTGATCTTACTTCAGTTCAAGAATACTTACACAGTGTTTGGATCTGGGATGGTACTCTTGTCGACGACGGATGTTGAGTGCTACCTCTGTTTGGTTCCATAGTTGCATATAGGTGAGGGAGGAGATTGTAAGAAAGTGAAGGGGCTAGTGGTTCATGTGAGGAATGAAGAGAAATGAGAGAGTATTGAAGGAAAAACACATCATACATGAGAAGTTACCATGCTACCATTCATTTTATTCATTTGATTTTTCACACATGCAACGCCAAACCACAACTATCATGCACCGTTTACGCATGCAATGAAAAGAAAAGAAACTTAACAAATGTTGAAAAGAAAAGGAAAATATTGGAGTTGAAGACCAATGTCATGGTTTTGGTGAAATTGAAACCCTACAAACAACGTTAGTTGCTCTTAGGAAGAATACAAAACTTAATTTGAGCTATTTTGGTCCCTTACTCGTAATTGAAAGGATTGGACATGTTGCTTATAAATTTGTTTTACCAGAAACTAGTAGATTTCATGAAGTATTTCATTGTTCTTATTTGAAGTCTTGTAAAGGGGTCACTCTCAACCATATGTTCCATTACCTATCACTAAAACCTTTAACTTATTTGCAACCTATCACTCAACATGTTTCTATATTGCAATCTCGAGTCATATTGAGAGGATAACAACAAATTCCAACAGATGTGGTTCAATGGAAGGTTTAGATGCATATAATGCAACTTGGGAAGATCACTTAGATTTACAAGAGGCTTATCGAAATCTCAACTTCAAAGACAAGGTTGATATTAATGGAGGAGGAATTTTAACAAAAGCAACTTAAACAATTTAAAGAATGAGGAAACAAGAGGAATAAAGAAGCAATTGCAGGCAAGGAAGGACACATGGCATTTAATCCCAATGATAAGGATGTGAGGAAAGACATGAGAATCCACATAACTAACTCTACAATAGAGGATTTTGATTGGCCTAGGATCTAATATATATTCTATCGGTTAAGAAGAGAGAAGACATGAATGGAATGATTTTGAATTCCTCCCTTGATTGTTCTGTTACAGATTTCCTTTTATGACAATTTTTCAATTTCTCTATGCTTGCTATTGTCCTAATAGCTCATGTTCCATTGTAAGAAATTCATCATTTCCGTAAGATTGTTTTGATCATTGTTTATGTTAAACTTGTAACCATTACACTTTTCACAACATACTTGATTACCAATGACTAGTACATCTCCCTCCTATTGATATTCCATGCTCAAAACCATTCTCATGCTTACCCAACTAGTGTTTGAACCTTTCACTAAGTTGACCAGTCCACCCGAGGAAGGCTAGTCTGGCCCCAACTTGACATCAGGCAAGCAAATCCTCATCTCTCGGTGGTGCAGCTTTAAATGCATGATGGTGATTTCTTCATATTCATCCACATCAGTGTTATGGTGTTTGTTTTTGCTGTAAAGAGAATAGGGAAAGAAAGGGTAGAATGAGAGATTTGAGGAACAGATTGATGAGTTCATCCACTCTTCACAACTGGTATAAAGAAGAGGGATATTAATGAGAGGAAAAAATAATTGACAATTATTTAATTTTGGATGATGTTGAGCTTAATAGTCTTTTGATTAACAAAATTTGAACTTGTCCTATGCTTAGCAATTTTAAATCAAACATGAAACATTTTTTGTGCTGTCTTAATCTTTTAGCATATCAAATTCACTCTTAAGTCAAGATATAAAAGAATAAATCCCATTTTTTGAATTTTTATGACGATGCATCAGCCAATTATTCATTAGTAAAGGAAAGGAAAACAATTTAGCATTATTCAATTTGTATGGTTACATGCTGTATTTGATATGTTTTTTCACAGTAATGTTTAATAGCGCCTAGTAAATCAATGGAACTTATGCCAGGCTCAGCCACTACATGGCAAGAAAGAACAAGTTTTCCAACAGTTATAGCCCAAACGTGCAAGTCATGAACATCCCGTACTCCCTTGATATTTCTAATGCCACTTCCCAACTTGCTAATATCTATCTCACTTGGTGTCCTTTCCATGAGAATGCCATAAATATTCCTAAGCATGGGCAGAGTAGTACTTAAAGATAAAACAGAGAATATAAGAGTGCACACAAGGTCAACTATAAACCACTTAGGTTCAGCCCATATTATGGCTCCAGCAATCATCACTCCAACAGATTGAATCATATCAGCCATGACATGCAAATACGCCCCCTGAAGATTTATGTTCAAGACATTAGTATTTCTGTGACTAGTTGAAACCAGGGTAACATTCTCCTCATCACTTATTATAGATAGCTCCTTATCCCCATCATCATGATCTGTCTGGCATTGATGATGACCATGACCATGACTATGATGATCATGATGACTATGACCATGACCATGATGACCATGACCATGATCATGACCAATCCATGCAACCATGATAAAGTTAAGAACAAACCCAAGTGTTGCAATTGCAAGCATGAGCTTTCCATTCACACTGGTACTTTGTACAAGAATTCTACCAATTGTTTCATATATCAAATAACCAGCTATCAACCAAATTAACTGCACAGATATAAGAGCCCCCAAAACCTCGAGACGACTGTATCCGAAAGATTGATGTGGTGTTGCCTCCCAACCTGAAGCCCACACTGCAAAGAGAGAGATAGAGAATCCTGTAATATCAGAAAGCAAGTGTGCTGCATCACTGATGACAGCTAGGCTGTGAGCTTTTATTCCACCAACAAGTTCCACAACCATGACAATAGCATAGAAAACAATAAGTCCAGAAAGCTTCTTTGCCGACTTTGAAGACTCGTTTGATGTCACAACACTATTTTCATGTCCAGAAAAAGGACAGCCAGAACTGCAAGATAACTCTGCCTTCATACGAAGAACATCAAGTGTTTCAGAGGCAATGGGACTATCAATTTCCTGCATTATCCTCTCTTCCCCCACAATAGGGGCTTTCCCGTTTTCCATTTGCTCCAGCAATCTGGGTACTTATAAACCCTAAACAAAACAAGAAAACCATTTAGAAAAAGTCATCCCCAAGGCTCAGTCTATTGTTAGATTGCCAACACCAACATCAGGAGGAGCATTCAAAATTACATTCCTATGTAGAAACAGCCACAATTAGATAAATTGTACATTTTTATACCATTTCAAACTGAAGCAATAAGATAAAAATGACATATTTGCGGGTCAACGATGAATTAGACTACTTCAATTTCAAGTGTGCAACCAAAATAAAATAAACACAGATGGCATAAATCCACAAACGCCAATTACATAATGAGAGGAATGAGTATTTTGACACCTGAAAAATTTGCGTTAATCTGAAACTTGAATTACCTTAGAAGACAACACTCTGAGACATGGAAGCTAAGAAAATGTGATTTTGCAGAAAAGAAGAGGAGGGAAAACCCTACCAGTAGAAATGAAGCGGTGGAGGAACCGAGGAAATTGATTTGAAATTGAGAATGGTCTCAGGAATCGAGGGCTTAGGTTTGCAATAGCCGGCAACAACCAATTGCAAAACCAAGCAGGCATCTTTCTTATGTAGATTTCCTCCCGCACAAAATTAGGACCAAACTATACCACTACCATTCGATAACTTCTTTTATTTCTAAAATAATTTCTACGTTTTTAATTTAATTGCTTCGCCCAGAAAATGCTATTTACTTTTATTTATTTACCAATTTAAAGCTAATCAATAATTTGGATTTCTCGTTTCTTATAATATAAAAAAAAATCTGTTTTAGGAAAAAAAAAAAGTGCTTTACTTCCGTATCTTGAATTTTAAGATGATATAATGTCTTTTATTTTGAATTGTAAGAAAATTTTAGTTTTAATACAAGTGTACACTATGAAGCTCAAACACTCCTTTTAAATGGTGTGTCGGTGTTCGATGACACTCGTATAACACCTCTAGGACACGTATATATGAAGTGTCCAATTCAAAAAGTATTTATTAGATTTCTAACAATTTTAATATGTTTTTAACATAATTTTAAAAATAAAAAACACATTAATTTTCTAAAAAATCAAATTTTATTGTAGAAATTGTTATTATGATTATAAAAATAAGAAACAAATCATAATGAACCGGTCATGAAAAACATCTTTCTATTCCAAAAAATAATTTTAAACATATTTGTGCACATAAATTTTTTATTGTCAATTTATATAATTCATAATTATATAATATATACATTCGTGTTTCCGTATCCTACATTTTAAAAATTTGATTTATTTTCGTATTCGTGTCCTATTAGTGTGTACGTGGCCTCTATTAGTATATGTGTGATACCAACGTTTTCTATTGATAGTTTCACGCAACCAGAAGACATATAGATTGAACCAAGGGACTTCCCCTATTTATTCTTAGTAACAATAAAATAAAACTAAAGGGACTTCTCTCTATTTATTCTTAGTAACAATAATATAAAACTACTAATACGAGTGCTTGCTTCTAAGGAAGGTTTACCCAAGGGCGTTCACAATGAAGCCACCATCAACATAAATGGTTTGTCCTGTAATGTAAGAAGCTGCAGGCAAGCACAGAAATGCCACCAACGAAGACACCTCCTCTGCCTCTCCAAGGCGTCCAAGAGCGGTTCTTGAAATGAAACTATTCAGAACTTTTGCATCTTTGAAGACCTGCAAGAAAACAATGATAAGATATCTAGGAAAGGAGTTATAAAAATGACTTAAAAAAATGGAGAATTTTGAAATTACATTGGCGAAACCAATGTTGTTCATTTTCCTTTCTGAATATGTTGTGTCGTATGAAATTTAGTCAAAATCACATGTCAAAGTTTCTGATATGATAAAAAGTGTGTTCCTGCTTCTTTTCACAGAATAATGCAAGTCACTAACGATATGTAGAAAATTACCGTGTCTCCGAGAGGGGTTTTGATTGGTCCTGGTCCAACGCAGTTAGTCCTTATATTGTCTTTGGCCCACTCGCATGCCAGGTTTCTAGTCAGTTGGTTAATTGCTCCTGCATGCCAATTACATCAATGGAATTAGCATCTACTCCTTCTATAACTCTTCCCCTTCAAATGTAATGATGAAACAGTTAATTACCTTTTGTTGCACCATAAATGGATCCTATATTTACTGATACCTCACCAGCAACGGAGGATATAAAAACTATGCTTGCAGCCTCTGAAGCCTTTAGGAGAGGATGTGCAAGTTGGCTTATGTGATAAGCAGATTCAAGATTTGTGTTGATCAGAAATGAGAAATCTTCCTCCGTAAAATCCACGGTCTGTTTCTTTATGTTTGTTCCCACATTGTTTACCTAAACTCATACACAAAAATTAACGAAAGAGAATGTTATAGTCCTTCAAGTTGGATCCCAAATTAGTTCTCATTGTTGTCATAGTTAGCCAAGTTGAAGTAAGAAAAGGTGAAAAAAAAGATGGCATTACAAGGATATTGAGTTTTCCATTGAACTGAGAGGAGACTCTAGCTATGAGCTCTTGTCTGTTTACACGAGAGGCCACGTCACAGACCGAACCAGTTACTCTGTATCCTTTTGTGGTCCATTGGTTTAAGGAATCATTGAGTTCAGCTTCGTTTCGAGCACAAGTGTGTACAGTTGCACCCAGCTGAGCCAACTCCTCCACGATAGCATATCTAGGATGAAGTACAGATAATATACATCAGAGAAATTAACAACAACAAACAATTCTCATGCAATATCTACTTATTTTGTACTTCTTCTTGTTACTAACGCTTATGGATACAAACATTATTACAGATCAACACAAAAAATGAAGCACTTTTTCCACTAGCTTTTGTTGTTCATTGATAGTTAACAAATTAATAGGTATTTTTCAGTAGCAAGTTTCAAATATTCAGAAACAAAAAGTGAAATGAAAACTGTGGAGAAAGAAGAACATATGATAGTAACCCGATTCCTTTGGATCCACCAGTGACCAGAGCTGTCATCCCCTGCAGACACCACCTGCTACTTTTGCTACCACTGTTTGTCTCACCCATTGTTTTCTTTTAGATGAAGAAGATGATACAATGAATGAAGCTTTAAAATATGTAATAACTGTTATTGCTACCTTCTAAAGGGCTTGTATTTATAGTCATTATTATTCTCTCCATGCAGAAAGTTAAGAGTTAAAATGTAAGCCGAGAATACAAAGAAAATCAAAACAAAAATACAAAACAAAATATGTCAAAAAACTATTAAAAAAAAGTGATGATATTTTGACACTGCTGCACCTTAAACCCATAATAAAATATTAATATTTATAATGACAGTGCTTCCTCTATTACCGACGTGGCACAACCACCTTCTATGCGTAACATGTGATTCTCCTCATACCTGCACTCTCAAAATTCCCTTCTTCTTCCTCTTCCTCTGTCTCTTTCACACACTCACAAACTTTTTCAAACATTTTCTACTGTCTAAACATGTGGTCTTTATCCCAAATTTTCTCTATTTCAAAAAAATAAAAAATAATGATACATTGAGAACTATAATTTTTTATATAATTATATTACAACTTTCAGTATTATTATTTTAATATTTTTTATATTATTTAATTATAAATTTATT
>Ga0123341_1004839_pt1 | contig 11901 bp, 9 predicted proteins | sample Turbeapinknodule_FD_89959 | JGI IMG/M metagenome (GOLD analysis project Ga0123341, IMG submission 89959) | Root nodule microbial communities of legume samples collected from Mexico - Turtle bean Mexico pink nodule | ecosystem: Host-associated > Plants > Roots > Nodule | place: Mexico: Nepantla... | reverse complement strand
TCTTCCGGAAATTGCGCCGGTTGAATACGAGCCGGCCGATATAGGTCTCGTTGTTGAGAATGCCCGCACCCCGATCCCGATGGCCGCGGATGGCGGTGTCGCGCCATTTGAGCCCGCGCGGGCCGGGCACCGGGGGCAAGCGGCCGTTGAGTTCGACAGCCAATTCCTTGGGAGATTTGCCGAGTGCATATTGCTCGAAAATCCATCGGACGATCTCGGCCTGTTCAACGTCGATTTCCCGTTCGCCGGGGATGCGATTGCCCTTGGCGTCATAGATCAGCTTTGCACGATACCCGTAGGCAATTCCGCCGGCAGCCCGCCCCTTGGTGACCGAGGTCTTCATACCCTCACGTGTTCGGTAGCGTGTCTGTTCGATCATCTCGTGGCTTAGGATCGACCGCAACCCGAGCTCCTTGTCCGTGACGGGTGCCTTTGCCTGTACGGTCCAGAGTTCGACGCCCTCATGACGCAATTGCTTCAGAATGCCGGAGCTATGTTCCATGTCGCGGGAGATGCGGTCGACGGAGACGCACAGCAGAACGTGGATATCGCCGCGCTTGATGCGGCGCAGAACGTTCTGGATGCCGGGGCGCGACTTCAGCTTGGTTCCGCTGATCGCCCGATCCTCGAACATCTCGACAATGGTCCAGCCACGCTCTCGGGCGAATTCCCGGCCGAGCGCCACCTGCGTCTCGATGGATTGTTCATCCTGGCGGTCGGTCGAATAGCGGGCATAGAAGAGGACGTTTCTGGTCATGATGGCTCTACACGGAATCAGGGTCGACAAAACCTAGTGGGAAATTTTGCCTTTCCAAGCCGGTGCGCGAAATTTGTTGCGCGCCGGCCTGGAAGCAACGAACTGATCAAGTGATCGCCAGGCGGTAGAGGCCGGACTCGAAGAGCTCTGTTGTTCCGTGGTGGCGGCGCATTGCGGCGTGATCGATCAGGATTCCGGTGCTCTTCTTGATCTGGAGCAGGTCGAGGACAAACTTCGTTTTGAACACGATCCCGAAATACAGATTATCGGCCACGTCGCGCCAGGTGGGATCGATGACCTTGTTGTCGGCGTCGACGAGCCAGGCGTGTTGCATTGGGATCGGCAGCTCGGCGTCCACCGCATAGCCTTCGGCGTAGCGGACGCTGATATCTCCCGCAGCCAGTCGCGAAATGAGAACCTGCGTGGCGTTATCGAAGCATTGCTTGGCAGGACCGCGGGTGAACCAGGCGGGATTGGTGTCTGCCGGCTCGAAGGTCTTTGCGTATCGAAGCAAGGCGCTTGCCGGCCCCAAGCCACGCTCCATCTCGGCGTTCATCTGAATGAACGCAACGAGCCGTTCGAGATAGGGATCGGTGGCCGTTTGATCTTGGCAGTCGAGGTTCAAGGCGTCGGTCATAGTAGTCTCCCTGCGCGCCGCGCATCGTTTGATCTTCGGAAATGTCGGAAAAAACGATGACGGGACCGTGGGAGCCGGTATTTACCGTCGCTAGCTCTCTGACGACGGGTCGTTTGGTCCCTCACGCTCACAACCGCTCAGGACGACACCGTAGTGATTGTTCAAATAGCCGGGACTGCAAAAATAACAAGCGCGATAGGAGGCGGTTGCGCGACGATCTTGCGGCTTGGTTAAGGAAGTGGCCTTGTTCGTTAACCTTGCTGCTGCTCCGTGATGACCGGGCGACGCCAATCAGCCTAACTCAACCGTCACTTCCGGCGATCGGCGTCCATCTGGACCATGGATGAGGTGTTGGGGAGCATTTGCTGTATGGGTAGCGAAACGGGTCAAGAATCGTCCTTACTCAATTGCCTGAAATAAATCGCAGGTTGATTTAGTGATCGCGTAATTAAAATGCGAACTAAAAAAATTTGCCTTATTGAATCCATTGAGAAATCCAGCGCGGCGATTGGCGGAAATTTCTTATATATAACGAAAAAACGTTAAATTACATAGTGTTGACAATCGTGGTTGTAACACCTTTTCGAAATCCATGTCACCATTATCTCACGGTCATTGATGGAGACCGGATGAAAACGGAGACAAGGAACGAATGGCGAAATACACTCATAAGAAGAGGGCGGCTGTTGCCCAGACCAAGCCTGGGCCGACCATCACCCCTGCCCAAGAGGACGAACTGAAGTGGCTACGCGACGCGTTCCAGTCACTCGGGCGTCGGACGACAGCGCAGGCCTTCGAAATCGGCGGCTACCTCGTGCGCGCAAAATCCATTCTCCCGGAGAAGGCGCTGGGCACGTGGATCAAGGCGGTCTGCAAGTTTACGCCGAAGACCGGTCGCAACTACATGGCGGTCCACGCGAACCTGTTGGACTATAAAGAGCGGCTCGAGGCAGCGGCGGTCGCTCCGACAGTCCTGTTCGTGCTGGCCCACGCCGAACAGCCGGACGTCGCCCGGGTCATCTCGGCGATCGAGGCCGGCGAGCAACTCACCGTCGCCCAGGTGAAATCTATGGTCGGTGCAATGCCCGCGAAGAAGGCGACAAATGAAGCGGTCCTCGACGCGGGTGGAATGGACGGTCTGCGCAAGATAGCCGAGCTGAAAGTCGAGGAGGACTCGGTGAAGTTCCTTCAGCTGACAACCGGCATCCTGCAACGGGTCGAGAAGGCAATGGAACCGCTGACGCAGAACCGTGCGGTGTTCAAGTGTCCGCTGCAGGAATTGATCATGGACGACTGCAAGCACGCGCACGATCTGATCAACAGCATCGCAGCCCCCTTGCAGCCGGCGATGGTTGCGAGCGTCAACTGGCGGCCGGCCAAGCTGCCGGAAGGCACGACCTGGCGCAAGGTGCAGGAGCTTCTGTCCGCCATGGGCGGAGCCCACGGCTGGCCGGGCAAGGAAGACTTCGTTTCCTGGCTTCAGGCCGAGGTCATTCCCCTGCTTCGCTTCGTCGTCCACGGTGAGACCTTGCAAGGCGACGCTGACGGGGAAGATCGTGCGGATGCCGCCGCTCCGCTCGACAAGGAGGCTGACGATGGGCTGCTCCCATGCGAAGACATGCCCTCCAAGGTACAGGAAACCGTCGAAAATGCCCTGGAGATCGTGGCACCCGAGCGCCGGGACGAGATCAGAAGCCGGATCGGTTTCGATCCCAAGCCCATGAAGCGCCAGTACAGGAAGCTGGCAGCTTGATTACCTCCAGGAGCCCCGCCGCCGTGCGGGGCTATTTTTTTGTCCGCTGGCTGCCGCGTGTGCCCTTAACCATACCGGGGCTCTTTGTTCCGGATGCGTTCTGACCGGCTTGCCGGACACGATTCTCCGGGCTATGTCGACAGGGTCAGCAGAAATCGAATATCTGCAGACACTTAGCGGCCCCCGCCGGTGGTGGTACACCGAACGAGGGCCTGACCCGCAACCTTGCTGTAGAAGGACTTGGGCTATGTCGACCCATATCTGCTTCGCTTCCGAACGGGAAGCTTCTCCGTCTCCTGATCCTGTTGATGAGCGCATGTCGCCGCAGCGCCGGTTGGCGTGCTGCACGATCGCCCACGCCTCTGGGCTGCCACTCGCCTGATTCCAACAGCTGATCGTCCCTGACTTCGGGCACGGCTTCGTTTGAAGCCCGCCGGCCACCTGATGCGGTAATCATTTCCGCGTCGGACGTCGTGCGCCTGAAGTTTGCCGGCCGGTCGCCACCGTCAGCAGGAGCAATACCATGACGACCATTCTTTCCGGTGCGCCTGGCGCGTCAGCCTATCCGCATGCCGTCGATCTCGACGCCCTCCGGCCACGCTTCGAAGTCCTCATCGACGAGCTTTCGTCGCAACCCTTCTCCGCCAGCGCTCTTCCAAGGCGCTTGCCGGGGGTGTCTCTGACGCTGCCGCGATCCTGCGCGCCATTCCGATTCAGGAAGGGCGGCTGCTCGAGCGCGGCATTGGGATCATCGCCGACCTAAACCCGGACCTTGTGGTGCTGACGCAGAATCTTCGGCTGCCGGTCACGAAGACGGCACTCGAGCTGGTCGAGAAAAACGATCCGAAACACTTTCGATCCCTGACGCTCGATGCCGACACCGGCGGGCGCAAAACGTATACGCCGGACCTGATCGTCGTGAACCGGAAGACGAAGCTTGCGCACGTCATCGACGTCAAGCGTAGCCTCGGCTCTTACGAAGTCTCACGTATCAAGGAACTGAAGCGCCGCATGCTGGCCGCAGCACTCGTCGTTCCCGATCTTCTCTACCGCGACCATCATCGGCTGGTGGCCGAAGAAGTCCGCGTTGTCATCCTCAACGCGGAAAACCAGCGTTCGGACATTGCAGGTGGCGTCTGGCCGCTCAGCGATCTCGATCATCTCGTTGAGGTCGGCGGGGCGGGGAAGGCGATCGGCATGCTGTGCGAACGCTTCCATGGCCGGATCGACGAGAACTGGAAACTGGCTCGGAATGCCTTCTCCGGGCCAAAGGAGGAAACGACCCGTCGCGGTGCCTCGGCGGACATCACAGACGCGAACGGAAACGAGGTGTGTGACCCAGGCCCGATCACCGAGGTCCATCAGCCAGCGGGTCGTGGCCAAATCCGTGTCGGCTTCGCTCGTATCCCACGGACCGGCACGGGCTGACCGGCCCGCTCACGTTCCTATCCGCTTTCTGTTCCATTCGTTCGCGCCGAACCGTGCTGTTCGGCGACAGGAGACGTCTGTCATGAGCCGACACCTTTCCAACGTGATCCCTTTCCCAAACAACCCTGCGCACGAAGTACCTCCGACGCCGAAGGCATCCAGCCGGCTGAAGCGATTGGCGAAGTTGCAAGAGGCGACGAGCTGCGTGGCGACTTCCAGGTCACGAGCCATTCCTCAGGCCATGGCCATGTGCGCGGCAAAGTCCGATGCCGTGCCCGATCCGGCAATCGTCGCCCGAGTCGTGATTGGCTTTGCCCGGCGCAAGGGCATCACCATGACCAGCGTCCCGAAAATCTTCCGTGAACAACTCTTCAAGCTGTGCGCGGCCGGCGATCCGACGGCGCTGATGGTACGCGAGTGGCTTGAGGGCAATCGCAAGCTGCTGGCCGTCGAGGGGGTGCCGACACCTCGCGGTGTTCATGGAACGGAGGAGGGCGTATGATGGAAACCCTGACCGATCGCATCACGCGCTACCTGCTTGCCCGCATCCGCCGGCTGGCCATCCTCGATCTGTACGAGCGCGCGTCAGTCGTCGGATTGCTGGATGTGGACTTCATCGTTGCTGGCGACGAGACAACCGGGACCGTCTGGCGGGTTCCAGAGCAGTCCTTGCGTCTGCTAGACGCCGACCCGGCCAAGGCGCGCGCTGAGATCATGCGGCGTCTCGGGAAAGCGCCATACAAGACGACGGCGATCGACGTGCTGATCCGGGACCTTCCCGGAGAACCGCCCCATGAAAAGGTCCGTTCCGCCCCGAAGGGCAGGACCAATCGGGAAAACCTTGCCGCAGGCCGCCGCTCGAAATCGGGACCTGTCGCTGCATCGAGCGCTTCTGATGCGCCAACGGCATCCAGCGAATTCCTGGCGCTGCTTCGGCAGCACATTGCTCCGCCAAGCGTCGCGCATGTCGCAGTCGCCCTCCTGGTCGCCCGTGCCGTTGGTTCAAGCGTTCCCGATCTTTCGGCGCTCTCAGCCGTCCTTCGGAACCCGGGAGCCTTCGTTCTCATCAAAGCGCCGGTTGGCCGTTTCGAACGCCGCTTCGGTCTCATGCTCGAGGACGGCCTGATCATTCCTTACTGGACCAAGCTTGAAGACGTCCATCGCAGCAGCCCGCTCTCGGACGGTTACGGTGATCGCCGCCGGGGAAAGACCCGCAAGACGATCAAGACACTCGCCGGATCGGATGTGCCGAAGGCGGTCGAGCGGTCGTTGAGCCGGTTCCTCGTGGATGTTCTGCTGGAGCAGTCAGCGCCCGTGGTTCTTGCCGATGAGACAAAGACCGCGCTTCCGCCCTTCGTGTCGATGACGGCCGATCTCGTCCTCGAGAGCAGTGGTCTCGATCATGAGTTGATGGCTGAACTCCTGCAGACGTGTTGCAGTATCGCACCGAAGCAGTCGCTGCGGCAAATGGAGAGGATGGCGCTTGATCTTGAAGGTCTCTCGATCGATGCGCTGGCACTGGCTGTTCGCCCTGGACGTGGTCTCGAACACATCCTGTCGATCCTCGAAGTGCTCGGCGAACGGGCACGCTCCTCCGACAAGTCGGGCGATGACGATGACGACGGCCGCGGCTCCGGGCGCGGCAGCGATCGGTCGGGGAGGCCAAAGGTCAAGAGCCGCTTCCTGATCAAGGACGGTGATGACTCACCAAAGTCCGTGGATGGGATCGATGTCGTTCAGCCGGAAAAGGCGGCGGAGGCATCCGGGAAGGAGGGCGGGGGCGGCGCATCCGTTGATCCGGCCAACCCCGAACACAGCCGGCTGCGTCAGCTGCGGGTCGAGACGCTCTCGGGTTATGGCGACGCACGCGACTGGGCGCTCGACCTGAAGACAGACCTTCAGCTCTGGCGCGACGGCGGACTGACCTGGAGTGAGATGAGCACAAAACTGCTCCTGTCGGGACCGCCCGGCACCGGCAAAACGACCTATGCCCGCGCGCTCTGCAATAGTTTGCAGATTCCGTTGCTGGTCACGTCCGTAGCGTCCTGGCTTGAGCCTGGTTATCTCGGTGACGTCCTCAAGCGCATGTCCACGGCGTTCGAGCTGGCACGGGAAAATGCTCCGGTCATCCTGTTCATCGACGAAATCGACAACATCGGAAGCCGGTCCGCAGGACGACGGGAGCAGCATGACGACTACTGGCGCTCGCTGATCAATCGGCTGCTTGAGCTTCTCGATGGAACCTCGAAGACCGATGGCGTGATCGTCGTTGCCGCGACGAACCTCCCCGAAAAGATCGATCCGGCACTGTTGCGATCGGGCCGACTGGAAAAGCATGTCGCGATCCCCTTGCCGGATATGGAGGCACTGGCCGGCATCCTCGCTCATCATCTCGGTGACGATCTGGCTGGTGTGTTGGCGTCTGCGCCGTCCTGCCGTCCCAAAACGAACGAAACAGCACGGCAACAACAGGCCCATGTCGGCGGTGATGCAGATGTCATCGACCAATCCAATCGCGGAGTATCCCAGGATGCCTGAAGCCAGCCAGACGATTACACCTGAGCAGCATCCCGATCTTCGACGGCTGGCCTTGCTGGCGACCGGCAGCACCGGAGCCGACATCGAACGACTTGTGCGTGACGTTCGCCGGAACACTAGAAGGCAGCAGCGGTCGCTGACTTGGGGCGATGTTGAGCATGCCCTGCTGGCCGGCCAGGTGAAACTCTCGGACGATGCGCGCTGGCGTACCGCCATCCACGAGGTCGGTCATGCGATCGCCTTCTGTGACATGGGGACCGCAGAGGTCATTACCGCAAGCATCGGGATCGGAGGAATAGGGCAGGTGGTCAGCCGGCAAGGTCAACATCTCCCGCAGACGCAGGACTGGCTGATGCGCAGCATCGCCTGCATGCTGGCCGGGCGGACGGCAGAGCTGCTGGTCTTTGGCGACACGGTGGCCGGGGCAGGTGGATACGAGGATAGCGATCTCGCCAGGGCCACCGAACATGCGGTCGCCGCCGAAACCCGACGCGGTTTCTCCGATCATCAGCCGTTGCTCTATCGGTCCGTGGCGGGAAGCATCAACGTGCTCAGTCTCGACCGGCATCTGGCTGAGCGGGTCAACAAGCGATTGATGGAAGCCGAAGCGATGGCACGCAGTCTGCTGGAGAACCGACGGGACGCGCTGATCGCCATCGCCACGCAGTTGAAGGACGTCGGCGTCATGACGGGCGAGGAGATCACGCGCCTGCTCATCGCGTCCCCCGGGCCACCGACCTGACGAAACCCGACGGGGAGCTCTGAAACCGCGATTCCTGCCGGCGCCACTGCGATTCACCGTTCCCGAATGCCGATTCCGAAGTCGCGGAAATCGATTCTGATCTGCGATAGTTCGATTCCTACATCCGCCCGAGTGCCGTCGCGCCGAGTTCGCGTTGCCTGTCATCGGCAGCCCGTCGGAGGTGGCGGAGGCTGCAGGAAGACGATGACGCGGTGCAAGGAGTGACCCTCCATGCCTCACCACAATCTAGCCGGAAAGCTGGTAGGAAAGGCTTCAGGGTACGTTGTCGAGAGTTGTGATGCTGTCCACCCCCAAAAGGCGGCGTCTCAACGTGGCGGCAACACGCTTCACGCCGGATCAAGTCTTCTGCAAATCAATCCCCCTCAGATCAAAAGCACCATGCCTTGGTTTACGTTCCAGGCAACTCGAAACACATCATCTCAATTTACCCTTCCGCGATTCCTGTTCCAATTTTGTCGTTGCCAAAGTCGCGATCGGCGATTCCAGCAGGCTGCATTTGCAGGCCGCGCACCGTCCGGCTGGCGATTGGAGACGATCCGGCGCTCCCTGTCCGAATTGTCAACATAGGCAGCCCCGCTTGTTCCTTGCATGGCCGGCACCGAGGCTGAGGTTCCACAACAAGGAGACAGGCAATGCCCCGGAAATCGAAGAAACAACGCAGCGCAGAACAGGTCGCCCGCCAGCAGCGGGTGAGAGATGCGGCCAGGGCCCGACGTCGGCCCTCTCGTGACGATCTGGCGAGGTTGCTGCTCTGGCAGATGATCACGGCGGCCCAGGGACGGAAAGATGCGCGGGTCGCCCTGGACAAGCTCAGCGAAGCCATCGTCGGCCAGCTGGAACGCCAGGGCTTCGATGTCCGGGAGAGCGAGAACGTCTTCGAAGACCTGGCCGATCGGTACGCGGATGGCCTATCTCCGTTCCGGCCGAAGCGGCACCTGAAGCCTCAATCGGTGGCTTCTGTGCAAAGCCGGTGATGGCTTGATATCGCTCTGTTACCTGCCTCTTAGTCTGGTGCTCCTAGTACCGTTACGCAAACGGCGTTCCATCCCATCCCTACGTCTTCTCCCCATTACTCCTGATCACGTCGTTTGCGCGGGAATCGAATTTTCTGATCGCTGCCGCTGCTGGTTCCGCCTGAACTCAGCAGCAAGGTTAAGCCTGAATTCCCTCCAGACCTTGGTTCTTGACAGGCGTGCAAAGATGAGTATAGAAAATATACGTATCGTAAAAATATACTCATCTGGAGATTTGCGACGGGGACGGGCGATGATCTATGGCGGTAGTGTTTTGAACTGGGGCGTGGAACGTCGCCTTGAATTCATCGAGTTCCGAGTGTGCTGGGAGGGAGGAGTAAACCGGGCTGATATTGTGGATGTGTTCGGCGTATCTGTGCCCCAGGCGTCGAAGGATATGACCCTCTACCAAGAGAGTGCTCCGGGCAACATCACCTACGACAAGAGTGCGAAGCGCTATATTGCCGGCCCAAACTTCTCGCCGATGTTTCTGAAGCTCGATGCTGACGTCTATCTGTCCCGGTTACGATCGCTAGCTGAAGGGCTGTCGACGGAGGAGGAATCTTGGATCACGCGCGCGCCATCAATGGATATCGCGATCACGCCGCACAGAGACATCGAAATACCGGTACTTCGGCTCGTTTTGGCTGCTATTCGCGAAAAACGTTCCGTGGAAATTCTGTACCAGTCGATGAATCGGCTACGACCAGAACCAGTCTGGCGTAGGATTAGCCCCCATGCCTTCGGCTATGACGGCTTCAGGTGGCATGCCCGCGCCTTCTGTCACATTCACCGCAACTTCAAAGACTTCTTGCTGCCGCGATCCTTGGCCGCTCGTGACATTGGCGAGCCTGGAGCGTCCGCGTCGCTTGACTGGTCTTGGCGCGAGACGTTCGAACTACTCATAGAACCCCATCCGGGACTTGCGCCGAGCCAGAAAGCCGTTGTCGCAAAAGACTTTCGCATGAAAGACGGCAAATGCTCGATGCGTATTCGATACGCGATGCTGTTCTATGTGGCAAAACGACTCGGACTTCTTGGAAACGCTGAAGGATCGGACGCTAGGCAACAGCATGTAGTTGCCTCGAACAAGGATGAAATGCAACTTGCATTAGCGCGCGCAGAATCACCGTTACCGATTGAGATTTGATAACAACATGCAGCAACTTGAAGAAATCAGACCCGGAGCGACGGTGGACGGCATTCTGCCTCGACAGTCAGTTCGCATTCTCAGTGTGGATTGGATCGGTCAGCAAGCCATAAACGTGGTCTACCGAGACGTGAATGGCGCTGTTGCGGAGACGACGGTTTATCGGGAAGACGAAGCGCGCCTGAAGCTGGTAACCGCGGGGTCGTCGTGGTCATTTGAAGCCGATGGCCGCCTGCTGCGTCTGGTAACGGAAGCGAACCGCATTAAGCTCGCCCACTATTTTCGACCCCTATCTCGCCATTCACACCAGCCTAGTCGATCCGCTCCCACACCAAATCAGTGCCGTTTATGGCGAGATGTTGCCGCGTCAGCCTCTGAGGCTCCTCTTGGCCGACGATCCTGGCGCGGGAAAGACTATCATGGCGGGGCTCCTGATTAAGGAACTCATCGCCCGAAGCGACCTGGAGAGATGTCTTATCGTTGCGCCCGGTAGCCTTGTCGAACAGTGGCAGGACGAACTGGGCGAAAAATTCTCTCTTGAGTTCGATATCCTCACTCGCGACATGATCGAGACGTCGCGTTCGGGCAACGTCTTCAACGACAGGAACCGATTGATAACACGCCTCGACGTCCTGTCGCGGAACGAGGAGCTGCAACAGAAGCTCGCCTCGTCGACGGAATGGGACCTCATCATCTGCGACGAAGCCCATCGAATGTCGGCGTCCTACTTCGGCGGTGATGTCAAATACACGAAGCGCTATCAGCTTGGGCAACACCTCGGTCAGCTTTGCCGACATTTCTTGCTTATGTCGGCGACGCCGCACAACGGCAAGGAAGAGGACTTCCAGCTCTTCATGGCGCTTCTTGACGGGGACCGTTTCGAAGGTCGTTTCCGGGATGGCGTTCACTACGCCGACGCCGGCGATATGATGCGCCGCTTGACCAAGGAGGAACTTCTCAAATTCGACGGACGCCCTCTGTTTCCCGAGCGTCGCGCCTACACTGTGAAATACGAACTCTCCCCAGAGGAAGCCGCGCTTTACACGGCCGTCACCGACTATGTTCGCTCGGAGATGAACCGGGTACAGCGATTTGCGGAACAGGACGGCAAGAAGCGCAACAACGTCGGGTTCGCACTGCAAATTCTTCAGCGTCGGCTCGCGTCGTCGCCAGCGGCAATCTACCAGTCGCTTCGCCGCAGAAGGGAGCGGCTGGAGGCAGAGCTCGCCGAGGCAAGGCTGAACCGGAGAAGCTCGGGATCAGTCCTCGCTTCGTCGATCGTTTCCGACGAGGTGCTCCGCAATATCGACGAATACGGCCAGGATGAGGTCGACGAACTCGAGGAACAGATTTCGACCGGAGCCACAACGGCCGAGACCATAGAGCAGCTCGAAATTGAGGTCGAGACCTTGCGTCGCCTCGAATCCATGGCGCTCGACGTCCTGCGTTCCGGAAGGGACACCAAATGGACGCAGCTCGACAGAATTCTCGACGACGATCTGATGATCGACACCGACGGCAACCGCCGCAAGCTTATCATTTTCACGGAACCCAAGGACACGCTGCATTACCTCGTCGACAAGGTCCGCGCGCGCCTCGGCAAACCCGAAGCGGTTGAGGTCATTCATGGCGGCGTGACGCGCGAGGAACGCCGTAAAGTGGTTGAGCGCTTCATGCAGGGCCGAGACATGCTCGTCCTCATTGCCAACGATGCAGCGGGCGAAGGTGTCAATCTTCAACGCGGACATCTAATGGTCAACTACGACCTGCCGTGGAACCCGAACAAGATTGAGCAACGCTTCGGCCGTATCCACCGCATCGGCCAGATGGAGGTCTGCCATCTCTGGAACCTCGTCGCCGCC
>Ga0123341_1004838_pt1 | contig 11901 bp, 7 predicted proteins | sample Turbeapinknodule_FD_89959 | JGI IMG/M metagenome (GOLD analysis project Ga0123341, IMG submission 89959) | Root nodule microbial communities of legume samples collected from Mexico - Turtle bean Mexico pink nodule | ecosystem: Host-associated > Plants > Roots > Nodule | place: Mexico: Nepantla... | reverse complement strand
TAAAGGAGCCAAGTTAGTTAGGATCATTTAAAACATATTAAAACCGCTTAACAGAATTTTGTTAAGGTTTTCAGGAAAACAATCGGTTGTTTTGTCGAAACAATCGATTGTTTTGGTTTGACAACAAAGTCAACCAAGTTTTTCAAAACCTTTTCAAAATCTGCTAAGGTAAAACAACCTGTTGAAATTTTGACAGCTTTCTAGAAAACACATCTTTTCAAAAGGTTAAAGATTCAAATGAACTTGGATCATCTTAAGGAGTGAATTAACAAGTTTCAAACAACTAGACAACACACACACACCCTGCAGCAAAGTCTTCAAGCTTTCCTCTTGGATTTGGAGACATCAAAACATTTTGTTCAACAAGGTGTACCTGCAAGCCGCTCCGATGCCAAAGTCAGAATTGGTTTTATGTTCCTCAGACAGAAATCACTCTTACCTACCTCTTATGTTGACCTCCTATTTATACAATTTTCTTAATGGGCTTTCACTTTACCTTTGGACTTTCTTTCTACACCGTTTTATTATTTACACACTCCCTAACGCAGGTTTCTTATCTAATTTGGGCCTTGTTATAATAATAATATATATGTTTTAGTTTTATTTTATATATTTATTGGAATAACTTTTCGATTATTTCAGCGTTAGTTCTCAGTCTAACCTCTTGGTTTTAGCCTACCAGTACACTATCATTTCATCTTGGCATTGCTACTTGTCTTGATAATTAAAATTGGTAGCCATTGTTGAGATATTACGCAGATTTTTATTAGACGACACTACCATGAATACTTTTTATATATAAGTTTTACACCTTTCGGTAAAAGCATGAATATTGGCGTTAGTTGTCATTTTTATGAACACACCAGTGACAACCATAATGAATTGCTTGCATGCCGCCAATATCTTGTATTTCTCGATGGCGGTTCATTTGATTTATATGAATTTCTGTTTTTGAAATTAATTTTTATTAAAGTTTAGTTTGAAGTGAAATTATTTATGGTTGGAGGTCTTTCATCTCCCAAATAGGTATCATAAATTTTACTATAAAATTCACTTATGTAAAAGTTTGTATTTTTTATTATATTAAACTACTTTTGGAAATTTTTTGTTTATAATAAATTGAACAGTTACTTTTTACTTTTCATAAAATTCTATAATAGGACTGCAGAGTGGAATTAATATCTGGTTTAGATTTTGTTTCGTTTTAAAAATTTTAATGTAGTCATTTTATCTATAATAGCAGTTTTTAACCTCTAAATGTCAATTTATGACACTATTGTGTTGATTTTTAAACCATTTACTTGACAAAAAAATGACTTGAAGGTATAAAAAGAGATAAAAGATCAAAAATGCAAAAAAGGACTAAATAACATTAGAAGACTAAGATAGAAGTAATTTGTAAGTCTGTATTGTATAGCATGAACACTCCCCCAATCTTGTTATATAGTGAAATAAATTCTAAAAGGATTATTCACTCCGTATTATACCTTACAACCAACTAATCACAATAAGGTGACTACTTAGCTGTGTACTTAGAAACAGCTCACCTATCATATTCTCACTTAGCATTGCACAGTAAACGTTCAAAATATATAGCCTTCCCTGGGCTCTTTATTCCTGGTCTCACTTAGTCATAGTCCTCTTATGGAAATTTCATATTTAAAATAAAAAGATCATTTTCTCCTTAAAAAGTATATTTTAATTTCGGTAAATGTATTTTTTTTTTCTATTTACACCTCCTAGATGGTATAAACTGAAAGATATTTTCAAATGAAAAAATGTCTTTCGGGTCTTAAATATAAAATATTTTAAAAAATATTTTTAAATTTGAAAATATATTTCAAATTGTACCATTTGTAACACCTACTTACTATAATATAATATGTATTAAAGATGGTATGATTTGAAAAATAAACCTAGATTCAGAATTGCCTTCTAAATTTTATAATCCGGATTATAAGTTTAAAATGCGGATTAAACAATTTAAAGCACATTTACAAATTCAAATTTACCTATCAAATTATAAAATCAAGAATACTTAGTACACTAGAATACTAAAAGATAATGATAAATTGTCACCCAGTAAGCCAAGTCAATACTGTCCAATCATATTGCAAATTTAGAATTTCAGCTTTATGCCTTTTAGTAAACTTCTTCACGATCTTATAATAAATTTAATTGAAGCAGATATAATAGGGAAAATAACTTCCAACACCAATATCAAATTAGGTTGAGAACATGTAATCCCAGTATTTCATCAATTAACTAATGTTTAACACAATTACAAAGCAACTTCCAAGATACCCATTAAATACTGCAAGGTATCTAAGTTCTCCAATAGAATTCATGCTAGGAAAGGATTATTGCACGAGAGACTTGTGTCATCTAACTTAAGAGATATGTACGCATGCTTTTCTTTAAGTACGTGACTGCTAATTAAATTTTTTTCTTAGTGATTTATACAAAGTTATATGATCTAAATTGTAAAATTACAATATAATTTTTATCAATCTAAACTTTAAATTTTAATCATTATAGCATCTAGCTTATTTGTCTCATTATATCAAAATTAAACAATTATAAGTATTTAGTCAATAGAATTCTTTTTAATGCCAGCCTTGGTGGTAACACTTGTGTAGACATCATGATCCCAAACATTGAGGAATTTACTATCATCAAATCTTTTGTTGTAACTAGACATCCTAGGAAACCTGTCAACTAGATGCTTTAATGACGTATTCAGAAATTACACGGATATTATGATTGGTTACTTTGTTGCTCCTCTTAGTAGTAGTATCAAGGACGTTCTCAACTGAAATCATGATTTCAATTTTGGCCATTGAAGCTTCCCACAATAAAGGATGGACGCACCAATAGTTGGAGTGTATGGCTTTGTAACTATGATCAAATCCTTCATAGATCAATAATCCATGGTTCCTTGGCATTTAAGGATTAGGTGAGAGAATTGCCTTCAACTCATCAAACAAATGCATTTTATTTATAGGAATTATGCATTAGGAATAATCCGTTATAGCACAAACAACATACAACTAAAGTATAAATAAAAAAACTACAATGAAATTTAACTTGATTTAGTCTCTCAAGTCTTACGTCTACAAATACTTAACCAAAATATTTGATTACTTAACATGCAATTTTTTCACGAGCCCTTTCATGTAATTTTTTTTTAAAAAAATTATAAATTCTCTTATACAACTTTTACACGAATAAAATTGCAAACCCTTTCATGACACACAACTATTCAAGTCTCTTGTATACTCAAGAGACTTAATGAGTTGTGGTAAGTAAGCATTCTAAAATCAACTTTTCATTTTTATAGTAGGACTTTAGTATATACTCACTTGAAAACAACATATCCTCCCTTCATCAAAAGTCTCACATATTGAAAGAGATTAACCCCACAACGAAGTTTCAACATCGTCAAATTTCACGTTAGTATTTCCATACTTATCTCGAAATAATTTGTTGGCGAAATCAACATGTTCCTCAGATACGCCGACACCATTCCTTCTTCTTCTTCATTATACTTCAATGTGAACGCCTTGCACTGCCAATAAATTCACTCTTACTACCAGTAACCTGAATTGACTCATCAACAATGACACTCCTTCCCGGTCATTGGTCTTTATTGCCTTACACCTCAAACTTGTTGTTGGCAACTTCCATGCTACTAACACAATAAACATGCCAATATTCAAGATGGAATCCATCACAACATTGTTGCACTAGCCAAGCCAGACCCCATTACACACCCATCATCACCCCTTAAATAAAGGAACATCTAACTTCAATGAAGTCATTTCACAATTAAAAATCATCAACACTAACCTCTCTCCAAAGGTGTAACATGCAACTTTGACTATGCTCAACATGTCAAACTACTCATCTTCTTCCCTTGATTAAAACCAAGCTTTGATATCATTGATGAAATCACGCAAGAGAAAATAATTTCATATAACAAAAGCACACAAACAAATAAATGCCCATAATAAAATTTAACGTGGTTCGACGAAGGTCCTGCATCCACAAATACTCAACAATATTATTTTATTACTTAAACAATATTTGTTAGAAGAAAATTGCAAACTCTCTCATGCAACTTTTGTGAGGTTAAAATTACAAACACTTTCATGACACACAATTATCCAAGTCCCCTATACGCCCAAGTGACTTTTGTGGTAAGCACAATAAAATTAACAACTTATTTGTGTAGTAGTTTCCTATTTTCCCCTTCATAAAACTCAATGTGGTACTTTGGTGAATACCCACTTGAGAAAAAAATATCCTCCCTTAATCAGAAGCCTCCACAAAAGGTATTTAACATCGTCAAATTCCATGTCAGCACTTCCATACTCATTTCAAAGAAATGTGTTGGCAACATCAACACTTGTTCCTTAGATATTTCGACACCGTTATTCTTCTCCATTGTGCTTCGAAGTGAATGCCTAACACATTTCTAAAAAATCCACTCTTGCCACGTTGACCTGCATGGAATCATTAACGATTACAGTCCTTCCAATCGTCAATCCTCACTACCTTTCACCTTAACTTGTTGTTGGTAACTTCCACGCTAATACCACTAGAATCTTGCAAATAATCAAGGTTGAGTCCATCACTAATGTTATCACACTACAAAGCTAGACCCCACTACATGCAACTTTTTTCAGGAGAAAATTGCAAACCCTATCATGCAACTTTTACAGGGATAGTCTTCTTCTACTTCCATCTAACCATGCTTGGAGCTTTTGAAACACATTAAATATACTTGACTTTAGCATTAAATTCATATGGCTTCTTTGGGATTTTGAGGTTTGGATTGCTTTGATTATCATCATCCCAATCTTACTTGTTGTTGTTGGTATAATTTGTTTGAGTTAAAAATATAATAAATTAAATAATTTGATTAGTAAACATGTGTTTAATTTTTTTTAATAAATGTGTTATTTTGAGAAAATCTCATCTTAAGGAGTGGGCATTAAAAAGTTTACATTTCAAATAAGTTCTGTCCATAAGGGTAGTAATCAAGAAGATGTTAGTAAGGTATATAAGATAAATTGGTTAGGGTTATTGGATTATATTTTGGTCAAATTTTAAAAGAATTATAAACATTATTTAAGTTTCAAACCCATTTTAGGTAAGTTAAAGATTGTTGGATCGAGTGCTTACCACTAGGCCAAAAGTTATAGGGTGCAACTTTTTCTACTTAAGAGTGTAACAACCTATGCACCATTATTAGATTGTGACTTGCCCACCGGCCCTTCGCCACGGGAAAATTGATTCCACCTGTAACAATCTCCCCCACAACAATTTCCTTGCTAGGAGTCAAACTTATGATCTTGAATATGATATCAATTGTTGGATTGAACACTTACCACTAGGCCAAAAGCTATAACTAATAGTAAGTGTGCAACTTTTTCTACTTAAGATCATAGTAGCCAAAGTGCTACGATTTGATTGTGACTTGACTCACCTGACTTCAATTATAGGACAATTGATCCCACCTGCAAATACTTGACAAAATGAAAAGGAGCAAAAGGGAAAATAAGTAGGTTTTTAGGAAAAAAAAGTGTTTTAAAGTTGATTTTTTCCCAAAGATTTTTAATTTTGAAGGAGTTTTCTCACTTTTTTCCTTCAAAGAAAAAGTTGTTACTTTAACCAATAAATATTTTCATAATTATAACACTCCTGGTAAAATTTCCTTATCTTAGTTATTAGAGATAAATGAGTTGATTTACCTTTCCTTGACTTGCTTTTATTTTACACCATAAAAGATGGAATAGAAATTAAAGTTGAATTATTGAAGATAAATCTTTTTGGTGTTGAGCAAACCAAGTATTCTACTAGTCAAGGAAATTTTTAGTACAATAACATATTTTCCTAAAACCAAAGGGATAAAATTTCATTTTCATTTTCAGAAGAATGATTTTTAGTTTTGCTTCAACAATAATTTTAGTTATCACCAACTCACTTGTTAAGAATTGGACTATAGTCACCTCTAGACGGTCTTATATGGATAAGTAAGTATGTAAGATTTTGATAATAACAAGTTTCTAACAAAGTTGATTTCCATGTGCAATTTTAATTGAAATGTGTCAGATGGTCTAATTATTAACATATTTGACGGTCTCACAGTATTAAATGTGTTAGATAATCTCACTATACTAAACGTGTTAGGCAATCTCACAAATGTTAAACATGTTAGGCAATCTCACAAATGTTAAACATGTTAGACAACCTCACAAATGTTAAACATGTTAGACAATGTTATAATGTTAAACTCATTAGATAGTCTCACAATGCTTAACATGTTAGACGATCTTGTACTCTAAAATGTTAGACCCTCTTGCTTTTTGTTTTCATGCTAAACAGTCCATACAATAAACATTTTCAGAATAAGTTTATTTTTCTTTACAAAAAATTTCAAATGAACTTAAATAATTATTAAATGTTTACAAATCATTTAAATAAAAGATATGTACCACTAGTGGTGGGCTAGGTTAAATCCATTTTAGTTCAGTCAAATCCCCACTCTTTTACTCGACAAGAAGACAGAGTCAGTTGTAGTACAACTGAGGGTTGTCGTATCTACATGGAATTAATGATATCAAATTATAATTATCTTTGAAAATAAAGTGAAAGTGATTTGGAGATGATTTTCATATAATATTTATAGATAATAACTATAGTAATAATAACACTAATAGATATTTAGATCGAGAGGTGATGAGGACCTAGGAGAGAGTGCGCCTACTGACCAGGCCCAATCTTTGAGGAGGAAGACTAGGAGCATGCCTCAATACATAGGGCCAGGTCAAGATTCTCCAACCACTACCTCAACACCTAGTTTGCCCCAGAGGATCACAAGGAGCAGAGCACAGGCTTTGGGTGTTGAGCATCAGTGGGTTTCATTATATTTAATTTCAGTAGAATAGGTGTCATTTAGCATAAAAGGAGGGGGTGAGCTATCACTTTGGGCTTGTTTTGACCTACCTTCTAGGATGTAGGATGATGGTACAACATTGACCAAGGTCAATACCCTAGCCACACCATATTTATCCTTTTCCCATCATACCCCTCTTGCTCGTTTTCCAAGGCTCCTTCACTTATAAATAAGAGGTCTCCCTCATTGTATTTTCACGTTTTTTAGAAGTAAATAAACTTTGCATATTTTGTGTGAACTTATAGTGAGGCTTGTTTCCTCTTTACATGGTCTTATCTTGAAGCAAAATATGGTGATAAACTCAAAGAAGATTGCCACTGGACATGAACTTAACCAAGTGGTTAAGTGTGAAGGTTCTCTTCTAGAGAGCAAAAGAGAAAACTTGGTTATTGGGTGAAGATGATGATGTTAGCAGAAAATAAAGACAAAGAACAAGATAAGGAAAGCAATAAAGACTGAATGGAAAAGAAGTTAAACATACAATGAAGATGAAGCGTAAGGAATGGAAGGAAAAACAAAGAGAAAGATGAGATAGAATGCTTAGGGAGTGGGAGATGATTCACGCCACTTGGAACACTTTGATGAAACTTTTAATCTCAAGCCAATGTGAAAGCAACACAAGAAATTTCAAAAGCTTATAAGAAAAACTTTCAAAAACATAACTCACTTCAAAATCTCATAGAAAAAACTCTTGAAAACACTAAGCAATTTGTATTGCAATGAATTATTTAAACTGTGAGACAGCTATCCTTGTATAGGATTTAAATCAAAACAACTTTCTCAAAACAATTATAAAATAACAGGTTGAAGCTTGAAAGAACAAATTGTATTTTGAAAAAGCACTTGATGGTAACATAACCAACCTTTGGTTAGTTAAAAACAGAATCTGTGAACAAAACTGAACTTTGGAGACAAAACAGATTTTTGAAAAATAAAAACAGTTTTGGTGCATTACAATTAAATCAATTGTTTTACCAAACAACATATTGAAATTTTAGTGTAGTAAAATCAGTTTTGAAAAGACTTGAACAGATTTTAAAACTCCTTTTAAAAAACTTTGTGCTTGAGATTATTACCATGACTATGAGATATGGAGTTGTGTTAAAATGCAAAAGGCCACTTAACCAAGTCTATACTAACTAAGACCATGATATATATTCTATTGAACAACATTTATACATATACAACTTCAAACTTATTTTCTTCATCAAACATATCTTCATGAAAGTTGAGTGGAATCTTCACTATTTTCAACAATCTCCCCCTGTTTGATGGAGATAAATAACCATTGCTTTGAAGGAAGTAACATGGCCAATCTCAGTAATCAGAGTTGCTACTGCTGCATTTTGATCAGAGGTGCTGCATACAAAAAAAAAAACAGTACCATGTACCTTTCATCAAAGCATACACACACTTACACATTTCTCCCCCTTTGTGTTCATCAAGCAGAGTCAAAGCACGAATAAAAACTAATAATACTTAGAAAGAAAACATGCATAAGGAGACAAATAATGTTTAAAGTGCTTAAACACTTTATAGTTCAGAACCAACACAAATAGAACAGTGCAGTAAAACTTAAAATAGAGAGCAGAGAAGGCAAAAAATAATCTAGAGAATTTAAACATAGTGCAAAATTAAAGCTCAAATGTGTAGAGTTATCATCATTTCTCTCTATAATAAAGCTCAACCAGCTGGTCCTGAGTTTCTTCAATTTGATGATCCAGATTCTGGAACCAGGCTTGAGTCATTTCAAAATAAGCTCTTTGGTCTGCTGGGAGTGTATCATCCTGTAAAGGAGCTGTCACAGAGACTCACCAAGATACATTGGTTCTTCATAGGCCATGACTGCATTCATATCATTCGCAAGAACCTCCTCATGCATGGACTGAGTTGGAGTTCCTTGATGCATCTCAGGAGGAGAGGAATTATGCATTTCATAACAAGAGGCTTCTGCAGCTTCCACAGTTTCATCTTCAGCATTTGGTAGTGCTTCATTTTTTTCAGCTTGGTCTCCATGATTGGATGTTACATGCTCAATCCTTAGAATATCATTTTGTCTAATCACCCACACATTTTCCTTCTTTTTTTTTGAAATCCCGTTTTAATGAGAGTGGAACAATCAATCTCACTTACAAACTTAATAGTTTCATTTCTCTCATCAGAAGTATCTACCTCAAAGTAATCAATTAATTTGGAAATGAAGATTGCATAAGGAAATTTGTAATCCGAAAGCCTTCTTGATTTCAGCATATTTTCCATGATTATACTTACCCAGTTTACTTTGATCTGATTCATTATGCAATGCATTAGAATCAAGTCTTCCTCATGAAGAACTACATGATTAATTTCTCTTGGTGTGAGTTTCCAAGCAATTATATATGCCAAAAATCAAGGGGTGAGATTGAGAGTACCTGCTTGGAAGTTATTGATGGACATAGCTAGATTCCTTACACAGCTTCTGTAAAACTGCATCTTATTGAATTCTTGGATGTTAGTAGTATTCCCTCAGCTCACCTTCAAAATAATATACTTTATCCCATCAACATTGCTCTACACATCATTTGTAATGGATAACTTGACACCTTTGACATAGGAAACCAGATTTCGTGCTTCTGGGGTAAGATTGGTGTAGAATACTTTTACCATGTGTGGATATACATTTCCAGTCATTTCTAAGAAATGTTTCAGTCTTTGGTGTTTCAACATAACTCTTGGTTCTTCCAGATTTTTTCTTTTCAGCCATGAAAACTCTAGCACCTTAGGGATATTTATCTGCTTCCTACTCATCTCATGTATAAATGTAGTCATTGCTTCTTCATCGCCTGCAAACCAGTTTTCTAACACACCATTGTTGGTATTGGTTGGCTCTCGGGATTGCCTTTTCTTGTGAGATGAAAATGCCATTGGATGTTGTTGTTCTGACAAAATAGAGAAGAAAAGTGCTAGAGGATATGCTATAAAAAAAATTGTGAGAAGAGAAGAGAAAAAGAATAGGTGTAGTGCAGAGAGTAAATCAAGCAGAAGTTTACTATATGTAAGATCATAGATGAAAAATAACCTGAATTGTAATGCTTGGAGAGATGGGTTCAGTGTAGTGAGGTGCAGAGAAAATACAGTTTTAACATTTGTTTATATAGAAAAACAGATTCTGAAGATGAAGTGTGAAAATGGAGAAAATATAACAACAGAGGTGTGGTACAGATTTTATTTTGTGGTACAGTGCAGTGCAAATTTGGGTAGAGTGCCAAGAATATTTTGGAAACTAGTTTTCAGAATTCAAATGAATCAATTAAAACATGAAACAATCAATGCATTTTTCATTTATGATTTCCTAGACAATGTCGTCATTAATATGCTAGTCAATAACCATTCCTCAAGGACAATCAAATGGTCAAAATAATTTGTTTCTCTTTCCTGGTCATACATGTGATCATGGAATAGAAAAATAACACGTTAAAATAGCAAAACAACCGACTATATTTTTAGTACTAATAGATATTCAAGCTTATTATGTCTAACTCATTTCTTAAGAAATTAAACCTTTCTTTTATAAAGGGTTTTGTGAATAAATCAGCCAGCTGAAATTCAGTTCTTATAAATTTTATTTCACCATTTCCATTTGCAATGTGTTCGTGTAGAAATGATGCCTTATCTCTATGTGTTTAGTCCTAGAGTGCATAATTGGATTTTTTTTTTTCAAATTTATAGCACTTGTAAGAGAGGTATATTATTTAACACAATGCCAAAGTCACTTAGCGTTGTAGTTTTAACCAGAGACTTTGGGCACAACAACTTCCTGCAACTATGTATTCTGCCTCAATTGTAGATAGTGTCACACATGCTTGCTTTTTCAATGCCAAGATATCAAACTTGATCTAAGCATGTCACACGTTCCACTTGTGCTTTTTCTATCAATTTTACAACCTGCAAAATCTGAGTTAGAATAACCAATTAAATTTAAAGTCACATTATAGGAAAATCATAGACCAACTTCTAAATACTTTATGATTCTCTTAGTAGCATTGTAATGGGATTCCTTGAGTGCAGATTGTATCTAATTTAATCAATATAACAGATAACTATTTTTTATTTTTAAAATTAATTTTTATTTAATAATTTTCTTATAGTAAATTAATCTGTATATATAATAAATTTATTTACAAATAATATTTATATATAATATTGAATTTACATATACAAATACGTATTGATACATATACATATACAAATTAGTATGCAAAATTATTTTTTTATTGCAAACTATTTAATTAATAATATCTAAACAGCTATTATTGAAATAACTCATTCTTAACTTCATTTCCAGATTTTTTTGGCACAATTTTCCTTTCTAATTTATTATTGCATAGTAGATAAATTCTTCTAGAATGAAAATAATTTTCCACAATCTGGTTTTATATATGGGCAGTATTCTTACCTGAGCAATCATAAGAGTTGTGTTCGTACGTACAACAGTATACAATATTCCTTAACCTAATAATATCTTTTATAAAATTTAGCCACGGATTTATTATCTGAAAGTACAATTTTATGCACAAGTTGTTAGAATAGATATTATAGTTGATTAGTAAGGTCCATATCATCATTGGATTTGTCTTTGTCAAAGAATCTTAAATATTTTTTAATTATGGTCCAGTCAGCCATATCCATGTCTATGATCAGGATTTGAACACCACAATCAAAATTCATCAAGATTTTATGGCCTCCTCCTCCATGTGTTTTAATTCTCACCTCTCACTTTCCAATTATTTCAAATCCTCAATATTCCAACTGTAATACTCCATGCATGATACCTATTTTTTAAATATACTCAAACTTATGGAACAGAAATTAATCTTATTTACAATATTATGAGTTTTATTTAGCCATTTTAGTGTTTATTTCTAAAAATATTTTTATATCTGTCATGTATGTGACATAAC
>Ga0123341_1004837_pt1 | contig 11903 bp, 10 predicted proteins | sample Turbeapinknodule_FD_89959 | JGI IMG/M metagenome (GOLD analysis project Ga0123341, IMG submission 89959) | Root nodule microbial communities of legume samples collected from Mexico - Turtle bean Mexico pink nodule | ecosystem: Host-associated > Plants > Roots > Nodule | place: Mexico: Nepantla... | reverse complement strand
CTCTTCAAAATCCTCTTTAAAAGATAATAATAAAAAATAGTAAGATATTATAGGAAATGAATTTCTATTCGATGAAGACAAGATTTTTAAAATTGATATCTTTATCTTCTCCTAAGTCATAATTAAAAACATAACCACGTAATATAATATATAAAATTTTGTTTTATAACACTTTTTTTATAATTTATTTTGTTATTTTTTTAATTATAAAATATGATTAGTATGTTTTAATAAAGTTATATATATATATATATTTATTGTGTTTTATGATTCTTTTTGGACTTTTTGAGTTGGTCCTTCTTATCCTTTCACATTATACACTTATAAGAAAATCAAAAACCATGTAGCCGCTTTTGAAACTGCCGAACTTTAGAGGGCAAAACAGAGATTTGGCGAGGCCGATAAAAACCAAATATGAGTAAATATTTTAAATGACATGGTGGAAAACACACTAATAAAATGCATGCTTTTTCTGGCACGCTAATTAGACTAGTAAAAATTAAAAAGAAAAAACAAGTATTTTATAAATTAGAAGAATCTTATATTGAAGACCCTCCCTCCATCATATCAAATCAAATTTGCAGTCAAACATGTTGAGGGGTGAAATATCTGTTTTATTTTTAATAATTTAAAAGATTTTATATTTTAAATATTTATATTTATAAGTCAAACATAAAATTATGGATATAAAAAAAATCTTGAAATAATATGTAATTTTTGAATTTTATCATCCAAAAACTTAGTTAGTATAAATAACATTCCAGATATCAAGATTCATAAAAAAAATAAATGAGTTATGGATCTCGATCCTAACACTATTTACAACACACCATTTTGAACATGAAAATCCATAACTTCCTGAATAAACTTAAATATAACAGAAAATGATCTTTTGAATATCTAAATGCAGAATATTTTGGATATGGGAATCCAATAAGATCTCAACACTATGAGCTAACATAAATAATTTTCTTTATCTCATAAGAGATTTTCACCTACCTAAAAGTAATGGCTTCACTACAGTATCACAACAACCCACTTCAGTCAAACACACACATCCTACTTCAGTCAAAATGCACAATACAGTAAAAAAACACTTCTTTGCAGTTTCTTTTTTCAAAACAAAAAATATAAAAATAATGTTGGGTTTTAAATTAAATTTTATGTTGAATGCATGTTGAAAATGGCAACTTAAAAATTATAGTGGGCCGTAGATGTTTATTTCTACGGGCCTGGTCCAGTCCACTTGAAATCCCATCTCCCCTACCGTTCCATCGAGTGGTCACGTTACCCTAAAACCCAAACACCCTGTCTCCGTCTGTTTGAAACGACGGTGAGCATTTCCCTCGCATTCTCTATTCTTCACTCTCCACGCTTCACATTCCGCCATGGACGATAGCTTGTACGACGAGTTTGGCAACTACATCGGCCCGGAAATGGAGTCCGACCAGGACTCTGACCGCGACTCCGACCCCGAAGCCGACGACAACGCCGACGGGAAGTCCGACGGCGGCGCTGCGTCGGACGGCGAGGATCCGAGCAACGGATGGATGACGACGATCTCGGAGGACATGGAGAATCAGGTGGTTCTGGCGGAAGACAAGAAGTACTACCCAACCGCGGAGGAGGTCTACGGCGACGACGTGGAAACCCTAGTCATGGACGAGGACGAGCAGCCCCTGGAGCAACCTATCATTAAGCCCGTGAGGAACATCAAGTTCGAGGTTGGAGTGAAGGATTCCTCCACCTATGTCTCCTCTCAGTTCCTCCTCGGTCTCATGTCGAACCCTACGCTTGTGCGCAACGTGGCGCTGGTGGGGCACTTGCAGCACGGGAAGACCGTGTTCATGGACATGCTCGTGGAGCAGACGCATCACATGTCCACGTTCGATCCCCAGAGCGAGAAGCACACGCGATATACAGACACTCGGATTGATGAGCAGGAGAGGAAGATTTCGATCAAGGCTATTCCCATGTCACTTGTGCTGGAGGATAGCAACTCCAAGTCGTATCTGTGTAACATCATGGACGCGCCTGGCCATGTTAACTTCTCCGATGAAATGACCGCCGCTTTGAGGCTTGCTGATGGCGCTGTCTTGATTGTAGATGCTGCTGAAGGAGTCATGGTATTGCTTATTATACTTTTTTGTTTTTAGACTTTTAAGCATTGGAATTGGAGTGATACTATTATGGAGTTGGGTCTAGCGGATAGGACATACATTGTGAAGAACTAAGGTAGGAATCTCCCGAGAGAGGTGCTTAGGTTTAGTGTTTCATTGTGACTCCCTATGAAGGAGAAACTAAAAGCCATTTAGTTGTTAGCTTCTTGTGATTTCTGCTCCCGTTATGGGGTGAACCGCGATTTGAAACTCTGTTAGAAGGGGCGTTTTCATTTAGTGTCTAACCATTTCTTGAATAAGATTGCCTTTGAAGGGGGATTTTTGAAAAGCCAAAAAGGAATATTGTTGCTTTGTAGTTAGTTATTTTGGTATAGTTGCAAATTGCTAAACACTGAGCTTTTAGTGTGTTGTGGTCCGTAGGTAAACACGGAAAGGGCGATACGTCATGCAATTCAGGAGCGGTTGCCGATTGTAGTTGTAATCAATAAGGTAAACTATTTCTTGATTGATGTTAAAGTTGAGTTTAAGTTCTGGTCTTAGTTTTCATGTTTTGACTTTAGGTTGACAGGCTTATAACTGAACTTAAGTTGCCGCCGAAGGATGCTTATCATAAACTAAGGCATACTTTGGAGGTTATTAATACTCACATATCTGCTGCCTCCTCGATTGCTGGTGATGTTCAAGTTGTGGATCCGGTTGCTGGAAATGTTTGTTTTGCTAGTGGTACTGCTGGATGGTCCTTTACGTTGCAGTCATTTGCTAAGTTGTATGGGAAGCTGCATGGAATTCCTTTGGAAGCTAGTAAATTTGCTTCTCGACTGTGGGGAGACTATTATTTTCATCCAGATACTAGAGCCTTCAAAAAGAAGCCCCCTGCCACTGGAGGGGAGCGATCTTTTGTAGAGTTTGTGCTGGAGCCTCTTTACAAGATATACAGCCAAGTGATCGGGGAACATAAAAAGAGTGTAGAGACAACACTTGCTGAACTAGGAGTCACACTAAGTAATGCAGCCTACAGATTAAATGTCAGACCCTTGCTAAGGTTGGCATGCAGCTCAGTTTTTGGTCAAGCTTCAGGTTTCACTGATATGCTTGTTCAACATATACCTTCCCCTAGGGATGCTGCAATTACGAAAGTTGACCATATATATACTGGTCCGAAAGACTCGTCCATTTACAAAGCCATGGCACAGTGTGATGCTGATGGCCCCCTAATGGTTAATGTGACCAAATTGTATCCAAAATCTGATTGCAGTGTGTTTGATGCCTTTGGTAGAGTTTATAGTGGCAAGATACAGACAGGACAGACTGTACGTGTTCTAGGAGAAGGATACTCACCAGATGATGAGGAGGATATGACAGTTAAAGAAGTAACTAAGTTGTGGGTGTATCAAGCTCGAGATAGGATGCCAGTAGCTGAGGCTCCTCCTGGTTCTTGGGTCCTAATTGAAGGTGTGGATGCTTCAATCATGAAAACTGCCACTCTTTGTAATGTGGATTATGACGAAGATGTGTATATATTCCGGCCTCTTCAGTTCAATACACTGTCAGTGGTAAAAACTGCTACTGAACCATTAAATCCAAGTGAATTGCCAAAAATGGTGGAGGGCCTGCGAAAAATAAGCAAAAGTTATCCTCTTGCAGTTACTAAAGTAGAGGAATCTGGTGAGCACACTATATTAGGGACTGGTGAGCTGTACTTGGATTCAATTATGAAGGACCTGAGAGAGCTCTATTCTGAAGTAGAAGTCAAGGTGATCTATTAATTTTCTCTACTCAATTAATTCTGTCATTAACTTTTTGTTCTCTATTTTTTAGACATGGACTTTAATGTGAAACTATTATTTTGTAATTTGTGAAGCTGTTCATTTGCTGTTTTAGGTTGCAGATCCTGTTGTCTCATTTTGTGAAACTGTCGTGGAATCTTCATCAATGAAATGCTTTGCTGAAACACCGAACAAGAAGAATAAAATAACTATGGTAGGTATATGGCTTAGTTCTTGAATTGAATACGTTTTATATCAGGCTGTTCTATTGCTCGTGTCATCACCACTCATAGTGACCTTGATTTTTCTTTAGATTACTGAACCATTAGAAAGAGGCCTTGCAGAGGATATAGAGAATGGTGTTGTTAGCACTGACTGGAATAGAAAAAAACTAGGTGAATTTTTCCAGACAAAATATGATTGGGATCTTCTTGCTGCACGGTCAATATGGGCATTTGGCCCTGATAAGCAGGTAAATTCTCTTTATGGATCTATTTACCAGTCTGTCATTCTCCGTTAAACTCTGTAACATATGCAAATATAATGCAGGGCCCCAATATTCTGTTAGACGATACTCTTCCAACTGAAGTTGACAAGAATCTGCTGAATGCTGTGAAGGATTCCATTGTTCAGGGGTAACCATACCTGACATCGAACTATTTTCACTTGTTTAATCGATTATGAAATAATTATGATTTGTGAGATTTTATGTCATTTGACAGATTTCAGTGGGGTGCACGAGAAGGACCTCTGTGTGATGAGCCCATCAGAAACGTTAAGTTCAAGATTGTTGATGCAAGGATTGCCCCTGAACCACTTCACCGGGGATCTGGCCAGATCATTCCCACAGCTCGGCGAGTGGCCTATTCAGCCTTCCTCATGGCTACTCCGAGGCTTATGGAACCTGTATATTATGTGGAGGTATATACTCTTACCATGCTTCAATGATGGTTACGTGCCAAATTTGATTGTAATTATTTGTGGTTTTTTACGTTGACTAATGAAATATGTCTGGAATAGCGGACTTTCACTGAAGGCAATAAATTTTATATTTGCACTAATAATGTTATTCTTTTGGCCTTTGCATCAGATTCAAACACCAATTGATTGTGTATCTGCAATCTACACTGTATTATCTAGAAGGCGTGGACATGTTACTGCTGATGTTCCTCAGCCCGGCACCCCAGCCTATATCGTTAAGGTTGGTGGTTAACTTTTACCTATAAACTGTAATAATGGATGTCGTTTCTTTAGACTGCTATGGTCTTGATGGTAGTATTGAGTACATAAAAAATTTGGTTTCTGACTTCATTCCCAATTTATATCAGGCATTTTTGCCCGTGATAGAATCTTTTGGATTTGAGACAGACTTGAGATACCATACACAAGGTCAAGCGTTTTGCATGTCAGTTTTTGATCATTGGGCTATTGTTCCTGGAGATCCTCTAGACAAAAACATTGTTTTGCGCCCACTTGAACCAGCACCTATCCAGCATCTTGCTCGTGAGTTTATGGTGAAGACAAGGCGGAGAAAGGTAAAGCCTTTTCCTCGTTCTAGGCACTCACTAAAGATTATAGAATTTTAGCCCTTTTATTTTATTTTTTTTCTTTAGGGCTCTTGGTGATAATACCATAACGCATTTATGTTAAAGACAGTAGTCCATGATTTGCTTTTATCCTTTTTGTGGAATAACTAGCTAGTGCAAAGCATTTAATACATTTTGCTCTTACATTAAATCTCGCAGGGGATGAGCGAGGATGTAAGCATAAATAAGTTCTTTGATGAGGCTATGATGGTGGAATTGGCTCAGCAGGCAGCAGACCTTCATCAACAAATGATGTGATTCTGTATAAATAATTATTCTGTCGATTTGATCTTCATTCCGGGGTTTTCTTCAGAAGTTTGGGCCTTAAGCAGTTCCGTTATATGTGATGCAAGCAAAGTTTCTAGTGCTTGGCATTGCGAGTTATCTGGATATGGCTCAGCTATTTTCACATACTGGTGCAAGCATCGATGCCGTTGAAATTGCAGTCTACTAAATTCTCTCCAGTGTGAAAAAGCTACTTATTTCGGACGGGGCAGCTTTTTCTATACAAAATTCTGTATTGATGGTATCATTGATCGTGTGGTAGTACTTAATCTTTTCTTTTCTTTTCTTTTCTTTCCTCCATAGATCGTAATTGTACGAGTGCTTGTATTTCTAAGTTCTAACACCTTCATACTATAGGTTCAACTAAATCCTATTTGCAACGTAGATGCAGTAGTTATGGACGTTAGTCAAACCACAAAACCAGATAATGCAGAGAAAAATTTATAAATTCTTCCTGGTCGTCGATTTATATACGGTTGATAGCTGTCTTGAACGACTACTACAGATCGAGATTTGCTGAAAAGCGTTCAATTGATGTTTATATTATTTTCTCACTGTTAGCGGATGGTGAAAACATGGACGAAAAAAATTATGATAAGTTTCTAGCGAGACAATCAAACACTTTTTAATGTTGTACTGTTCACGACGTCCTATTGCAGCATGTTGATGGAAAATAACTCATCAAATGAATTCTCACATGATACACATGTACCTGCGTCATTCAATGTCGACACTTACTTTGTATGTATCTTCACGTCTTGTTAGGCCGAAAAGTGTTTTTCTTTTGTTGTCCGCTTTGTGACGAGGCCCTTGAATGTTTTGTTTTATGTTTATTTGATTACGATGGAATTCATGGATCAAATCTAGTTTCTACATGTGATACGTAAGAGCATTTTGGAAAATTTCCATGCTTAGAGTAAAGCAATTTGAGTAGTATTTTAATGCCTTTCCTTTTGCTGTTTTTTTTGTTGGTAATATATGATACTCAAGCATTATAAGGAATGTCGCTCTTACAAAGGGCACAGAAGTTTTCAGGTATATCATGTGTTTATCTATTTTGATGAAATAAATCCATTGAGGGAAATTGTACAGATGCTTCTCATATGATACCTGAAGTGGAGACTCTAGTCGATAAAACCATTTGATATAAAAAAGAAGAGGGTGATTGTGTTTGAAATTTAGTTCTCTTCCAAGTTATAGAGCAGTTTTGGTTTAAACGTTCATACGATTGTGCTAATAAAAAAAAGTTCACGGTTTAAAGCCAAAACTACGGGTGATTGTGCGTATAAATCACATTTTGCATGATACACATGATTCAAATTTCTCACTTCCAATTAACAATGAGAAAAACAAATATACGAGATGGTATGGATTTTATTAGAATTTGCATCTTGGTGTGTTCCTTACTCAATCCCCAGAGCAAGAGGAAGCAGAAGGGCATTTTCAGTGTTTTGCATGAATTTATGTACACAGTCCCAGCTCAAAAAAATAATTTGCCTTGCAGACAAGATCGTTCTATCCTTCTAGCAAGCATTTAAGATTTTGAAGTCCCTCAGCAGATATGCTTCTTCTGACTCTAGGCCTTTCTACTACCACAGGAGGTGGTGGTTCTGAGTGAAAACACACCATCACCACTGTCAAGTTGTCTGTTGCTTCTCTCTTTATTGCTTCTTCTATTATCTCTTTGCAACACTGCTTCACGTCATTGTGTTCTTGAAGCCTTCTTCGAGCAAAGTCCACTGCGTTCTGGCTGCGAAAAACATCCCATATTCCATCACTGCCAATTATAAAAAATTCATCTTCTTTGGTCAATGTCAGCAATTTAAGTTCAGGCTCAGCACTCAATGGTCCATCCTTTCCATTCATTTCCTTCATTCCTTCAAGATGCCAGTCGCCTAGAGCACGAGTCACACCTAACTGCCCATTCAGGTAACCATCATCTATGTATCCACCTACAGACTCAATCCTCTTCCTTTCTTTCATGCACAACGGCCTGTGATCTTTGGACATTTCTATGGCCCGTCCACCACGAGATAACACTGCGCGGCAGTCTCCGGCATTGGCTACAAGTAAAGACCTATAGATACAATGACTTTCGTTTAGAACATACAAATAGCTTCATCAAATATCCACTCAACATGTATCACCATTGTTATCATTCAATATTTATGCAACTTGCATTAGGCACTCACGTTTGCCTTCAAGTTCAGTGTGCAACTTTGCCACTGTGAGCTGTGAAAATTATTCTGTGGTTGTGAAGCTAAAGAGTAGCAGAAACGAATTGTTGCTTACCTTCCAAATATAATGGCAGTCAATGCAGTTGTGCCAGAAGACAGGGAAGACTCAATAGAACATGTTCTTGCAAACTCAGCATCAGTCTCCAAAAATGACCTTGTGACAACCTTCTCAAGTTCCAAAGGAAAGTCAGCATCCTCAACAATCACCCGTGGTAGATGATCACGAACGAATTGTGCAGCACTCTTCCCTCCATGTCCGTCAAATACCTGAACAGATATAATTTTCTCTACATGTCAAATCAAATCCTGATTAATAGGTGCATATTCAACTATTTGAAAATTACTAAAATTTGTTTAGCTTTCTTTTGCTCTGAGGTGAATTTCCCTTCTACTCACAAGTTTTAAGTCAGACTTCAGAGTGGGTATATCATTACAACTTGTAAAGGGAGGAAGAGAGTGACAATGATGAAAGAGTCCATGATCTCAACTCTAAGAAAGTTCAAACAAGGAAACGTTCTCAACACTGAATCTTGTGAACCAGATTGAGGTATTTAATGGAAAATCCCTAACTTTGACTCATGACATCATTTAACATTTATGGTCATTGTCTAGTTTTATAAACATCCATTTATAAGTTAATTTGCTTGCTAAATTTTTGGGAGATGAAACTTTTGTGGCTTGAGTTAACAATGTGAAATGAGACCACTTCTGCAGAAGAAAAAACATATCTAACTAAAGATACTTTCCTATGGGCCAATATGGACTCAACAAGATACTTGACCTTTCTTTTATGTTGTCCATCAGTATCATGGACTACTTTCTTCCTTCATGCTGGGGTCTATTTAGGGTTGAACCATGCATGTTCATTTTTTTTTCTGTTTATTATGACAAATATAATATGACTGAGGATGGTATATACTGAAATTTATGACAACAGGGAAAAAACATAATTGGTTAGATAGCTTACACCATAAAAAGAAATAGCTTCCTCGGAAAGTACGTTATTGCCAAATTTTTTGGTCAAGTCTCCAATGCATATGTGGGTATCCTCCATGGAAGTGCGCTCTCCAATATAACACCACTCTCCAGACCGAAGAGTAGGGACAAAGTTCATCAGGTTCTGTTTTTTGTCCACAGTTTCTGTATCCTCACATATGCTTTCCAGCTAAAAAGTACCAGAGCAGAGAAATGAAAATAGGCTAAGAGGATAAGAGCTCTGTACAGTGAAATAAAGTTAACAAATAGTACATACTATGCAAACTCAATAAAGACATAAAAGGTAAGAAACAGAGGAGAATTCCTAAAAGGTGTATAAGCACAAATGTAATTCTTGAATTATATTCACTGTCAATTTCAGTAGTTTTTAACTGTCATATCTAGAAAGTCACTGACAATTATGAACCAACAAATTGTTCTAACAAGTAGAATCATGTGGAAAATCTAATCGGGATTTACACGGCAATCCAATAATACAATTGACAGCACAATCAATTTCAACATTGATGTGAACTAGTACACGAAGTTAATCTCTATCCAAGGAGAGTAATTAATTTCTACCATAGCAAATTCTAACAATCACTCTTTGATAATCACATCTGAGAGAATTTCAAAATCATGTAAGCTTTATCGGTCATATTTCTCCAGCAGGTTTTTTTCATCTTCTGATACACAAGAAGAATCCAAATAAACCATTAACAGCCATCTGGGCAGACACAAACCAAAATCTAATTCAGAAAAGGACAACATAGAAGAATCCATGACTTCACAAAAGGAAAAAAAAAAAACAGTGAACAAGATTCACGAATAATAACAAATAAATACTATTGATGTCTCCTCAGCAGAATTGAAACAGTGGCTACAAATTAAAACTACAGTATTGTACAGAAAATAAAATAAAATGAGACATCCCACAAAGGAACAGAAGAAAGAGAAAATAAGGGAAGTCAATGCTTACAGGAAATGAATTTGCAACACTGATCTGGTCAGTGGGAGCTCTAAAGGAAGAGTCTTTTTCCCTGTTGTCCATGTGGGCTTGCAAGAGATCAAAATGTAATGGCCATGACACCCTTCTGTTATCAACGCTCTTCTCTATATCCTCACCAACTTGTTCACCCTCTTGCACACACATGGTGTCAAGTGGCCTGTTCAACTCAGCAACTGGCTCTTGCACTTGCAGGCACAGAAATTAAGTAACAGTCACACATACACAACTCCACACATTAGAATAGAACACTTGATGGAATTTTGTTGCTTAAACCACAGAGAAAGAGAAAGAGAAAGATAGAGAGAGAGAGAGAAAGAAGATTCTTGGAATATGTTGGGAAAATGATGGCGTTTTGTGTTTATATATATTAGTGTCAGTGGAAAGCAGTGTGAAAGGAGGGAAGGGGTAGCAGTTAAGCACCAGATTTTTCTAAGAAAGCGTGGTCCAAAATTGTTGGTTGAGTTTATTAGGTTGATTCTTTATATTATAATGTTTTGTAACAAAAATAAGTTCCATGATGTCCTTTTCTATGCTTACCTATCATCTTGTCATCCCACCTAGTTTTCTTTTTTATATTCATTTCCCTGTCTTTTCCTTCTTTATTGCAACACTCCCATAATAATATCCCATGTCAAAAATCTTCTCCCATTTTCTTGTTTTTCTCTTCTAACCTCATTCTATTATTCATTTTGTGGCTTTTATTTAATCCTCAGAAGTTGTAGTGCATAATGTTCTTCGGGCTCAAACTGGGTAAAGATAATTTCCACCGAGATAAGGGAATTGGTTTGGGAAGTAGGAATACATCATTAAATAAAATTGACCATAGATGTTTTTTAAAAATATCTAACTTTTTTAATATTGTTATTGAGTAATATTAGGTAATAAGCCTAAGAGACGGATTTCTATTTTGAATACTTTCTTTTTTCCAAATTAGATACTTAAGAAATCAATCATTTTTTATTTAGTTATTTCTTTTACTGATGTCACATTTACTATTTATGTGTTTTTTAAGTTCAGGTATGAAACCATAATTTGGTTTTTTAATCCAATTGGTGCAATTTTAGAGAAATTACCAGAATTAATAAATTTTAAAAAAATTAAATTTGTTATAAATAATATGTTTTAATATATTATAATTTTATTGTATGAAGTTGTACATACAAAATTTAAGTTCGAATTTGTGGAAGTCAAGTAAAACTAGTTTGACACAGCTTTAATTAAAGGAGAAATTACTGTTAATCAATAATTGTATCTTTATTTAAATTAAAGTTGTGCAACATGACTTTAATTGTCTTTTATATTAAATTGAAGTTATATATCTTTTACAATGAGATTATATTACTAATGTTTCTTAAAATTTAGTGTATTATTAAAAAGATGTTTGATATTTTAGTATAAAAGCTTTTAAATAAAAATATTTGTAAAATTAAAAATATGGAAATAACTTCATGTAAATAATGCATAAATTCAGTTTATTATAAAAATATAATTAAAATTGTAACACTCATACATACTTCAACATAACTTCAGTCTAAATTATATTTAAGTTATATTACATTAAAATTGTGTTTGACATGACTTGAATATATTTTTATTTAAATTAAACTAGTATCATACTAACCTAACTTCATTTAAAATAAGAAAAAAACTAACTAATATTAATCGTGGGTCAAACATAACTTTATCTCTCATTAACTTTTAACTTAAAGTTGTGTCAAGTTGCTACATTTTACAAATTTAGACTATATCATACTTGCACAACTTTTTCATAGTTGACTTAGTCTCATAAAATTTTCAAAAACTACTATTTTTTAGCATTTTTTTTTAAAACTAAACTAATTCCATTAAAAAACCCAATCAATATTAAGTATCTTTATAACATATATTAACATGGTGGGTTAGTTCATATTCAAAATTTATTAATT
>Ga0123341_1004836_pt1 | contig 11903 bp, 7 predicted proteins | sample Turbeapinknodule_FD_89959 | JGI IMG/M metagenome (GOLD analysis project Ga0123341, IMG submission 89959) | Root nodule microbial communities of legume samples collected from Mexico - Turtle bean Mexico pink nodule | ecosystem: Host-associated > Plants > Roots > Nodule | place: Mexico: Nepantla... | reverse complement strand
TTTTTTTGTCTTTAAAATGGTATCTAACTTAATCAATATAATAATTAATTATTTTTTGTTTTTAAAATTAGTTTCTATTTAATAATTTTTTTTAGTAAATATAATAAGATAAGAGTATGAAAAGATAGAAATGGAATAATTTCCTATTGAATTTTTTATCTCAACTAATAACTTAACAATATGCATACATAAACTATATTTAAATAAATTAGTCTTATGAAAAGGCATTAGTGGTGACGATAAAATAAACACAATAGTAGTAAAGATAATAATAATAATAATAATCCTAACAGTGAAAGATATTGTAAATAGAACTAAAAGTAGTGGTAACAACATGAATAATAGTAGCCTAATATGGAATTTCAAACACCAACACAAGAAGAAATAATAGGCTTGAACATAGAAGGTTTTGAGTCAGTGGTGATTGTTTTGTGTTATTGTATGAGGAACCGATATTATCTTGCAGTTGAACAATTAGTTTCTTCATTTTGGTGGAATTTTGTTTCCTTTCTTCCCTCATAGGATGCAGAGTGTTTTCTCTGGTGCTTATATTTGTAATAACAGGTGTAGAGGTACCATTATCTTCTTCAGCTATAATTCAATTGCTAGCTATGATTATCACATGATCACCATGTACAGTTCAAGAAACTATACCTGCACAAGATTGAAAACCAACATATTCTTTATTGCCTCAGAAAATCATGAAGAAAAATTCATACTGTAATTCATATTGCCACCATTTATGCATATTAACTCAATAAAATGTCTTTACTTGTATGTAAAGATTGTCTTCTGCATACTATTTGTGAGTTATTGTTCAATATAGAAAAATAAATTGTTTTTTTATATTTAAAATAAATAGTTATCAGATAACATATATAAATATGTACCTGTTAATGAACTTTTGAAATATAAAATTTGTTTAACAATATGAAAACTCTACCTTTCACATAACTTTTTTACGAAGGATAGACTGAAGATTTACCACCACCAATGAGTTTGAGTTGTTCATATAAAAGATCCAAAAATCTTAAGATTTAGTATTTGTGGTCTTTTCTTTCTTATATACGCCAACTACCTTTCTCATTTTTACTTGATATGTCACTTTCAATTTATATTCTTTATCATAATCTATATCATAATACAGATCTTAACTTATGATGAAGGACTTTATCAGAACAATGATTATATCAAAAATGTAAATATGATAAAGAAAAACACTTTATTTTAAATAAAAAAACTGAGTAATTGTACCTTATTTGAATTTTTCCCATACATCTCTCATGAACCTTATTCTTCAATAAAAATCACCCCAACAAAAGTATACCTGAGCCATAAGACTCCCCAACGAAGGAATGGGGAGATCATTGTACACAATCTTATCCTTACAAATACAACAGGATTTTTTTGATTAAAACATATATGACAACTGTTATTAGGTAGAAACTTTATTGTTGCACTAGGGCTTGCCCTCAAAATATACCAATTAAAGATGTTTCACATTTCAAAGGTATCTCCCAGTCCAAGGGAAATCAAGTTCATATCTAAAATAACTGTCTGCCTACCACACCATTGCCAAAAATAAATAAGTGGAGCCATAACTCAAAAATTGCATTACCTTATATTCGTCTTGACTTCTGTTGTGAAGGGTATCCCGGCATCCCCATTTGCTCCTTCCTTCTCAACTGTTCACAACATAATAAATTTGAATATAATACAACAGAAAAAAAAAATTACAAAAAAACAAAAGTTAAACCCCTTCTCCTCTTTCTCAATTCTCATGAAACACTAAACCTGTTGTGGATGGCCCTGTGGAACACCTCGTTGCTTTGAGATACTCCCAGGATTCATTCCATCTCCCATGGCTGCCTGAGATGTGAGGTTATAAGCTGCCATTGCCTGAGGTGGCAATCTTGGCATTCCAACAACATTCATTGGCCGAGGGACAGATCTATTAGACCCATGAGCACCAGGCATGCTGCCAGAAACTGCAGTTACCTGACTCAGAAATAAGAAACATACATACACAGTTAAAACTCAGAAGTGCAGAGCATGTTTACACGCATAAGCTTGCACACAAGCTAGTATAAAACCATACTTTACTATGAATGGTATTTTTTATAAGCAAGCAACTTTAATTTCAATAAGGAACAATGATATCAAATACACTTCCACTCCTAGTTATTATTCACATAAGAATGTTTCCAGGTCTGAACCTCTAGTTCACAGTTCACAAGGCTACTTTATCACTTCAGACAGGCTCGCCCTCAGATTATTTACACACATTTAAGTTCAGCAAGATACCATACCACACAATAATATGCACAAAAGTCACATATTGTCATATTATTAACAAATAGTTAGGTAATTATATCCAGCTTTTTAACTATACTAGTAGAATATCCAAACTAGTGCAACTCTGCAATTTACTACTCCACCATCTATGAATTTTTTAAGGAGTTGGTCCGATATTAAAGAGGAAAACATATTTCGTGCAAATCTTAATAATTAAAATTGAATTAGAAAAGTTGTATACATGAAAAATGACAACTTAATTTTACTTTAATCATGAGTCAAATCACGATATTTATTTAATTAAATAACAAATTTTTAAATTGAAAAAATTACATAGTCATCATATATGGCATATATAACTTGGATAATTTTTAAGTCAGTCGCACACATATACACATTGCCAAACTTTTCAAATTATGTAATCTGTATGCCATAAACTAGACGAATTACATAGCATTGTAATTTTTTTTTTTAATTTAAGGTAAAAAAAAAACATTTCATCACCCTAATCCTTGAGTTATTACTCTAGTTGCATTTTTCATCCTTATATATTAAATTAAGGATATACACAATTTACCAATATTCATCATATCTCCCTTCCTGTCTAATTTAACAATCAATTTTAATAGAGTCAGATGTTCATGCCAACCACTTCACATGTGGACAAAAAATGTCTAAAACAAAACAAAAAAAAAGGTCTTGTCATTAAATATTCACACTCTGGTGCAGAAAAACAGCATCATCTTTTAAAAAACTCTCATGTTTATCGTGCAAAACGGAAAACACAAGATGCTGATTAAAATAGAGTTCTAAATAGTATGTTTTAGCAGTTTAGGGAAACAGAGTGGCCCCTGGCTGCTACTGTGACCACCATAACAGATCAATTTAATTCAGCCATAAAGACCAAATAGGAAAGACCTGCCATAGCAGAAGAGATAGGAGTGTCTTGTTGATTTAAAAAAATACCTCATAATAAAGAGATTGTGGCTCATTCAGGGGCTACTTTGGAGATTTCATTTCAAAAAATGAAATCTACAGCTGTGCTAAGCAGTGAGAACGATAAAGATAAGGGCTCCAACAATTCATCATGAGACAAGGACTGAACATTTCAAACATGGGACTAAATATTTGTGGATGATCTAATAATGGCATGATAAGATACACCAAACAAACATCGCTAGGATACTCTCTGATATCATCATAGAAAATTGGATTGTAAGTGTAACTCAACCCCTAAAAACCAGAGTAAAGTATGTCCCCACTTATATATTAAATTTGGAAAAACTTATTTTATTTCTTTCTTTTCCTACAAGAATTATGAAGTTTACTCAAACATACCTATAATTTACATAACTTTTACTTCAAATATTTTTAAAAAAATCTAAAGGCTTACTAATTTTCTAATTATGTAAATCATATAGCTAAGTGGTATATTACGCAGATAACTCGTTATATAATTAGAGTGTTATTTTTCATGTGTACAACTTTTGTAATATAGCATAACATCTAAAAAAATTCAAGTACAACTTGTTCACAATAGTCATTAGTACCAACTATGACTTGTCATTACCAATCCACATATGATTCGAACACAACTTGTTCACAGTAGTATTTTAGAATTGTCACGAACTGGTAAGCTATAAACAAAGGCAACTGTGTTCTACTAAACATAGCAAAACCATTGAAATTGTTCATGAACATCATGGCACCATGTAATTGAACGTTATTAATGTTAACTATCACCTACATTTTCTCCAAGCAGTTCCCTTATCTGTAAGAAATGTAAAACTGGCAAGTTAATGCAAGGATACTTTTAAATTATAATTAAATTTAAAAATATAGATGATATAAGTATATAGGAGAAAAAATAATATTGTTAACAATGGTGAAATAACATATTTTAAGAATAAAATATAATGGAGGACTTATTCATTGCAGATAATGAGATTTCTATTTTATTAGATAGGAATAACCTAAACAAGTATTTTTTTTAAAATCGAATATGAAATTACTAAAATATTTTTTCAATCAAAACATGTTATCTATGTCTGTTAATTTGAAATGGATTGTTAAAATTCAAAATTTGAAAACCAAATTCGGAAAGGGATTAACTAAGTTTAAGCAATAATATATAAGTTAAAAATATAAATATTTTTTTTAAATGGAAGATACTAATCAAAGAGAAACCGAATACCGTGCTGAGAAAGAGAGTGACTCTTAAAACTTCTCTTTTGTAGTATTAAGTACTCAAATTTTAAATTGGATGAACTCCAATAGATATGATTAGCCCACGTAAACTCGATCTAATCTCTTTTAAATTCAATTTTCTGCAATCAATTCTCAATTTGGATACAAAATTAGAAGTAAAAACAAGGTTACAAGGAAGTATTTTACAACTGTGAACAGAGGAAGTGTTGAAATTCAAAATAGAAATTGCAGTTAACATTCTCAGGCAGGAAATACATGCAGTCATCATTAAAAGTTCAAAATAATATATCTTCTAGAGATATCATAAATTTATATATGAACAAGTTCTTTTCTTCTCTCTTACTCACTCCCCTTTTCTTCTTTACATATTCCCCTTGTATAACATGCCTATTTAAAAGGTCTCATTTCCTAAACATCTTCAAGTTTTTGTTCATTGACAAGTGAAAAAGTAATTAATCATTATACAGTATGATTCATCATTATCTTATAACCCTGATTAACCTTAAACTTTCCACCCAATAGAAAAGTAATTTATCTTTGTAGAGTATAATTTCTTATCATCCTATAATCCTGGTTAACCTTAAAATTTTCACTCACATAAAAAAATATTCCAGCTGTTATAACCCACATAGACTACCCACATCCTCTAAATAGTCCTTCACTTTTCTAAATATGTAATACTTAACAATTTGAAGGTTTGTTGGTCCTAGTAGACTTATGTCTGTATAATTTCACTAAAAGATTATTTAAGGACAAAATTGAATCATCGCATTCACTATTTTTAACATGCCCTACTCTATGAAAATTTTAAATCCATAGACTGAGATACCCCAACAATATATTAGGTATGTGCAATTGCAGTTTAGAATATACTCCAATCATATTAAAGCAACAAATTCTCAAGCATCATTGCATACCGCTTGTGAAGGTGGCAGATTGGTTGTCCCTTCAAGATCAGTTGTGTTGTCCACTGGACGAGTGGGATAATTTACAATTTTCTCTCCAAGTTGACATGGTACAAGGGCACTGATCATGATTTTACAATAATGTTCAGTTAAAGAAAATAAACATTGATGGAATATAGGCTTCATAAGGACTGCCATTTTCGTAAAAAACACAAAATAACTGCACTAATATTTTTTTTATAAATCTTCCAACAAAAATTTAAATAAATTAAAAGGAATTGAGAATGATAGGACCAGGTTTTATTCATTGAATTTAGAATAAAGGTCAACCCAGAATAATCAAAAGTGGTAAGAAAGAATCTCACTTCCGTCCAGGTAATGGTTCAATTTTGAAATACCTGGAAAAGCAGAGGATAAAGCATGCTTGTCAGATAACAGCTGAACTACAAAGAGGAACTAATATAACCAAATTCACAGTGCACAGTCTTAACTATATTGATACAACAAGATGACAACCACATCCTTTTCAGTGCACCATAAGTCATATACCAAGAAATAGAAGTTAAAAAAGATAGAACAAAGTAAAATTTCAGTAACAGAAAAACCAATAACTAAATAAATGTAAACAAGGTTTTAGATACACATAATATACCCAAGAACAAAAAGGAAAAGAAAAGAGTCCTACTCATGCTCCAAAGCTTGTGCTGCTGTTATACGCTTTCGAGGATCATATCTGCACATAAATCCACAAACTGATATTAAATGTAAAATCACTATTAGAGCCTCAATGGTCAAATAATCTAGAGGCAATCATTGTCACCCCAACACTTACAAGTAAAAAAGTTGAAGCTAGATAAAGGCTGGCTTGTGCAACCCACACTTCAAAGCCAAAGGACTTGTTTGGGGAGTGTAAAACATAAAAATAATTATGTAACTTAAGCATAGGGAATGGTTGGTTTATGACATCCCCCATCATCTTAAAAAGAAAATAAGAACTAAAAAATGGAATTTTGTGTTGAAACTGATGTTTTAGGTAGAGGAAGGAAAAGGACGCAGAGCCACTCAACAAACACACTGAAATAAGTACTGACTTGATATGGTATGATGAGTTGTACATGTTGCAAAAGACATAAACCATAAAACCTTATGCATACAGTCTAGTACTAGATTATAATCCTAACTAGATAAAGAAACAAATCAACAAATACAATAAAATATGGAAACTAATCCTCAAAGGTAATGCAAGAAAGATCCTGTAAATTATTGTAAGATGTTGGAAAGACGTCTTAATTTAAGTCACCCCAAGCCCACCTTAGTTGCGGATTGCAACTTCAAAGGTGTTGTTTAATATCAAATTCACTGAGATATGACTTAAATAGAGCTTATAAAACTCAACAGCCCTCACCTTACAATTCAGTTTTGTAGAGTTCAGTTACATCTTTATTCCCAATATAATAATATTAGAGTCTATCCTAGATATATTGTCATGTCACCTACATTGCCACACTCTAGGTATGTGGCCCTAAGCATGAGGGGTATTGTTAGAAATGTACCTTAAGTGAGGGCAACCCTAGCTCATCTTGCAGCCTATTTGAGGGTTTCCTTAATTGTAATCTCAAGGGTGGTGTGTAATCTAATATCAACCAGAGATATGACTTAAATGGGGCTTAAAACGCTTGGGCAATCCTTGCCTATAAGTCAAGTTTGTGAGGTTGATGTAGATCATTAACCCAAATTCTAAGACATTTAGCATAGTAAAATGGGCCTTTGAATTCATTGTCCATATCAACAAATTCTTAGAATTCAGATGACAAATAGGTTTATGGCTCACATGGTGAATATTTTACATTGAAAGCATCTGCGTCACAGCCTTTCACGATTGGAAAGATCACAGTGTAGATTATTTAACAGGTTGACTAGTGTAACAACAAGAAGAATAAACCATTGGGATGACATAAAAACCAGGAAGAGATAGACTGATGTTGAAACAGAAAGAACTAGTATCATGATTATTAAAGATACAAGATGTTAACAGGAGTATAATTACAAGTAAAAGTAATAAAAATCTCAAGCCTACTTTTTACATATCAACATCATGGTAAGGAAAGAAAATGTTTTGGCTCATTTATTCATTCCATCACTGTTTGGGAGCACTAACTCACAAATATAAAGAAGTTATTGTACTGCACCTAGGTGTTTAATTTTGTATTAAATAGAAAATGAAACAAGCCATTTTTTATGTTTTGTGTAGGCATAGAAAAATAAAAAAAAAATTAAAATCCATGGAACAAACTTACTCAAGCATCTTTGACAAGAGGTCGTATGCAGGACTTTTTGTAGATAGGTGCACAACATTGTAGAGACCGGTGTTGTCACTTTATACCCACAAAAAAAATCCATTAATTTCAAAGTGGAAATAAATCAATTTAATTTTAAAATTTAAAGAATGAAGGGTAAGTAAAGAAGGACTACATATTAAAGGAAAATATCATTCTTACATATAAGTGTATAATCACATTAATAAGGAAAATTGACAGCACCACCTACAATAATATCAAAAGATCTTACTATTTGCGTCCTTGTATATGTTGCACATCTTGTTGCCAATGTTGAAGACTTGCCAACGAAGGCCACTTTTCTAATGTGGGATGGCCTGGCACAGTAACAATGTCCTGTGATATAGCTCTAGAATATTCATCAACAGTATGAATGTCCACCAGCAGGGAAAATGAAAAACATTAAGCAGATAATTACCTAAAACCTTAAATATCTTGTCAAGTTGGTCAAGCTGCAAAGGTGGAACAATAATTATGAAAAATCCAAAAGACAAAGCTAGCTCTAATAAAAAAAATATTTCAACACCAACCCAAAGAAAACTAAATCTATAGCACAGTATTCAACTACAGAATCAGAAAGCTATAACTTATTGCATCAAGAAATACCTGAAACGGATTTGATGTAGCTTTGACTTCTGCCCCTTGAAATAGTGGCTTCAAGGTCAACAACTCAGCAAAAATGCATCCCACTGCCCACATATCTAAATGTATATTTAAGGAAAAATGACTGGTGTACTGGACCATTTTTAGAAGCGCAGAAAAATATAATCCCACCCAAGGAAAAATGCTAGACATATTCAGTTACTATATACAGGACAAGTTTAACTTTGGTTTATGTGTACCATAGTGATAAGCTTGCCCCAAACACCCACACGGATAAATTAAAATGTAAACATTATTTCAATCTTGTGGAAATCACCAATTCATTGAAATCATAACTCAATGAAGTGGGTGTCTTGACTAAAACTAGAGACAACAACAGAACCACAGAACATAAAACTGAAGCTAGCTATTGCACAGAACAGAAATTCATTGACAGTAAAAAATGGGAAAAAAAAATCACCTTTATATCCAATACTTCAAAAAAAGTAAAACTTCAATAAAGGATACCAACAGCACTGGTATAATGTTTTGCTCCAAGAAGCAACTCAGGTGCACGATACCAAATAGTTACAACAACCTGCAAGTCAGTATATCTTATATTCAAAAAAACAGATAATCAAAAACATGGCAAGCTGATAATTGAGGACTACAGAAGAGAACAGACAATTTAAGCAACCCTTGTGTGGGGAACCAAAATATTATAAAATGATAGCAGCAAACTAAGGGTGTATTTGTAAAAAGTTGGACCCAACACAAATGGTCATTCACCCAACAAAAGGAGAGTCTTCCTTCTCCATTTTTTGCCTAGGAAAGTATGAACGAACGCCCATTTTTTTTATCTCCCTCCTAATGGCAATCTAGGTAGTGGAAGAAGGTAAACTTGAAACCAACATATCCATCATTCTGCTTGTAGAAGGAAGCTGGGGTAATATCACCTTTAAATCAATGATTTCCTGTCTACATTATATACTTAGCCAGACTTTGGTTTCTTAAATCCTAAGAATACCATGCATGTATGTGCAACCACGTGCAGATACAGATAAAGATTTCTTAAATACACCAATAAAATATATGTCGGATATAATAAATGTGGATGAAAATGAAAAAATGCACCTTATGGTCATACCCTGTTGAGCGAAAAGAAAACTGTATACTACTGAATTGAGAAAATATTGCACACTGACTCCTGTTTACAGGGATTTTTGTACAGTACAAAGTAATTTCAGGATGGTTCTAACTGTTAAACTAAAACAGTAATACTAAAAGAGAAACTGGTTATAACTGTCCAAGGGAATGGAAAAGGAAGAAAATGAAACAAAAGATAATGGAAGGTAAGGTTGTTTGGATTAAGGAAAAGTGAAGTTGCTTGGATTAAGGGAAAGTGAGAAGAAAGAAAGAGAATGAGAATAGAAAGGAAGATAAAAAAAAATTATTAATAATTTTTATTTATTATTTTTTAATATTATATTTAAATTATTATTATATTTTTTCTTCAAAATTGATGACTTTCTGCACATTCTGCGAAGAAAGTATTTCTTTGCAAATGGCTAAAATTTTATTCTGTCACATCCATTCTCAATTTTGGTGCCATTTCCATGTTTCTTGACTTTCCTCACCTAGATACAAACAGGGCATGAAATAATTATACTAACAAACCATTGTTTAGTAAAGGGGTTTTACACTAACATACACAGACCAGGTGAGACTTTTAAGCTAAACTGACAGTTGTCTACAGTCACCAATCATTTAAGGCTTCAACAAAGTCATTCATTGCTAATTTCAATTATTAGTGACGAGTGTAGCAGATCACACATTCAATGGAAGATTCTTTCAATTTTGTTTCTTTTATATACACATTATATTAGTTTATTTCCTCTATTGAGAACCAATTTGAACAATGTTTAGAATATGTACTTATTTTTTATTTGATTCACAGACATTACAAATTTTGGATGAAGGTTTTACAGTAAAAGAAGACTAAAGAGAATGTCATTTTACAAAGTAAGGAACTAAAGTGGTGGGGCTCATGTAAATTAAGGAACTAAAGTGGTGGGGCTCATGTAAAATCAGGAACTAAAGTTGATTAAATCCTATCTGAGATTGACTACATTGCAAAATATATCAAATATATTTGACCATATAACACTTTGATTAATAATTTAGCAGCTCAAAAAGCTAGAAAAATAAAATGGCAAAATTATCAATTATATTAAACTAAACTAGGCCTCAAATATAATTTTTGCTAAAGGCCACCAATTTTCTAGATATAGCCCAAATCATACCCCATTATCAGATAGTGACTTCAGAGGAGCTTGATATATCCTTGCAAGTCCAAAGTCAGCAATCTTAACAACTCCATGCTCCTCTCCTTCACCCATAACCTGACAAAGAAAGTTCATTTAATTAAAAAACCAAATGCATTAATAACTTGAGAAACAAAGTTCACAATTTGAAATACGAACAACTACACATGTATTGCAGTAATGAGGTAGCCAAAACCATACCAATATATTTGATGGCTTCAAGTCTCGGTGTATCATCCAATTACTACAGGGGCGAAAATGCAAAAAATATCAAGTCTTTCACAAGTTTTTACAAAAGAAGGAAAAAATAAAGAAAGAAATAAAAAGAGTGATGTTTCAAATTCAGTATTTCAGACCTGTGCAGATAAGTCAATCCATTGAGTAACTGCCAGAGCAAAGACTTAACGGTGTATTGATTAATGGAATGGTTGAGTTTGTCCCTGTGATGCCTAATAATTTCCTGCGACATTTAACACTGCAATTTCTTATTTCACACTCAACAAAAAAGGCGAAAGACGCCATCGAAAGAACGGAATACCGACATAAAGATCGTGCTCGGCGTAATCGAAGGCGAGGTAGAGCGACATGTCGGCGTGGTTGATGTGGACATTGACGAGCTTCACGACGTTCTCGTGCGTAATCTCCCTCAACAACTGCAAGAAAAGAGGAGTGAGAGGAAATCGAAATTGAAAGTGGAAGGAAGCGGAAATAAATGATACCATGATTTCTCGGATGGCGGTGGGGGAGACGCCGTCCCCGTCCTTAGACTGCTTGAACTTCTTGATGGCGATGGATTTGGAGGGAGAAGGGGTTTTGGTTCTTGCCAGAAAAACTAGGCCGTAAGTGCCTTCGCCGATTTTACCTAACAGATCGTATTGCTGCACCCACTCCGCCCTGCTCCACCGGCTCCCACTTCCGTCACCCATGACGACGAAGAAAGAAGAAGAAGAAGAAGTCTCTTGTTCGATCGCGAGGATAAGCGAATGTTGTCAAAATTGAAATGGTATTGTTTATTTATTTATTGGATAAATCACTAAATTCAGCCCAAAAGTGTTTCATCTTAGTCATAAAACAGCATAGTCTCTAAAAACATTCTTAATGTCAACAAAAAATATTCATTTTTTTCCATAAATAAATAAATTATATAATAATTATTATTATAAATATAATAATTCTATTTACATTTACATTTAATACAAAAGAATTTTTTAATTAAAATTTTTAAATTTATGAATATTTAAATTATTTATTTT
>Ga0123341_1004835_pt1 | contig 11904 bp, 12 predicted proteins | sample Turbeapinknodule_FD_89959 | JGI IMG/M metagenome (GOLD analysis project Ga0123341, IMG submission 89959) | Root nodule microbial communities of legume samples collected from Mexico - Turtle bean Mexico pink nodule | ecosystem: Host-associated > Plants > Roots > Nodule | place: Mexico: Nepantla... | reverse complement strand
TCCACACCTCCTACAACTATACAAGAGTAATTCAAATGATGCTCTTTTATTTAATGCTTGGGTTTGCCCCTCATGGGATGGACTTGGGCTTGTTGGGCTTTGGCCTTCTTGGGCTTGGGCTTTAGGCTTGGGCTTTAGGCTTGGGCCTCATCTTTTGAAAAGACTAATAAGAAGAACTTTAAATGATTTGGCCCTTGTCCATTCTTCCTATTAACAGCATCTTTTTGATTCTCATCAACTAGGACTATTGAAACGTGACAAAGAATTCATTGATGCAATAAAAGAAGCAAGTGAAATAGCTGCTGGTCATGAACTCAGACGCTTGTCTGTTTCATTATTGTACATGCACACATGTCGAAACCGGAAGTGGTTTAGAAAGCTTCTTGGAAATTAATGTCAAATGGAATCTTATGCCACAAATGAAAAAAACCGCGATTGCCAAGTATTGAACTTTTAAAATGCTATAATTAATTACATATTTTCACTATAAATTATGAACCTTATGCATATTTTGAAAAATAATGTTAAGTCTTCAGCTCGATGAGAAGCAACTACATGATCTTTGCCTATTAAAAATACAAGAGTTATTAATTGAAAATGGGTGCTCATTAGAAGAGTTTGTTTGTTTGCCTTAACTTGATCCTTCTAATTCATCTTTATTTCAAAATAGCTTTATTATGGACAAACTTAACTACAACAAAGATGAAATGGCAAAAGAGCATACGTCATTGTTGAAATGTCTCACTGCTGAGCAATTAAATGTTTATAAAGAGATCATATCATCATTTGTTTCTAAAAATAGTATTTTCTTCTTTCTATAAGGTTATGGTGGAACTAGCAAAAGTTTTATGTGGAGAATGTTGTTTGTTGCTGTTAGATGTACAGGAAAGATTGTTTTGAATGTTGCATCAAGCAGAATTGCTTCTTTACTATTGCTTGGAGGGAAGGCAGCACATTCTAGATTCTACATTCCTATTTTAATAATGAACAATCAACTTGCAATATACCTCAAGGAAGTCATCATGCTAGACTTTTGATTGAAACGAAATTGATTATTTGGATGAAGCACTGATGATGATTCGAATGAGTTTTGAAGCCTTTGACAAAACTTTGAGAGATATTATGAGAATAGTTAATGAAAGGAAATAGCCAAAAACCTTTCGGTGGGAAGGTTATGGTTTTGGGAGGCGATTTCAGACAAATATTGTCAGTTGTAAAAAAAGGAACAAGATATGATGTTGTGAAGTCAACAATCAACTCTTCTCATTTGTGGCTAAGTTGTCGAGTCTTAAAACTTTCTCAGAACATGAGATTAAACAATGCAAAATCTAATGTAAGTGCAGACAATATCAAAGAATTTGTTGATAGGATCCTCAAAATTGGAGATGGCATAATTGGTTTGAATGAAAATGGTGAGTGTGTAATGGAAATTCCACATGATCTATTGATTGAGGCCACATAAACACCTTTGTTGTCATTGGTGCATTTTGTTTATCCTAATTTGTTGACTGACATGACGTGTCCTAGGTACTTTGAGGATGGAGCAATACTTTGTCTGACAACTGAAGCAGTAGAGCAAGTGAATGATTTTATTTTATCTTTGTTAAGTGCTAAAGAAATAACTTATCTTAGCTCGGATACACCTTGCCAATCAGATGAAGATCAGGAAATTGAAGGTGAATGGTTCACGTCTAAGTTCTTTAATGAGATAAAATGTTCAAGGATACCAAATCATTTCCTTCATTTGAAAATTGGTGTGCCTATTATGCTTTTGAGAAATATTGATCAAGCCAATGGTCTCTGTAATGGAACAAGGTTGCAAGTTATTGATTTAAAGAAAAATATAAGAAAATGGTAAGAAAAAGAGATATTTCTTATTCTCTTGTGTGTATTTACATCACTCAATGTATAGAAAATATATACAAGTGTATGGAGACTTTCTCTCTCCAAATTACAAGCTAATTAGGTAGGGATCCACTAATCATGGATTCTATAATTATTAAATTAATTACATATAATTGTGTACAATATCATACAATAATTGCATACAATAATTGTGTATAATTTGATAATTATTATTTCCTTAATACTCCCCCTCAAGTTGGTAGGTGAAGATCATGAACCCCAACTTGTGTCGCAGCGTCAAAAACTGTTCCTTGTTCAGTGCCTACGTAAAAATATCTGCGAGTTGATATTGTGTCGGTACATATGAAGGACTGATTATCCCGGCTTGTAATTTTTCTCGTACAATGTGACAGTCTATCTCAATGTGTTTTGTGCATTCATGAAATACTGGGTTTGCTGCTATATGTAATGTTGCTTGATTGTCACAGAAAAGTTGAGCTGGCAAGTTACATGGCCCCTTTAAATCGTGCAACAGATATTGCAACCAAACTATCTCCAAACAAGTATTGTCATCGTGCGGTATTCTGCTTCTGCAGATGATCTTGATACGTTTGTCTGTTTTTTTTATTTCCATGAGATAATAGAGGAACCAAGAAAAACACAATACCCAGATACTGATCTCCGAGTTGTCTGACAACCTCCCCTGTCTGAGTCGCAATAAGTTGTCAATGTCAAATTGTTCTCAGATGGCAATAACAATCCTTGTCCCGATGATTCTTTGATGTACTTTAGGACTCGAATTGCAGCATCCCATTGAGGTTTTCGAGGAGCCTGTATATATTGACTTAGGGTCTGAACCGAAAATACTATGTCAGGCCGAGTAACCGTGAGGTATATCTATCGTCCCACAAGTCGCTTGTATTTGACTGGATCCTTTAACAACTCTCCATCGTCTGGTGTGAGTTTTAAGTTTGGCTCCATTGGAGATTTGTCTGGACGAGCACCTGTGAGTCCCATATCCTGCAAAATATCAAGCGCATATTTTCTCTGTGATATGTAAATACCAGCTTTCGAACGGGAAAATTCAGTTCCTAGAAAATATTTTAAGTCTCCAAGATCTTTAATGCGAAATTGTTGTAATAGACAGTCTTTAACATGTTGAATTTATGTCAAATCATTTCCTGTCAAAAGAATATCATCCACATAAATCAAAAGGGCAGTAAATGATGAGTTATTTTGTCTTGTGAATAGAGAGTAATATGTCTTGGACTGTTGAAATCCTACAGATTTAATCACATGAGAAAATGTTGAAAAACATGTTCAGGATACTTGTTTGAGACCATAAAGGGATTTGTTGAGTTGACATACAATGTTCTCCCCTGTCGATGATGCCCGGGTGGCAAGTTCGTGTAAATAATTTCATGCAATGTGCCATGTAAGAAGGCATTTTGCACATCTAGGTGGTGAGTAAACCAATTTCTAGTTGCTGCAATGGTAAGGAGACACCTCAAAGTTGTTAATTTTGTTGTTGGTGAAAAAGTTTCAAAATAGTCAACACCTTCAATCTAAGTGTACCCCTTTGCGACAAGGCGCGCTTTATATTTGTCGACGCTGCCATCTGAGTTGTACTTTATTTTATAGACCCATTTGCATCTGATGGGTTTCTGCCCAACGGGTAACAATATCAAGGTCCACATTTGATTTAGCTGCAAGGCGAAAGGCTCTTCGTCCATTACTTTTTGCCAATTTGGATCAAAGATAGCTTGAGCATAAGTGTGAGGTTCTTTGGTGGTTGTGATGTTAGCAATATATGCACTATGTGTAGAAGAAAATCGTGAATTAGAAAGAAAATGATGCATAGGATACCTGGTTCCATTCGGTCGGTCTTGGGCAGTGATCGAATGATTGGCTTGGGATTCCGTTACGTAGTCTTGAAGCCAGGAAGGTGGGTTTGATGTGCGACTTAATCGTCGAACAAGAAGGTTGGTTGGAGAAGGTTCGGTAACGGGGTGCAGGACTTCTTGGCGTGGGAGAAGAAGGTTGATCTGTTGGAGGTTCAGTAGGAGAAGATGGTGGATCAAGTGAATGTTGGACAGGAGTGGGTAAGTCAATGTCAATGGCAGGCAAAATATCTGGTAATGGGTGTGAGGATTGCGTCTGAGAGTGTTGACAGAATGGGAAAACACTTTCATGGAAGGTGACATCCTGACTTGTAAAAAAAGTGTATGCATTTATATCAAATAATTTGTATGCTTTTTTATTGTGAGGATAACCAATGAAGATGCATTTTCGGGTGCGCGGATCAAATTTTTGCTTAGGTGAAACAACAGTTGCGTAACAGAGGCAACCAAAAGTTTTTGGTGAGAAAGTGAAGGTGGTTGATTATATAGTAGCTCAAAAGGTGATTCATTTTTTAGTAAAGGTGGTGGCAAGCAATTAATGATATATGTGTCGGTTAAAACGCATTCCCCCCAAAATTCTAATGGTAAATTTGACTGAAATAGGAGGGCTCGTGTTGTGTTTAAATCGTGTCTATGTTTGCGTTCTACTACTCCGTTTTGTTGAGGAGTGTAGACGCAAGTGCGTTGACATTCAATACCTTTTTTGAGAAAAAAAAATCATGCATTGAAATAAATTCCAATTCGTTGTCAACACGGATGGTTTTAATAGATGCCTGAAATTGATTTTGTGCAAATGTAATGAATGATTCTAAGAGAGAAATAGCCAAGTACATCTAGTATAGTCATCGACTATAGTGAAAAAAAAAACGTTTTCCAAAATGAGTTGGGGTTTTCCAAATGTCACAATGCAATAAATTAAATGGAGAATGAGATTTTATTGTGCTTAAAGGAAAGGGTAGCCTTGTCTGTTTAGCTTTGGGATAAACACTACAATTATTATGAATGGAAATGAGTTTTTTATTGATAGGTAGTAATGAAGATGCAAGTTGTAGACGCACCGGAGAAGGATGCCCGAGGCGCTTGTGCCATAAATCAAGGTCGATCAAAATTTGAGATGCGTGGGCTTGGTTTGGAAGAGGGGACATGTAGTATAAGCCTGCATATTGTTTATCTGAGCCAATCATCCTCCCCGTGACCAAGTCCTACAAGATGCAACCATGTGGAAAAAGAACGACACAACAATTTAGTGCACTGGTTATCTTACTAACAGACATGAGATTTAAATTAAAAGAAGGAACACAAAGAACATCTTTGGGAGTGATATTGTTATTGAATTTAATCGTGCATGTAGATGAGATGGTCGCAGTTGAGCCTATGGGCAGATTAACATTTGGAATAAATGATGATGAAGTGTGTGTGAAAAATTGTGAATCATATGCAACGTGACCGGTTGCTCCACTATCCAAAATCCATGGTTTTGTAAAAGCAGAATTAATATACGAGTTATGAGCAAATAGACCTGCAGCGTTAAAAACGCTTCACTTTTACCATTTTTGTTGAGCGAGTAAACAGCCTTTGTCAATTGCTGAATTTGTTTGGCAGTGAACCTTATAAAGGGTTTCTATCGGACTCATTGATGTCATGTGGTAATGAAGAGGAATTTTCCATGTTTGTTGTTGATGAATGAGAGCTTTTGGAGTTATTTTTTATTCGTTGTTGCTGGCCATGGCGCCCATTGGAGTTCCACATCCCATTTTTTATGCAACACCTATCTTCCGTGTGTCCTCTTTTATCACAGTATGTGTAATGAAATTTCAAAGTACGACATTCATTTATGGTATGACCTAGTTTGTTACAGTGTTCACATGTCTTACCTTTTGATTGCTTCCAATTGGCAGATCGACCATGTACTGATGCCGCGATTGAAAAATTCTCACCAGGATTTGAATTCATCTGTTGTTGTGTCTCTTCTTGCACAATCAGAGAGTATGCTTGTCAGACATTTGGTAGAGGATTCATGATGAGAATATTGGACCTGATTGTTTTGAACGAATCATTCAACCCCATGAGGAATTGCATCAGTTTATCTTCTTCCTTCTCGATCTGGTGCTCATTTGTCTTATTACAAACTATGGATGAACGATATAGCTCGATTTCATCCCACAGCGCTTTGAGTTTGATGTAGTATGAAGCCACTGACATCGTACCTTGGGACACATGGTTGCTATTGCCTTCTGAATTTGAAAAATGGTTGGCGCATTCTTCTATCTGAACTGGTCGCGGAGATCTTCCCAAACTTGTCAGGCGGTCTTCGTGTGAATTACCATTGCGGCTATCTCTGCCTCGATGGAGTGACTTAACCATGAAAGAATCATGGAATTACATTGATTCCACAATTCGAATTGGGATGGATCTTTTTCTTGTGACGGCATTTCTATGGTATCATCAACAAATCCAAGTTTCTTCTTCGCCGTGAGTGCGTGTACCTTTGTTGTCTTTCAGGATTGATAATTGGCGGCATTCAATTTGGTCGACACCAACATTGTCCTGGTTGGTCTGAATGATGAACATAGTAGGGATCAACTTGGCAGTGTTACTGGTGCCTTCTTTGTCAGACAAGATCTCTTATCTCTTATTTAGGGATAATAATGGAGAGGTTGTCAAAGCACCAAGATCGGTGCTCTGATACCATATAAGAAAATAATATATAAGAAAATGGTAAGAAAAAGAGATATTTCTTCTTCTCTTGTGTGTATTTACATCACTCATTGTATAGCAAATATATACAAGTGTATGGAGACTTTCTCTCTCCAAATTACAAGCTAATTAGGTAGGGATCCACTAACCATGGATTCTATAATTATTAAATTAATTACAATTACCCCATGGATTCTATAATTATTAAATTAATTACATATAATTGTGTACAATATCGCACAATATCATACAATAATTGCATACAATAATTGTGTATAATTTGATAATTATTATTTCCTTAATAAAAATGTTATTTGTGCAACGCAACAGTTCTAACATATCAAATATTGGTGATAAAATCTTCATTTCAAAAATGAATTTGATCCCTTCAAATGTAGGTATGTCATTCAAATTTCAGAGAAGACAATTTCCAATAGCTCTTTGTTTTGCAATGAAAATCAATAAAAATCAAGGTCAATCATTGACCAAAGTTGATTTATATCTTCCACGTCCAGTTTTTACACATGGACAGTTGTATGTAGCTATTTCTAGAGTTAGAACGAAATAAGGATTGAAAATTCTAATTCTTGACGAAAATGGAAATATAACAAACAAGAAAAAAAATGTTGTTTACAGTAAAAATTTTAACAATATTTAAAAGCAATATAACTTATATGATAAACCTGGCATTATAGTTACTTATGTAATGTACTAAAACTTGTCATTTCGTGCATAGCACGAGTTAAAGACCTAGTTTTTAACAAAGAAAAGAAATTTTTTGACTAAGTAATAGTGAGGCAATATAATATCCACACCCTTGGTGGTGGTTGAATGACCAATATACATTATAGAGGTTATTATTGCTTACACGGATAGCTACGTCCATATCTTTTAAAACTGAGTATATTCCTACCATGGAATTAGATGTTTATCTTTATTCACAAAATTTGTGATAACTTCCCCAACTTTCAAAAGCCATCATATTTTGATAATAAAGTATCAACATTGCCCGGTCAAAAATCCCACCAAATTATCCATTACTTCCAAGGTTAAGATTAAAAGTTGCTCAATTTTGTATGTACCCCAAAAGGAACAATTATTACTAATACCATGCACCTTTATTTTAGATACCATCTTAGACTATTCTAGGAGGGTTATCTTTTCATCACTTAACTGCTAACCCTAAAGCCATAATAACCTACATCGTCCAAAATATTAAACAAAATTTAGTCTTTTTATTTAATTATAATCTAGTACCTTTTGACTTTTACAGAAGTTGTAAGTAGAGAAGCTCTGGAAGATGGTACTAAGGATTTATGGGCATAATTGGAGAAAGACAGGTACCTTAGAACTGTAATTGCTGTTTGATATTATTTTACTGGTTTTGTATAAACAATAAAGGACACCTTAAATGATATAGATCTTGGTGATGAAAACAGGGAAAAAAGTAGTCACTTTAAAATGAGAGTAACACCAGAATAAATAAAAAAAACCATAACCTATCCCTTTCGTGCTTATTTCAAAAAACATATGAAATGTTTATTTCGTTCATTTAAAATTATCGAAATAAGAAAATAACATTTTTAATCCATTCTATTATTATCAGTGAAACGCAACGCGCTTGGAAAGAGAAATGAGGGGTGTGTCTCCCTCCCCCTAACATAGCTGAAATCAAACAATTGTAAAAACATGGGACAAAGAAGAATATTATTTATTTAAGGGAAAAAGAAGAATATTGTTTATTTAAGGGAAAAAGAATAATATTTTATTGAAGGGAAACATGCATTGCCAAAAACACATCATGTGTCAGACCAGAAAATGAGCAGAAATAATAGCTAAGCTTGTTTGTACACCCAACACAATCTTTTCTTTGCCCCACTCAATTTTAAATCAGTATGAATGGTTTGTCTTTCGTGTTTTAAATTTACGATTTAAGCTGTGATTAAAAGAAGGAAGAGTTGCATAGTAATGAGGGAAAAGGTTCTTTTGTTAAAAAAATCAGGTTGCACACAATCATAAAATATAAATGGAGACTATTAAAGAAACAAATTATGCAACAAACAAAAGTTCTGCACATCTCATTCAGAAAACAAGTCAAATTTCATTTATTGTTTGTTTAAGACCGTAAAACTCACTGCTATGATCTTTAAGACTGAAAAAATTATTACCCTATATATAGGAACTAGCCAAGGGTGATTTTTAATGTGCACGCAATCATATTTATACCTAAAATGAAATAAAGGACGCGGCGTGCAAGGAGCCTGGCCATGTGCCATTTTGTTTTACAAAGGCAAGGATTTTGAAACTGTTATAGGTTACGCTCTTTCTGCCCTCCTCGCTTTTCGTATGCTTAATTGGCAGCTACAGTGCACTCAGTTTGAAGACTCGTTCTTCACAATTCCACAATTTAATGCAACTTTATGCACCACAAAAAGGTAATTTCTGACTAAATCCAAACAATTACACCACCTACCTACCTACAACATTGTTTCAACCCAGCAACAAAAATGCACACAAACGACATTAACACTGATCTGAAGATAAAAAGAAATGATGTAGTCAAGGAACCCATGAAAACAGAATAATGTGATGAGTCCGGTGGAGTTTGTAAAGAGGTGGTAGAATAGGAGAGATATGACATGACGCAACTAATCTAAAATCAAACCTCGAATATTTGAGACTACAGAATCTGAACTGGGTACTTATGAATGCAATCTTCCCAGGGACTCTTGGGTGAGGGATTCACATGTCTGAGGGCTTCCCACACCGCACTGTTGCACTTGAACCCACTCCCAAACGCAATCTGCCACACTCTGTTCCCCTTTCTCATCCTTCCCTTCGCCTCCGTGTAAGCCAACTCGTACCAAATTGAACTCGATGAGGTGTTCCCGAACCTGTGCAGCGTCATCCTCGAAGCCTCCACATGCAGCGGCAGAAGCTGCAGATTCTTCTCCAACTCATCAATCACAGCCCTCCCACCAGCGTGAATGCAGAAATGGTCAAACGCGAGCTTGAAATCAGGGATGTAAGGCTTCATCTTGGCGTTGAAAAGCTTTTTCAAAACAAGTGTGAGAAAGAAGAGAAGTTGCTCACTTATAGGCAACACAAGGGGACCCAAAGTGGTTATGTTAGTCTTAAGAGCTCCACCCGCAATTGCCATGAGGTCCTTCGACAGAGACACGCCGGTTTTTCCGATATCGTCTTGTTCCTGGTACACGCACCTGAAGGCCTTGTCATCCGCCCCTTTGTGAGTCCTCACCACATGCAAAAGCTTGTATTTGGCTCGTCTTTTATCGGAGCTTTTGTTGGACAGGAGAATGGCGGCCCCACCAACGCGGAAGAGGCAATTGGGTATCAACATGGCCTTGTTGTTCCCGAAGTACCAATTCTGAGTTATGTTCTCGGTGCTGACGACGACAGCGTAAGTGTTGCGGTGGACCTGAAGCATGTCTTTGGCGAGATCGATGGCGATGACGCCGGCGCTGCAGCCCATGCCGCCAAGGTTGAAGCTTTTGACATTGCCACGGAGCTTGTACTTGTTGACGATCATGGCAGAAAGGGAGGGCGTGGGGTTGAAGAGGCTGCAATTGACGACGAGGATTCCGATGTCCTTGGGCTTGACGCGGGTGTTGGCGAAGAGGTTGTCGAGGGCGCCGAACATGACTTGCTCGGCCTCTTCCCTGGCGGCGTCCATGGAGGGGCGCGGGGGGATGGAGTGCATGGCCTCGGGGAGATAGGTTTCCTCGCCGAGGCCAGAGCGTTGGAGAATCTTGCGCTGGAAATCGAGGGAAGAGGGGAGGAAGTCGCCGGTGAGGGTGGAGTGGTGGAGGAACTTTTGGAAGTGGACGCGGAGGTGGTGGGGGGGACGGTAGCAGGAGTAGTCGATGAGGTAGATGGAGGTGGGGCGGGTCATGATGTAGAGGGTGGATCCCAAGGCGAGGATGGCGGATATAGCGATGACGCTGAGGAGGTTGTACTGTAGGTGGGCCCACAGCTCCTGAATGTCCTGCGTCTTCATCTGAGAGGCTTGGATGAGGATTACGGACATCAGAGGTAGCAGGCACAGGGTTACCAGGTGTGACATCAGGTAGTGGTACCCCAGTTTCACATACTTCAGCTTCACGCTCTGCACGAAATCCGGTAACCTCTTTTTCGACTCCTTCGAGGTTGTGTTCGTGTTCGTGGTCGTGTTGGTGTTGGTGTTCATGTCGGAACTCATATTGGGATCTGATCTGATCTCAAATCTGGTTCTTATCAGACGGGAACAGAGAAAGAGAAGAGAGAGAAGGATGAGTGCGTTGGAAATGGAATTGAATGGGTGAGGAAGTGAAAGGAGAATGATATATGAAGGAGAGAATGGTGCGGTGAGGGTCAAAGGGAGCTTCAATGTCACTCCTTTCGCCCTCGCCCTCTTCACTCTCTCTTCTTCTTGACTTTCTTTCTTTCTTTCTGCAACTCTGTTTTCGGATTAATTAGCTGTTTCTCTTTCTCTTTCTGTCTTTTTCACCCCTTTCTTCCTCCTCAACCATCCAATCTATTCCCATTCATACATTTAAGTCATAACTCTTTTATTAATATTTTTTATTATTAATATTTTAATCTAATTTTCATTTTAAAAAGTATTTATTAAATAAATGTTGATAAAATAGCAAGTGTTCAAAAGATATTTTTTCTTATTTTAATTACGTTAAAAAAAAGTGTTATTTATATTTTACGGGCATACTTGTATATACAAATATTTAAAACCACACAAACTTTTTTTTATAAATTAAAATTAAATTATTCTCTTTCAATTTTACGTTTGAACAAATTTATCTATAATATATTTTTTACAAATTAAAATTAACTAAACTTGTAGTAGGTTTATTTTAATTTCTGAACTTTATTTCATGAAACTTTCTTTTAGTATAGCTTATGTTTATAGTTATGGTATTTTTCGTTGAAATTCATAATCACAATGAATTTGCTAAAATGTTTATACTAACATATATTTAACATGTTTTTGTTTCTCTTCTTAATTTTTTTTTCTTTGTAAAAAAACTGGCTTTACAGTACTTTTACACCGTCCAACATTCAGATTCCAAGTTAAACTTAACTAAATTTTAAAAGTTGTTTCCAGAACAAGTGTTCTGATGACTGGAATTTTTCTATTTTTTACTTGTTTCATTTATAATTTTTTGCTAGAAAATAAGAAAGAGGGAAATGAAGGTTTTCTTAAAAAATTGTTTATAACAACAGTATAAGAGACTTACGCATAAAACCAAAAAAAAAGTGCATAATATCAAATTTATGAAGAGATTACCATTAAATATGTCAACTATTATTATTATTTTAGTAGTAAATTTATAAAAATACATTATTTCTTTTTTTCAATCAAACAATATTTTTTCAATAATCCTTAAATGATATTGTTAAAAATGATGAAATAAAGATCATTTTTATTGTTTATATTAATTAAGAG
>Ga0123341_1004834_pt1 | contig 11905 bp, 13 predicted proteins | sample Turbeapinknodule_FD_89959 | JGI IMG/M metagenome (GOLD analysis project Ga0123341, IMG submission 89959) | Root nodule microbial communities of legume samples collected from Mexico - Turtle bean Mexico pink nodule | ecosystem: Host-associated > Plants > Roots > Nodule | place: Mexico: Nepantla... | reverse complement strand
ATGTGTAGTTTTTATGATTGAGAAAATTGAACACTTTGGAACTTAATTGTTGCTTAATGTAAGAAAATTACCCTAATCTGAGAATTATTGAATCTGATTATATATTTTGAACCAAGAAACAAAAATGAAGAAATTTAATCTCAATTTTTGTGTAAATTGCAGATGAATATGAAGCATTGAAAGAAAGAAAACAAAAACTTAATTAGATCACAAGAAGATTTAGCTCAAGCTAGAAGATTTAGCCCAAGCTAGAAGATTTAGCTCAAACTAGAAGATTTAGCTCAAACTAGAGGATTTAGCTCAAGCTAAAGCTGTCCATATTTGATTAAAGGTGCAGTATTAATCTAGCTCAGGCTAGAATTGCTAGCTCAAGCTAAAAATGCACCTAAAACTCTAGCTTAAGCTAAATTAGATTGCTTGAGCTAAACTTCAATATACAAATTTTGGAACAAAGTGAAAAAAGAGGCAGTGGGAAAAAAAGTGAGTTTTAGAGAGAAGTTAATGAGAGAAAGAGAAGAAAACCTTTGTTCTTAGGAGAAGAACTTGCTCAGATCAACCCTTCTTATGCAATCCAGATCAAGAATGAAGATTGGAGGAGCTGTCATGAGTGGCTAAGTGCTTTCTAACTTGGGATTGAATGTAATCTACTTTGATCAAATGTATTCTTGGTGATTTATATATATATATATATATAAATATATATATATATAATATTCTCTTTTCTACTTGTTCTTGGTATTTTCGTTTCATGCTTATTGTTTGATTCTATCTTATCAATGGAGTCTTCATTTTGATCCTTAAATTTAACTGGAAAGTACCTTTAAGGATCTGAAATAGACAAAAATACTTGATAACTTGTAATGCTAGGAATAGATTTCAAGTTATTAATTGCATCATAATTCTTTTCATAAAGTTGGATGATTTGTTAGATATCTAGGAATCAGCATTAGAGAAATTATCTTTTGAATTTCATCTGTGAGGAATCAAGGTGAATGACTTTAAATTAAGCATCAAGAATAAGTAGTTTTGAGTGTTATATATTGTATTATTCCAAAATACAAATGATTGAGATAGACACAATTCAATCTCAAGTATCTTTATCTATATTTGATAAGTTAGTTTTGTTACGTCTTGAATCAAATCTTAAATCTTTGAGTACTTCTTGTGAAATCTTTAATTTGGTTATGAACAAGTTTTCACAATTATTTTCTACACTTGATGAGTTTTATAGTAGAACTTATTAATGAGATTTGTTCCTTGTAGGTTCGACATTCATACTTTAAAGAGTACTATATTACAGTTGATTCGGTATACTTGTCGAGAAAAATCAACATGGGGTTGACCACTCTTGGATGGCTTTTATTTTCTCGGGGTCAACATGTACCCCAATTTTGTTTACTATAAAACCTAAAAACACTACATTATCTACACAAAAAGTGCACTTATCTATATTAGCAAACAAACTATTTCTCCTAAGCACTAAAAGAACCTCCCTAAGGTGACCTAGGTGGGACTCTAGGCTTTAACTGCATACTAATATATCATCAAAATAAACTACTACATATTTACCTATGCAATCCTTAAGAACATAATTCATAAGCCTCATGAAAGTTCTAGGTGCATTAGTAAGTCCAAAAGGCATCACTAACCACTCATATAATCCAAATTTGGTCTTAAAAGCAGTTTTCCACTCATCACCCTCCTTGATTATTATTTGGTGATATCCACTTTTGAGATCAATTTAAGAAAATATTATGGACCCATGCAATTCAACAAGCATATCATCAAGTTTAGGAATTGAATGTCATCTGGAGTTAGAAGGACAAACAAGGGGTGCTCTCTAGAGTCATCTCGCCCAAGCAAGATACATTTCGCTTAGGCGAGTTTGACGACGTAAATTGGAGATTTCTTGCAGGGAATCTTGCCCAGGCGTAGTAAATCTCGCTTGGGCAAGTTAAAAAAAGATTCTTTGGAGAAATCTCTCCCAAGCAAGATAAATCTTGCTTAGGCGAGATTCCACTTATACAACCTCGCTTGAGCAAGACATATAGTTGCTTGAGCAAGTTTAACGGTCCATAAGTGAGAAATTCAAGGCAACTCAACCCCTATATGCCTCCAAATCAATTTGAAGCTTGTGTATATTGGCCTGGGGACAGGTTCTATTATTCAAGGGGCAGATTCAACAAACGAAGCAAGGCCATTTGCACCTGTAGATGAAGACTTTAACATAGAGTTGGATGACTTCTTTTGAAGGGAGAATTGAGAAAAAATATGTTTTTATTTTTCTAGTTTTATTTTCTTTTCAATTTTTTTTAAAATTATGCTTTATTTGTTTGTTTCTTTTATTTGCTTATTTGCTCATTTTGTTAGTTTATTTTCTTATTGCTTTAAATGGATTGTATTAGTATTCTTGAATAATTTTCTTTTCTTATTTTGTTATTTTTATGTTTTGAATTATTTTTCTTGAATCAAATTCAGTTTTAATTTAATTGTTGAGTAGTTTTCGAGTTTATTTTTCTCAAATAAAAAAAAACTGCAATATTAAGTTTGAATTGTTGAAAAAAGGACGTCGTGTTTAAATATTAAATAGTGAGATATATTAGACACATGTTAGAAAATAAGGTATGATTGAATCCCTATTCAAATGTAGTTGAAATTGTGATACATGAAAATTTAACTGGATGATTTATTAGAACACAGAATGACAAAACAATAAGGAATGAGACCAATTAAACTAAGTGAGTCTGTGGACCTTAAACAATTTTGAGATTTTTACTGATGAATTGATATTTTTGGTTGCTTAATTTTTATATTTTCTTACATAAAAAAAGAGCATGAAGATGATTGCGGCATTTGTGTGAATTAGGAACCCAGTGCCAAATAGCCAACCTTTATCTTATTAGAATTCAATTTTTTCTATATTCCCTTTTAGCCAAGAATTTTTTTTACTATTGCACCCTAAACCTTTAATGATATATTTTCCTATCCTTAAGAGGGACAACATATATTCAATATATATAGAAAATGGAATGGTTAGTTCTAATCACTGAAAGTTCAAAATAGTTGAAAAAGGAAAAAATTATTCCTATTGATGAAAAAAAAGAGAAAGAAAATTCAATCAAGAATAAGTAAAAAGAAAATGAGGAAAACCGTGAAGTCAAAAGAAAATGGTGATTAGATAACACATGTGCTATAATTGGATTATAAGTATATTCTTCTTCTTTAAGATGTGCATTTTATTATTTGAAAAACCAATATTTGGAAGTCCAACCTCATTATAACCTTGGAAAAAACCTCAAGATTCATGTTTCTAATATGTTTGTGATATGAAGATGAAATGAAAATAAACTATGATTTGTTATGATTCAGCGAAAATAGAGAGAAAAACTTACCCGTGAGAATATGAGAAGAAATTCCTTGATGAATTGTCATTTTATTGTTTTGATTTGACCCTGAAAGTTGAATGTATCTATATTTTGCTATATTTGAATTTGGAAGCATCATAAGTTTCTAATTTAATTTGTTGTTTAGTGAATTAAGTTGTTTTCATATTTAAATTTTGTTCCCGCCAGTTAGCCCAACGTCTTCGTGAACTCGCAATAACCTTCGCGTCCATAACTCCCACCCCTTCTCACGGTGCTTTCCCCCCTCTTGGATCACCTGAAAACAAAGAGACAACAGGCGCCCTCGCGGCCGTTTGCACTCCGACGCTCAAGTCAAACACCGGGCAAAGAAACACCAAAAATTCTCAACTCCCAGAGCTCTGTGTAACTGTCTATGTGTTACTTACACTTAGAAAAAATGCGTACCTTATTCTGTTGGTTGTTACCCTTTATATATTCTTTAGTGTTTCCTCCCTTTTCTAACTGTAACTTAGGATTACTGTAGGTGCGCCTTAGCGTCACTAACGCCCGCTCTGAGGGCTATCTAGTGCGTAAGACTCCCCTATCGAAGTGCAACTGGCGTGGAATGACCACTTGGGTGCCAACTCATGCCCCCAATCTCTGGGTCAGCCACTTTGGGAGTTCCTTGCCTTATTCACGTGCCATGCATGTAGATCACCCCTGGGACGTGACCCTTATGAGTCGTCTCTTTCCCAGTGGCTCTTTGATTGTGGCACACCCCATTGTGTCGTCCACACCCCATGCATGGGCGCTTGGTGATTTAGGCCTCTCCCTTTACTGATAACTGGAGTGTGGCTTGGAAACCACCTTCCTCTGTCCATCTTTACTGTTGGGTTACCGAGGCCCGAGGCCTCCACGCCCTACCTTGATGTCGCCTCCTCCTCGACTGCCCTTATCCGTGAGCTTACTGAGACTCTGTCCTGTCCTGCCAGGCTCCTAGTGGACCCAGCCTTCGGGGCTCCATCATGACTTTGGTCAACACCCAAGTCCAAGGACTGGTCAGTACACAAGCCTCCCAGTCTCGAGCTCTTAACTTGTTCAGCGAAGAGACTATGGCCTCGCCCTGCTGACCTACGTGGCTTCACGTGACGGGACGTGTACAGTGCACCGAAGTGATGTTTTCCTGTTCTTGCATTAATCAGCGCACACATGTCTTAATCAAGTGGTTGAGACTCAACGTTGCTTACGTTTTCCCAGCTTACGTTAAGAGTTTCAAAAATGCGCGCTTCATGCACTGTTCCATCACTTGCAACTTTCCATTGCACTCTTTGTCTTCCTCTTCGAACACTCTGGTTTCCTACCTTCACAAAAATCAGTACTTTCGCTCATCAACAATCAAAGGTACTATTTTTCTCCATTGGTTGCTCTTTATTTATGATTTCGCGCATTGATAACTGCCTGGGCCTTTTTAAACTTCCGCGTTTAGGTTTTCCTCTGCATTCATTCTTCATTCCTCTATTTTCTGGGCTTTCTGCGAGCGTGGGGTTTTTCTGGGTTTTTCTTCCGTTTATCACCGTAGCCCCCTTTGCTGACCCCTCACCTTTTTCTTTCCTTGCATTTTTTTAGCTTCCTTCGTCATGGCACGAACGAAGATCACTTCCAACCCTCCCCCCAGCGTCAACTAAGAGATCATGTACCCCTGGGCGTCTGCTGAACTTCTTGCCGAAACCTCCTCCCTCACCTCCATCGCGGACTGGAGGGCACACCTAGACAGCGAGCCCGAGTTCCTGGTTAGGGCGTTTGGGAGAGATAGCGACGCCTATATCTCGGTTCGCCCCTGCGCGGAGGGCGAACCCGTGTGCGTAGACAACCGTGCCAACGAGGGATAACCCTTCTTCTTCTTCAAACAACGGTCTTTAAGTGTATTAGGCAGCGTCTTCCCTTACCAGCTTCGAAAGGGAGCTGTTGACCGAAGTAAACGTTGCCCCTACCCAGCTGCATCCCAATAGCTGGGCCTTTGTGAGGGCCTTCTCCATCCTCTGCAACCATTTTGGTCATCCACCCACTGTAGATGTTTTTCTTCACTTCTTCGAGGCCAAAAACCCTGGGAAGAACCTTTAGGTAAGCTTCAGCGGGGTGACAAGAAGAGTCATCCTCACCCTGTTCCAGCAATCTTACAAGGGTTTCAAGGGGAAATTCTTCAAGGGGTGCTGCTCTGAGCACGATCGCACCTCTCTGAATGGATTCCCCTTGTACTGGGTGGGGAAATTGACCCTAAAGAAGGCCAAGACCCTCGATGAGCTATCCTCTGCTGATCGTGAGGTATGCCAAGAGCTAGCTAGCCTTGGGGCAATCTTCAACACTGCTGAGCTCATCAAGAATGAGTACAACACAACAGGACTCGCTGGCTACATCGGTATAGGCATTTGCTCGTGACCTTTCTCTTAACTCTATTATGCTTTATTCTTGCTTATGCCTGTGCTGATTTCTTGCTTAACCTTGCCTTGCCAAGTTCTCTTCTCTCCTTGTTTTGGGTGTAGGCATGGTGCTAAACGAAGAGAAGCGAGCAAAGCTGGCGGAGGTCCTAGTCCTTTGTGAGGAGGCGGCCACTGATGCAGGTGCCTTAACCCTTGCTTCAAACATCGCACTAGTTGCACCTTCTCCCGCCCCTTCAACCCCTCTCAACGTTGTGCCTTTGGCTGCACCTGGGGCTTCTCCCACTCCAGCCCCTCTTGACGTCGTGCCTCTAGCTGCTGTTGGGGCTTCTTCTACTCCAGCCCCCCTTAAGCGGGTGGTGGAGATTGTGTCTAATGATGAGGCAGACACCACGGAAGACCTTGTCTTCAAGAAGCGCAAGGTGGCAGTAGCGGCCATTTCCCATTCTTCCTCTGTTGGGCGCCCTACCTCGCTCAGAGACCACCCTCCCAACGCCTCATCCCCCCCAGAGCCTCTTTGCGTTCGAGGGTGGGGGTGAGAGCGTCCCTGAGCCTTCCCCTGGTCCTTCAACAAATCCTTAAGGGCTACCAGAAAGGGGTCATGGGAAGCTCTAACGAAAAGGATGCGCGGGGGAGCCTGGCCCTCAACCTTGGTGAATTCTTTGCCCAAGTTGACGCCTTCTCCCATGAGGCAGAGTCAAAGGCAAAGGAGCAACTGGCTTTGGTGAAGGAGCAACTAGCCCAACAGGCTCAGGTCTTCTTCCACCGTGAGACCGTGCTGAATCAAGAACTAAGTGCCCTTCGCCAGGCTGAGCTGGAGACCAATAAGAAGCTCTTTGACAAGAGCCAAGAGTACACCACCTTGTTGGCCAAGGTTGTGCCACTGCGCACCCAGGTGGTGGGACTCGAGGAAGAAGTCGTGGCCACCAAAGCTTGGATGGTCAACTTGAAGAACGGGCCACGGAGTGGGAGGTGAAATTGGGGAAGGTGGAGGCTGAGCTCACCGCGCAAACTGAAGCCCGCGAGAAGGCCAAGGCGGAGCTCACCACACAAGTTGAAGCCTTTGGGAGAGCCAAGGTGGAGCTCACCGATGATGTCGCCGATGCCTACGCAGCGAGGTTTGAGGATGCTCTTGCTCAGGTTGCTTGCAAGCATCCTAAGATGGACGTCTCCCCCTTTGCAACGTCGAACAACATTGTTGATGGCCAGATTATGCCTAGGCGTCCTAAGAAAGAGCTTGTGTAATTCTGGCCTTTAAAACTATGTCCTCTAGACTTTGTAACTTAATACAATTTGTACTTCCCCTACCTGTTTTGTTGTGTTTGCTTGCTAGCCATTCTTCCTTTAACTGTTAACTTGTTAACAATGTTTTAACGCTAACAACTTTAACATACGATGGTTTTGAAAAAACTGAACCTTAGGTAGCACGCTCCCTTGCTACCCCTTTCTCTTCACTTCGACCGCTTGGCCACCTGTGATGGAGGGCGGGCATGCATGGAACTTTAACTGGTCTTGCCTTGACTTTGTTTAGACAAGGGAAACTCCTTTACTAATCCGCACCCCTGCCTTTGTGGTCAGGGGAGGTATACTAACTAGCCTCCTTTTTGCCCCTAAGGCAACAGAGGACTTAACTAGGAATCCCTTCGCTTAGCCCTGGCGTCGACACTTGAGAGGAGGCATCCTACTCGGGAGCTGCCACTCCCTCTCAAGGTTTCTAATCTCAAGGCATTCATCTGGCCTCATCTTTGCTCACAGGCAAAGGAGGACTTAGCTTGGTCGAACCTTGTTGTTCGTACCTGGCGCCCACACTCGAGGGGGAGGCATCCTAAAGGAAGCTGTCATTCCCTCTCGAGGTGTCTAAACACCAAGACGACAGGTTCGTTGCTGATTGAACCTTGTTGTTAGTACTTGGCGCCTACACTCGAGGGGGAGGCGTCCTAAAGGAAGCTGTCACTCCCTCTTGAGGTGTCTAAACACCAAGACGACAGGTTTGTTGCTGACTGAACCTTGTTGTTCATACTTGGCGCCCACACTCGAGGGGGAGGTGTCATAAAGGAAGCTGACACTCCCTCTCGAGGTGTCTAAACACCAAGACGACAGGTTTGTCACTGCATTGTACAAAAATTCGAGAATATGTATACTTCAATCGTAATTTTATTAGGTGACCTCGTTAAAAAACCCTTAAAAGGGAAAAAGTGTCCCCTTGAAACTGTGTACAATGCTAGAGTTCAACTGAAATAAAACTTGAGATTGGTTGCATTCCAAGTACGAGGAATTGTGCCTCCCTCCAGAGTCTCGAGTCTGTACACCCCGTTTCCCAGGACCTCTGTCACCTTGAAAGGGCCAGTCCACTTGGGGGACAACTTGTTCTCTAGCTAATATGGGTGGGCTTTGTGCATCACTTGGTCAACGATCTAGAACTGTCGAGGTCTCAACTTCAAGCTATTCTTGGGCTCCACCCTTCTCTTTAATGCTTCAGCTTTGATCCTCGCCTCCTCCCTGACCTCATCTAGCAGATCCAGGTTCACCTTTCTCTCCTCATTATACTCCTCAGCCACGAAACTTTGAAAATGTGGAGAGCTCTCCTGCATCTCTACCGGAATCATCGCGTCAGACCCGTACACCAAGCTGAAAGGTGTCTCTCTGGTGGCGGACTAAGGCGTGGTGTGGTAAGCCCACACTATCCTACGAACCTCCTTTGCCCAAGTTCCTTTAGCCTTCTCGAGTCTTCTCTTCAGACCCCTGAGTAGGACTCTGTGGGTAAACTCAACCTGCCCATTTGTTTGGGGGTGCTCAACCGATGGGAACACCTGCTTTATCCCAACCTCTGCGCACAGCTTGCCCAGTTGCTGGCTCGCAAACTGCGTGCCATTGTCAGAAACTAAACGCCTCGGCACGTCAAAACGACACACTAAATTCTTCCATACGAAGTGTTGGATCTTGTGAGCTGTGATCTGTGCTACTGGCTCAACCTCTATCCACTTCGTGAAGTACTCTATGGCTACTATGAGGTACTTCATTTGCCTTATCGCCAAAGGAAAGGGCCCCAGAATGTCGATTCTCCACGTGTGAAACGGCCACGGGCTATAAATCGACCTTAGTTCTTCTAGCGGTGCCTTCTGCCATTCGGCGTGTTGTTGGCACTGTTTGCACCGCTGGGCGTGCCTCATGCAAACTTCTCTCATTGTCGGCCAGTAATAACCTGCGCGGACGGCCTTTGACGCCAAAGACCGCCCTCCCACATGGCTACCACAAATCCCCTCATGGAGTTCTGTCATTATTCATGTACACTGGTCTCCGCTCACACACACCAAAATCAGGTGGGTGAACCTATGTCTGAACAACTCCCCGTCGACTAGGGTGTATTTTGCGGAGTTCCTCTTTATCTTCTTGGCTTCCGCGGACTCCAACGGAAGTATCCAATCGACTAGATAGCGCCTGTAGGGTGTCATCCTTGTGTCGCCTTCCTCAACTATGCATATCTGCATTGGTTCCCCCTCCACAACCGGGTAAGCGCTTACACTGGGCGTTCTCAGCATCTCCCGAGTCACCGACTTATGACTCCTCGCCCTTCCTCTAACAGAACTGACCTGATGAACGCCCACCATCTTATTAGCAACAAATGTTCGCAGTGCCTTGAGGGTTTCCTGTATGACCATCCTCTACCTTCCCCCCTTACCCAAACTGGCAAGCTTGGCTAGCAATTCAGCTTAGGCATTCTGCTCCCTCGGGACGTGCACTAGCTCAAATACTGTGAACGAGCCCTTTAGAACCTAGACGTACCCCAAGTATGGTGCCATCAGTGGATCTTTGGCTTGATATTCCCCGGTCACCTAACCTGTGACTAAAAGGGAATCGCTCTTTGCCAATAGGCTCTACGCTCCCATCTCTTTAGCCAAAGCATCCCGACAATGAGGGCTTCGTACTCCGCCTGATTTTTGCTGGCCTTGAAAGCGAACCTTAAAGCCTGCTCAATCAACAGCCCGTTCGGCCCTTCCAATATCACGCCAGCTCCGCTGCCTTGCTGGTTGGATGACCCATCCACTGAGAGTACCCATTTGAAGTTGGCCTCCTCCCCTTGCTATGCGTTTGTTGGGGAGAGCTCTACCACAAAATCCGCATACACCTGGCCTTTGATGGGGCCTCGAGGTTCATACTGAATATTGAACTCCGAGAGCTCCACTGCCCAACGTACCATCTTTCCTGCCACATCCGACATCTGTAGCACCTTTCGCATAGGCAAGTGCGTCATCACCACCACTATGAAACTTTGGAAGTAATGACGAAGCCTCCTAGCCGAGAACACCACGGCCAGGGCCACTTTCTCTAGGGCTTGGTACCTCACCTCCGGTCCTTGCAATACTTTGCTCATAAAGTATATTGGTTTCTGCACTTGGTCCTGCTCTTGGACGAGGATCGAGCTAATCGCCCGTTTCGTCACAGTGAAGTACAATCGGAGCGGCGTACCCAATTGTGGCTTGCACAACACGGGAGGGGTAGCTAGATACTCCTTTAGCTTAAGGAATGCCTCCTTGCACTCTTCAGTCCACACAAATCAGTTGTTCCTCCTTAAACACTGGAAGTGGGGGTGCCCTTTTTCCCCTCCAGCAGACACAAATCCGCCCTCTCAACTACTGCACCTCCTTTACCGAGGTTGGGCTCCTCATGGCCAGAATTGTTGCGCACTTCTCCGGGTTCGCCTCTATCCCCCGTTCAGTGAGTAGGAAACCCAAGAACTTACCCGCTTCCACCCCAAATACGCACTTCTCGGGGATTAGCTTCAACCGGTACTTGGCTATTGTCGCAAATAGCTCTTCTAGGTCAGTTACATGTTGATCCCTCATTTGCGAGATCACCACCATATCATCCACATAGGCCTGCACATTTCGTCCTATCATGGGTTCAAGGACCCTATCCATGAGCCTCTGGTAGGTGGCGCCCGCATTCTTTAGCCCAAAGGGCATCACCGTGTAGCAGTAACAAGACATTTCGGTCATGAATGTCGTCTTGCACTCGTCCCTGGGGTGCATCTTAATCTGGTTGTACCCTAAAAAAACATCTAAGAAACTAGGCATCTTACAGTCAGAGGCGCTGTCCACCAAGGCGTTGATGCTTGGTAAGGGGTACGAGTCCTTCAGGTATTCTTTGTTGAGGTCAATGAAGTCCACACACATTCTCCACTTCCCGTTGGCCTTCTTCACCAAGACCACATTTGCCAGCCACTCAGGGTATTGAATCTCCCTTATGTGGTCGACACTCAGCAACTTCCTTGTTTCTTCCTTGATGACTTTTTGCCTCTCTTCGTTGAACTTCCTTCTTCTCTGGCGAACGGGCCTGACCTTGGGGTCCATGGTAAGGCGGTGACACAGGAAATATGGGTCTATGCCTGGCATGTCCGAGGCAGACCACACAAAAGCATCCGGGTGTCATGCTATCACCCTAGCAACTCGATCTTGCTCAGCTTAGTTCAACGACTTACCAAGCTTGAACGTTCTGCCCCCGATCTGCCTCTCCACGATATCCCCTACAGGCTCGGGTCGCCTCTCTCGCGCCCTTTTTGCGCGGGCGTCCTCGTCTCTACCAGGTGGGCGCTCAGTAAACATGAACACCCCCTTCTTGGTCTTGAGGTTGTTTTCATAGCACCTCTTAGCCTCTTGCTGGTCCGACTTGAAGGTTATCACCCTCCCGCTCAGGTCCGACGACTTCATCTTCATATGGCGTGTTGATGCTACTGCCCTCAGCCTATTCAAACTTGGTCTTCCCAACAGAATATTATAGGCCGAGACAGCATTAACCACCAAGTACCTTATATTCTCCGTGCGGGATGCAACACCATCCGTAAAGGTGGTCCGCAGCTCCAAATGCCCCCGCACTTCCATCTGGTCTCCCGCGAAGCCATACAAGCACCCATCATTGTTGAACCAAGTGGTATTCAATGTTTTGAAGAATTCAAATCCTTTGAAGGATGATGAAGCCTCTGCTTTGCTTGTTGCTGCTGTGTTCGTTTTAGCCTTGTTCTGGGGTAGTTCAATGTTGTAATCAACACTTAGATTAAATCTCAAAGCAATTAGCATCTCAACTTTATCAAAGCAAAATGATTTTCAAACTAAGTTGAAACAACCGATT